>Ga0137463_1000499_pt1 | contig 13392 bp, 10 predicted proteins | sample EasRivERMGT800_2_FD_102333 | JGI IMG/M metagenome (GOLD analysis project Ga0137463, IMG submission 102333) | Soil microbial communities from meander-bound floodplain in the East River, Colorado, USA - East River MetaG ERMGT800_2 | ecosystem: Environmental > Terrestrial > Soil > Floodplain ...
CGGACTCCACCAGAACGGATACGATATTTGTGAGTTGCAACTCCTCGATCAGGCGCCGCAGACGCGTACAGTACGCGAGCGTCTTGGCGAGCGGGATGTCGTTGACGAGAAGCGCGCAAAGGTTGTCAATGACGAGGCTGAAGCGCACATTGGGAGCGTAGAACCTCGCGGCAGCGTGGCGAAGGCGCGCTATCTGAGTCAACACGAAGAGCTCGCCCAGGCCGACATTGAAGCTGAAATCCTGCTTTCCGGGAAAAATTGTTGCGTGATAGCCGCCGCCGATGTCGAAGTAAAAGGGAATCGGGGCCCCGCGTTCCACAGCGCGGACAACGGTGTCGCGAATTCCATTTTCATAGACCCGCGCCCGCGAGCGTCCTAGGTAGGAAAACGGCCGGCTGAAGAGCAGGTCGACTACCCCCGTCGCGACAGCAGCGGCGTCGGCATGCATATCACTCGGTGGGGTGGGCGCCCGAAGATCCGACATGACGTCCTGTAGGTAGGGAAGCAGATCCTGGGGCACGGGATCCCCCGCGCCCTCGCGCTCCTCAACCGACACGCCTACGTCGAACCGCGACGAACCGGGATATTCGGGACTCACGACCGCCTCCCCTTAGACAGGATGACAAAATAACACGAGCAGCGATCTTCTCAGCAAGGAATGCGCCATGTTAGGCGTGCGAACAATTTGGCGTTTCTGTAAGGTTTCAGACAGCTTTGATTGGAATCCGTGCTAGCATCGTTTGCCAGAGAAACTACGCACTGCTTTGCTGGATTTGAGGGGGTAAGTGCGGCGCGTCAATCGAATCGAGCGCGTTGCCGAAATGCTAGGCAACGGCGACCGGCCTGGCGACTGACCCGCCGACTCGGCGCAGGGGGAGGCGCGACAGGCGAATGAAGTTCCACACATGCGAAGTTGCTGGTGCTTGGGTCATCGATCCCAGCCCTATAGAAGACGCGCGAGGGCGATTCATGCGCGCTTGGTGCCAGCGAGAATTTGCCGATCACGGAGTCGACTTCACCCCGGCGCAGGCTAACATGGGATTCAGTCCTCAGAAGGGGACGATTCGGGGCCTGCACTACCAGGTTGCTCCCGCGCTCGAGGCCAAGCTGGTTCGCTGCACTCGCGGCGAGATATTCGACGTCGTCGTCGATCTCCGGCCAATGTCGTCGACCTATCGGCGCTGGTACGGATCCTGCTTGAATTTCGGCAATGGCCGCATGCTTTACATACCGGAGGGGTGTGCTCATGGCTGTCAAACCACGCAAGACGACACCGAAATCCACTACATGACCTCAGCCTTTTATTCCCCCGAACACGTCAGGGGTATTCGATATGACGATCCGGCATTCGCAATCCGTTGGCCCCTAGTGGCATCATCGGTCTCAGATCAGGACCGGAGCTGGCCCCTTTGGAAAGAAATCTGAAACAGGAGGACGCCATGGATCGCAACCGCATTGAGGGCTCTCTCAGCAACACGTCCGTCTACAGCGTGCTCCAGACGCGGGAGTCGGAGCGACGCCCCATCCGCGTTGGCGTCGTCGGCGCGGGCGCAACAGGCCGTGCCATCGCACTGCAATTGGGAACACCGGTTGCGGGAATTCGCCTTGCTGGTATCGCAAACCGGACCCCGAAGCACGCCGAACGCGCATTTCGGGAGGCAGGCATCGGGGAATGGAAGGCCGCAGAGACCCCAAACGAGGCGCAGGCCAGTATCGACAAGGGAGTCCCGGTGATTGCAGACGACCCCAGCGTCCTCACTCGTTGCGATGCCATCGACCTGATCGTCGAGGTAACGGGCACCGTCGATTTCGGCGCAAGCGTGGCGCTCGACGCATTTAGCCATTCCAAGCCCGTCGTCCTCGTCAACGCCGAGCTCGACTCGTTGATCGGTCCGGTCTTGAAGGCCAAGGCAGATCAAGCTGGAGTGGTGGTGACCCACACCGATGGGGACGAGCCCGGGGTGGCGATGACGCTCTTTCGCTACGTGCAGACCGTCGGCCTGCGTCCGGTGGCGGCGGGAAACATCAAGGGCATGGTCGATTACTATCGGACGCCCGATACGCAGCGAGAGTTTGCGGCCAAGCACGATCAGGATGTGAGAAAGGTCACTTCCTTCGCCGATGCCACCAAGCTCTCGATGGAAACGACCGTGCTTGCGAACGCGACGGGATTTGGCGTTGCCCGCCGGGGCATGTGCGGCCCGGCGTGCGGCTATGTTCGCGAACTTGCGAAGTTGCTTCCCGCCGAAGCGATGCTCAGCGGGGGGATCGTCGACTACTCCGTGGGCGCAGCACCTCACACCGGCGGCTTCGTCGTGGTCTACGAAGAGAACCCGTACAAGAAGACCCAGCTCGCCTACTACAAGCTCGGAGACGGTCCGTTTTATGTTTTCTACACCCCCTTCCACCTGCCGCATATCCAGCTCCCGTCGACGATTGCGCGTGCAGTCATTCATCGGGACCCGACCGTCGCTCCGCTTGCCGGACCGTCGTGCGAGGTCGTGACCGTCGCCAAGCGGCCGCTGAAGGCGGGCGAGCGCCTCGATGGCGTCGGCGGGTTCTGCGCCTACGGATTGATCGAGAATCGTGCTGCGGCACGTGCCGGTGACGCCCTTCCGATCGCGATGTCGGACGACTGTGTCCTGGTCCGGGATGTCGCCAAGGACGAAGTCGTCAAGTTCTCCGATGTCAGGATGCCTCCGTCCCGGCTACGGGACGAACTCTGGTCGGAGCAGCAGAAGCGCTGGCCCGTCGGCAGCGGGGCCAGCGGCCGCCGGGGCCAAAAATCACCGGACCTCGTTACTACAGAGTGAGTTGCCGGGGCGGGAAGATTGCAGGCAGGCGGCCGTTGCTTCGCGCCTGAATAAACAAGAGTGGCAAGACCGTGACCGGGACAGCCATTTGCCTAAGGGAAGGCTCGCATAGTGAAGAATATCGTTGTTTGTGGAACGGGAATGGCGGGGTTTGGGGCAGCGAGTCGCCTTCGGGACGAGCGCATCCGGCCCATCGTGTTCGACAAGAACCCTTACTACGGGGGCCACACCGCTTCGTTTCGGGATAAGAACGGCTTCCTGTTCGACCTCGGCCCACACATCTCTTTCTCCAAGGATCCCCGGATCCAGGAGTTGTTCGCCCGGTACGTCGACCAGAAATACGAGGCCGTTCAGGTCAAGCTCGACAACTACTGGCGCGGCTTGAGGCTCACGCACCCGGTTCAGCTACACCTGAACGGGCTGCCCAAAGACCTCATCGTTGAAATCGTCGCGGACTTCGTGAAGGAGCACTCGGTCGAGCGCAAGATCGCGAATTATGAGGACTGGCTGATCGCCAGCTACGGAAGGAAATTTGCCGAGCTCTTTCCGATGCAATATACGCGCAAGTATCACCTTACATCGGCGAACAACATGACGACGGATTGGCTCGGTCCGCGCATGTACCGTCCCAGCCTCGAGGAGATGCTTCGGGGCGCGCTTGCCCCCTGGAAGCCGGACGTGCACTACATCACCAATTTCCGCTACCCGACCAACGGGGGGTTCGTTTCTTACCTGAAGGATCTCCCCGGCATCGCGGACATCCGGCTCGGGCACGAACTCGTGGCTGTCGACCCCGCGCAAAGAGAGCTTCGCTTCTCAAACGGCTTCGTCACCGGCTACGACGCTCTCGTTTCCTCCATTGCCCTGCCGGACCTCGTTCCGATGATCGCGGGGACGCCCGCCGACGTCGTCGAAGCCTCGGGTCGGCTTGCCTGTTCGACCTGCGTCCTCGTCAACGTCGGGGTCAACCGGTCGGACCTGTCGGAAGGCCAGATCACCTATTTTTACGACGAGGACATCTGCTTCACCCGCTTGAGCTTCCCTCACATGCTGTCCAAGACCAATGTCCCGGCAGGCTGCGGCAGCATTCAGGCGGAGGTCTATTTCTCGGACAAGTATCGCCCGCTGACCCAGTCTCCGGAGAGCGTGGTCGACCAGGTGATTGCTGACCTTCTCAGGAGCGGAGCGTTGCGAGATGGCGATCAGATCCTCTCTCGCCACGCGAACGTGGTTCGTTACGCAAATGTCATCTTTGACCTCGATCGCACGGCCGCTCTGAAAACCGTCCACGGATACCTCGACGACATTGGGATCCACTACTGCGGGAGGTACGGCGACTGGGGCTACATGTGGACCGACGAGAGTTACATCAGCGGAGAGCGTGCGGCCCAGTCCGCCCTTTCGCGGGCCTTTGCCTGAAAGGCGGGCGGGCGCAACATGCACCGCGCAAGCTACTGGAAGACCACGGCGATCGCACTCGCCGGCGCAGCGCTGAGTTCTTCGGCCCTCCTCTGGTTACTCTGGCGATCTTCCGCGACGATGCCCCCGGCAGCCGTCGCGACGGGATATTTCCTGACCGCCTGTGCGCTCGCGGCAGCATTGCTCGTTGCCGGCGGCGGCCTGGTTTGCCTCCTGCGTGATGCGCGGGAGACCTCGGGAAAGCGAGACCTAGTCGTTGCGTCTGCGAACCGGGTTCCCGGTCCGAGATCGAGACTCACTCTCAGATTTCTGCTGGGTCCGAAATTGCGGCCTGGGGATGTCGTTCAAGTCAAGACAATGGAAGAGGTAGCGGCGACCCTCGACGCCTCGGGGACGCTCGACGGTTTGCCGTTCATGGCTGAGATGGAAGCGTATTGCGGCAAGCTATTTCGGGTGCACCGACGCATCGACAAGATCAATGACATGCGCCACAAGACCGGGCTGAGGCGCATGCACAATGCCGTAACGCTGACCGAGGTGCGGTGCTCCGGCTCCCACCACGACGGCTGCGACGCCGAATGTCAGATCATATGGAAGGGCTCCTGGCTCAGGAGGCTGCCGGCCGGCCGGGCGACCGTTCCGAATCGAAGCCCCGCCGCACCCGAAGACCGGGCAGCAGGCAGCCCGCAAGGCAAGGCCCAGGAATATGTTTGCCAGATGACCCAGCTCTGGGAAGCGTCGCACCCGATGTCGCCGATCGACTTCCGGCAGGATGTACGGCCCCTGTTGCTGGGAAACATCGGCATCCGAGGCTGGGTCGTCGCCAACCTTACGCGAATCTTCAACAGCGTACAGCGGCTGCGCGGCGGAGCCCCCTACCCGTTCCTACCCGAGTCCCGGGTCAGAGGCCGCACCCCCACGACCGATTTGGACCTCCAGGCAAATGAGGCCGTCGTCGTCCGCACCAAGGAGGAAATCGCTCAAACCCTCCTGAACGGCAAGAACAGGGGGCTGTGGTTTGACAGGGAGATGGTGCGGTACTGCGGCGAGCCCGCCGTGGTGCGAAAGCGGGTGAACCGCGTTATCCACGAAGCTTCAAAAAAGATGATCGAAATGAAGACCCCCTGCGTCATGCTCGAGAAAGTCACGGCGACAGGTGAATTTCTCCGCCTTTGCCCACAGCACGATTACATCTTCTGGCGCGAGATCTGGCTCAAGCGTCCGGAAGGAACCCGGCAGGAAAGCTTCAACTGACTCATCGGAAACCGCAATGGCAGAACCATCCCCGCTCGTAACCATCGGATTGCCCTGCTATAACTCTGAGCGGTACATAAGGCAATCCATCGACTCGCTGCTTGCGCAGACCTACTCGAACTTCGTGCTGGTGATCAGCGACAATGCGTCGGTAGACAGCACCGGAGAAATCTGCAGGCAATACGCCGCGTCCGATTCGCGGATCAAGTATTTTCGCAACGACGTCAACATAGGGAATCCGCGCAACTTCAACCGGGTGTTCGAGCTGACTTCGACAGAATATCTCAAGTGGTCAACCGCCGACGACTTCTGGGAGCCGACCTTCCTGGAGCGTTCTCTGGAAATCATGGAACGCGATCCGAGCATCGCGCTGTGCTACCCTCAAGCAGTTCTCGTCGACGCCAACGGCGGCAACCCGCAGAACTACGACGACGTGCTCCATCTCGTTCAAGAAGATCCTGCCGATCGCTTCTTGACGCTAATCACTCGCATCAAGCTCGCGCACCAGCACCTTGGGATGATAAGAACGTCGCACCTGCGGCAAACACACTTGCTCGGCACCTACGTCGGCTCGGACAATAACCTGCTCGCAGAGCTGACCTTGTACGGAAAGTTTTTCGAGTTGCCGCACCGGCTGTTCTTCCGGCGGTTCCACAAGGATTCCGGAAGCTGGAAACGCGGAGACGCGGCACACGACGCAAGGGTGTACCACGCCGCCGGCGCGAAACGCGCCACCCTCACGAAATGGCGCATCCACCTGCATTTTTTTTCGGCTGTGAGCACCTCGCCCCTGCCGCTGCAGTCCAAGATGCGGATCTATCGCCACCTCACGCAGCGCATGATCTGGGATCGTCGTGAATTGGCCCTGGAATTGGCTCACTACGCGGGTATTTCCCCAAAATGAAAGTCGTTCTGTTTTGCGGCGGTCTCGGAACGAGATTGCGCGAGCACTCGGACACCATCCCCAAGCCCTTGGTCAGCATCGGCTACAGGCCGATCATCTGGCATCTCATGCGGTATTACGCCCATTTCGGACACAAAGACTTCGTCCTGTGCCTCGGCTACCGGGGCGATATGATCAAGGAATACTTTGTGAACTACGCGGAATGGATGTCCAACGACTTCACCCTTTCCGACGGCGGGAGAACCATCAAGCCGGTCAAGAGCGACATACAGGACTGGCGGATCACGTTCGTCGATACGGGCCTGCACTCGAACATCGGAGAGCGCCTGCTCGCGGTGCGCGACCATCTGGACGGCGAGGAGCATTTTCTCGCTAACTACAGCGATGCACTGTCGGACCTGTCCCTGACGGAGTACTCGAGAGCATGCGAGACGAAGAATGCGGTTGCCAGTTTCATCGCGGTCCGAACCTGGCAATCCTTCCACGCCGTTACCGCCAGCGAGGACGGAATCGTGAGTCACTTCGGTCCCATGCGAAATTCAGGATTCTGGATGAACGGCGGATTCTTCCGCTTCAGGCACGATATATTCGATTACATAAAGGCGGGCGAGGAACTGGTTGAGGAGCCGTTTCGCCGTCTTATTGAAAAACAACAACTGTATTCATACCAGCACCACGGATTCTGGGCCGCGATGGATACCTTCAAGGACAAGATCACGTTCGACCGTATGAACGGGAGGGGCGAAACGCCATGGAAGGTCTGGGAGAAACCGGCTGGGAGCGGCACGGGCAGATAGGCGTCGCCTGAAACCGGGAACAATAACGATGAATCCAAGCTTCTGGAAAGGCCGGAATGTGTTCATCACAGGCCATACCGGTTTCAAGGGGGGCTGGCTTTCCTTGTGGCTGCAGCGGTTGTCGGCGAACGTCGTCGGTTACTCGCTGCAAGCGCCGACGGTTCCGAGCCTGTACGAGACCGCCGGCGTAAAGTCCGGAATGGTGACCATAGCAGGCGACGTGAGGGATTACGCTCGTCTGCGGGAAAGCCTCGAGAAGCACCGGCCGGAAATCATCTTCCACATGGCGGCGCAGTCGGTGGTCAGGCTTTCCTACGAAGATCCCATCGACACGTATTCAACCAACGTGATGGGCACGGTCAATTTGCTCGAGGCCGTGCGAAGGCTCCCTGGGAAGGCGGCGATCGTCAACGTTACGAGCGACAAGACCTACGAAAACAACGAGTGGGTCTGGGGCTACCGGGAAACGGATCGCCTCGGCGGGCACGATCCGTACTCCAATAGCAAGGCTTGCTCGGAATTGGTGACCCAGTCCTTTCGAGATTCCTTCTTTGCCGGCGTTGCCGGCGAAGGGCCCGAGAAGTCGATTGCTACCGCTCGAGCAGGAAACGTCATCGGAGGCGGAGACTGGACCCGCGACCAGCTCATTCCCGACGTGATGAACGCTTTCCACGAGGGGCGTCCTGTAGTCTTGCGCAACCCTCAGGCGACGCGTCCATGGCAGTTCGTCCTGGATTGCCTGGATGGTTATGTGACGTTGGCGGAGAAAATCACCGCCGACGGCGCAAAGTACTGCGGGCCGTGGAACTTCGGACCCCACCAGGAGGACACCCTCTCGGTGCAGAACGTGGTCGAACGGCTGATCGACAAATGGCCAGGCAAGGCGAGCTGGGTCCTGGATGCAAACGCGCACCCACACGAGGCCGGCAGCCTGCGGCTGGACACGAGTAAGACCCTTCTGCAGTTGGGATGGAAGCCACGCCTAAGGGCCGCCGAGGCCTTGGATTGGATCGTCGATTGGTACGGAAGATACTTCCAGGGCGCAGAATCCAAGACCCTGTGCCTCGAGCAGATCGAGCGCTTCGAAAAGAAGACACCGACCCGGTAACGTCCGAGGAGAGTCGCGTGCTGAGCCTGTTCCCGAAACATCTGAAGACGATCCTCTGCCTCGGCGCCCACTGCGACGACATAGAGATTGGTTGCGGCGGGACTCTGCTGCATCTGGCCAGAGAACGCCCCGATGTCAGCGTGTATTGGCTCGTCTTTAGCTCCGATTCCGTCCGCGCCAGCGAGGCCCGAGACTGCGCTGCGAAATTTCTCCGCGGTATTCAACACAAGACAGTCGTCATCAAGGAATTCAGAAACGGATTTTTCCCTTACCATGGCGCGGAGATCAAGGAGTGCTTCGAACAACTCAAGAGCGAAGTGACGCCCGACATCATCTTCACGCATTTTCGCGAGGACCTGCACCAGGATCACAAGATTGTCTCGGAACTGACATGGAACACCTTTCGAGACCACCTTATCCTGGAATACGAGATTCCGAAGTATGATGGCGACCTTGGTCACCCGAATCTATTTGTGCCGCTGACGGAAAGCGAATGGCGAGGGAAGATCGATCTCATCCTCGCCAGCTTCGAGAGTCAGAAGGACAAGCGCTGGTTTAGCCGCGATACCTTCCAGTCGATAATGCGCCTGAGGGGGGTCGAATCGAATTCGTCGAGCGGCTACGCTGAGGGGTTTTCTTGCAGAAAGATCACCTTTGACTGTGTTGCAAGCCCATGAGCACTCGGCCATTCGTGTACCTGCTGCCACCCTCCGCTCCTATTCTGACTTCCCATTCGATGTTCCCAGGCTCCTGAGCGCCTGGGTGGACTCCGGCGCTCAAAACTTGGTCACCGCCGGTTTGCACTCCCGCGACCGCACCGACCGCGCGGTCGCTCGCGCTCACTAAGCGCGGAGATCCATGTCCCTTTTTTGCGGGATCTTCGCTCTCGACGGAACCACGGAAATACCCCCGGAGTGGAGAGAGTTCCTCCGGCAAAACCTGAGCCGCTCGGGCTTGGGCCGCGTCACGGAGCATACGGACCGGCGTTTCTATCTGGCCAAGCTCGACTTGGGCGCTTTCGACGATCCGGGATGGCAGTCGGACGCGGCAGGCGTGACCGCTCTGTGCGGAGACGCTTTCCTCGAGGCGCGCAAGCCGCCCTCGACCCGGGCCGTCGACGTGGGGCGACTGCACGCGCTGAGGGATGGTTCGGCCGATCTCGGCACCGCCCTGCGCAGTGCCAGAGGCACCTTCTGCGCGGCCGTGTACCGAGCGCACAACGGTCAATTGGTGCTGGCCACCGATAAGGTTGGAGTACGGCCCATGTATTGGATGAGCGACGGCCGTTGTCTTGTGTTTGCCGGCGCCCTGCGACTCCTGGAGAACCTGCCGGATTTTCCGCTAGCGGTGGATCTGCGGGGCGCGCTGGAGATCGCGTGCTTTGGCTTTCCGCTGGCGGAACGCACGCAATACATTCAGATCCACTCCCTGCGTGGAGGGGACCTGCTGGTCTGCGACTCAACCGGCGGCGGGCGGGTCCGAGTGGCCCCCTACTGGCGCTGGGATCGGGATGCCTGCTCAGTCATCGAGGATGACGTCGAGCCGGCGATGCGCCGCCTCTACGAGACGTTCGCCAGGGCTGTGCAGCTGCGTTCGGGTGACCACAAGGCCGCGTTCGCAGCGCTCAGCGGTGGCCTGGACTCGCGAGGCGTGGTGACGCTGTTGAGGTCCGCAAATGTCGACGTTCACAGCATCAACGTTTCCTGGCGCGGATCGGCTGATCAAGTGCTGGGCGCAATGTATGCGAAGGCCATCGGGGCGATTCACCACGAAACATTCCTGCCCGAGAGCGAAACCGGACAGCAAGTCGTCGCGGCTCAGGCCTGGCGGACGATGTCGGATCTCGGCGAGCAACTGGCGAGCAAGGGCGGCAATCCACGCCAGCTCTGGGCGGGAGACGGGGGCAGCGTCGCTTTGGGACACGTCTACATCAAGCCCGCTGCAGTCCGAGCATTGCGTGAACAGGGGTCGCGCTCCGGAGCGCAACAATATCTCGAGGACAATTTTTTCGCGCTGACGAAGCGCCCGTTCCGCGCGCAGTATGCGTCGTTCGCGCGCCGCTTGCCATTGGAGAGCGTAGCGGCCGAGCTCGAGCGGCTCGACTGCGCCGACCCCGCGCGGGCGCTATATGTTTTCCTGCTCGAGAACGACCAGCGTCGCCACCTCTCGAACCACTTCGAGAACCTCGATCGTCTGCCGATCGAATTTATCGAACCTTTCTTCGATGCCGAGGTTCTGGCCGCGGTATGCAGGCTGCCTTTGGACTATTGTCTGCGGCATCGAATGTACAACCAGTGGCTCCGCTGCTTTCCGCCGCAGATCATGCAGGTCCCCTGGCAGTATTATCCGGGTCATGAAAAATGTCCGATACCCATGCCTGCCGATTTGTCCACCCAATGGGACCAAGTCAATCGAGCGCTCGACCGGCGCCGGCGCCGGGATGCGCTGGACGGCCTGAGAGTCGCGCTGAAGAACCGTTCGCCCTTGAAACAGATAATGCGCGTGGATGTCCTGGCCGCAGCCTACGTGGCGATGAAACTGCACGCGACTGACGCCTTCTGGTTCAGCCAGCAGGTCGGCGCGCTGGCCAGGCCGCTCATCCACTGTAACGGCCGCTTTGAGGCGTCGATCTGATGAGCGTCGAAAAGCAGACTCTTACAGCGCTGAAGTGGACGAGCCTCGCCAAGCTGGCCGGGCAGATCGTCAGCTGGGGCGTGACCCTAGTCGTATTGCGGCTCCTGCTACCTGCCGACTACGGCCTCATGGCGATCGTCTCGATGATCATCACGGTGCTCGTCAGCATCGCCGAGCTTGGACTGGGCGTATCGCTGGTACAGGCGCCCAAGCTGGAGCGGGACGATCTCAGCATCGTGACCGGCGCCGTGATCTTGCTGAACGTGTGCATCGGTGTCGTGGTCGCGCTATTGGCACCGCTGGCCGCGTGGTTCTACTCCGAGCCGCGCCTTACTCTGCTGATTCAGTCGGCGTCCCTGCACTTCCTTTTCGGCGCGCTCGGTACCGTGCCGCAGGCCCTCGCCTACCGCGACATGAATTTCAAGTGGCTCGCCTGGGTGGAGTTGGCGGCCGTGGTGACGGGTGGCCTGGCGACCCTGGGCCTTGCCTGGCATGGGTACGGCGTGTGGGCGTTGTTGCTCGGCAGCCTGTTCCAGAATTTCGTTCGCACTGCCTTGCTCCTGCGCAAAGGGACGCCCCTTCCGGTCTTCCGGCTCCAGGGCCTGCGCAGACATCTGACTTTCGGGGGCACGTTTACGATCGCCCGCCTGATCACGCAGATGGTCTACCAGGCCGACATCTTCATCGGGGGACGCATTCTCACGCAGCAGGCGCTGGGACTGTATTCCGTGTCGCTGCACCTGGCGACGCTACCAATGCAGAAGATCATGGGCGTGATAAACCAGGTCGCCCTGCCCGCGGTCGCCAGGCTCCAGGACGACCGCGCGCGCCTGCGGCTTCGCCTGCTCGAGGCCATTCGACTGCTGATAGTGTTCAGTCTTCCGATGCTGTGGGGACTGTCGGCGGTGGCCCCTGAGTTCGTAGCAACGATCATGGGCCCCAAGTGGGAAGAAGCCGTGCTTCCCCTGCAGGCAGTTTGCTTGGTCATCCCGATGCGGATGTTGAACGCGACCTTCAACACGGTGTCGGTGGGCGTCGGCGACATGCAGGTCAACCTAATCAACACGGCGGCGAGCTCGGTCGTGCTACCCGTGTCGTTCTACGTCGGTGCGCACTGGGGCGTCAACGGATTGGCGTTCGCCTGGGTGTTTGCCATTCCCTTCATGTTCTTTTTCATATTGCCGAGAACCCTGCGGATCGTCGACCTGCGGGTCGCCGATCTGGTGACGTGCTTGCGCGTCCCGGTCGCTGCCGGCGCGGTCATGTATTTGGCTGTCAGCCTGACTCGCTGGGGCTGCGAAGGCCTGGCACCGGCGGCAAGATTGCCGCTGCTGGTCGTGCTGGGCGCCGCCGCCTATATAGGGTCGGCGCTGCTGCTTGACCGGAAGATCATCCCGGACGTCCTGCGGGTAGTGCGCGGGATGCGCACATAGCGAACGCCTGGGCCTCAGAGCCCGGAGGCGGTGAAGCTGGAAAAACCGAAGTCGGTGTTGGCCGCGGGGGCGCGGATGAAAAACCCCATGCCGGGATTGCCCGTCGCGTAGGTCGAATCGGTGGCCTGCGCGATCTGCGTGCCGTTGTAGAAAACGGTGATCACGTTGCCCACGACCGTCGCCTTCATTACGTCCCCGGTCTTGGGTTTGGGCAGATTCGTGACGCCGCCGATGATGGCAAAGTCGCCGACAAGGCCGTTCCATCTGACGATCTGCGCGTACGCGCCCAAGTAGTGCAGGTTGATTTCATAGCCGGTCGCGCTGTGCGCCGAATCCGACCAGCGCAGCAGCAGTTCGACTTCCCGGCTCTCCGCATCCGTGGCGCTGGTATTGAGAACGATGGTGGCCGAGGCGCTCTGGTCGGCAGGGAAACCCGACAGATAGGCGTAGGAGTCGTCGTAGTTCCCGTCACCGGCCTGGGTCCCGTGCGCGAAGCCGTTCGCCTTGGCGACTACCGTCCAGGCCCCCCCGTTGTGCTGCCACGCGCCGTTCTCCGAGATAGGGGTTTCGGTTCCGGTGAAAGTGGTCGTGTAGGAACTTCCGGGAGGATTGTTGGAGCAGGCCACGCCGACGCTGGTGACGTTCGCCCCGGTCACCGTGCCCGTGCCGTTCGACACCGTGCAGGTCTGGCCCGCCGGCTGGCTCGCCACCGTGACGTTGTAGGCGCTGCCGTTGGCGAGCGCGGTGGTGAAGGTGAAGCCGCTGCTGCCAGTTATCGTGAGATCATTCGCGCCGTTGTCCCTGAGCACCAGAGTTCCCGAAAGCCCGGAGACCGTGCCCTCGACCGTGAAGGTGTTCACGGCGCAACTCACGCTCACGCTCGTAACGTTCGCTCCGCTCACGCTGCCTGCACCGCTGGCCACCGTGCAGGTCTGGCCCGCAGGCTGGGTTGCCACCGCGACGTTGTAGGGGCTGCCCGTCTGAAGCGCGGCGGTGAAGGTGAAGTTGCCGTCGCCCGCGATCGAGAGAC
>Ga0137463_1000500_pt1 | contig 13388 bp, 11 predicted proteins | sample EasRivERMGT800_2_FD_102333 | JGI IMG/M metagenome (GOLD analysis project Ga0137463, IMG submission 102333) | Soil microbial communities from meander-bound floodplain in the East River, Colorado, USA - East River MetaG ERMGT800_2 | ecosystem: Environmental > Terrestrial > Soil > Floodplain ...
CAAGCAAATAGCCGGGTTGTAACCTTTTTTTTGTAAACTGTTTAAGCCATTACGCAACGATTTTTTTTCCCTTCCTTCCAACGTAAATTTGTCTAACTCCAAGACAGCCTCCTGGCCTATAAGCAGTTTTCGTTTTTTTAAATAATTGAAATAAGATATGCCTGTTTCATCCACCCGGTAGAAAGCTGTTTTCAAGCCCATTTTATGACAATGGCTGTCAAACTCCTGCAACACGGCAATTTTGAAATTTTCTGCGCAAACGGGTTCTTCCAGTACAATCGCAAATCCATTGGCAATCCTGAAGGCAATAAATGCTTCAAATTCATCAGAGAAATAAAATAATTTATCCCGATAAGTTTTAAAATGATCTACTGCCGAATCACCAAAACGTTCTATAAGGCCGTGTGCTTTTTCTCTTGAAGTAGGCATATGAGCTTTACTGTGTAAATATGGCTTAACCATTGTGAAGACCAAAAAACTCCAGGCTATAAAACCAAGTGAGTGGGCCATCCAGATAAATTCATGACCAAAACGCGTAAGAGGGTGTATCCCGTCATCATTCATCAGCAAAAAATTCCTGCAGGCAAATAATAAGGATTGCCTCCAGTTAAAATCAATTCCTAAATGTCGTTTGTCAATAAAATAAAAACCAATAAAACCAAAAATGAGCACAGCAAGAAAAATGAGTACTGTGGTTTTTATCCCCAACTGCAACAATTGACTATTGCTTTTTAAACGATACTGTTTCATGCTTGCCAGTAAAACAATTATAACTGAAGCGGCAAGAATCGATTCTTCATAATCCAATGCCTTAAAAAGATGACCGAATAAGGACAAAACTGATAAGATCATGGCAAGAATCCAGGCATTCCTTTGACCTCGAATCAAAAATGCCGCTGTTACCAGCAATATCATACCAATAAGTAATACCATCACATTGGTGGCATAAATAGAATTAATAGGAATAAATTCGTGCAGTAGCCTTAAACGATTTGCAATAGGAGGCGTAATAACAGACAAGATATTAATTACACCAAGTGCAAAAACCAAAAATGCCGGGAACACTCTTGCAAAAATGTGACGTCCGTGCCATAAATAAGAAAAGAAACCTGCAACTAATGGTAACCAGAATTCAAAAAGTCGATATAAAATGGTTATCGCAAGAGCATTTACAGGTGCGTAGCCATACAGTGTTAAAATATAGACCATGGAAAGTTCTACTGCACCAAGTCCTCTTAGAAAGGGTGATACGATCATCAGCAGTACAGAAACAACATACGCAAGAGCGCTGGCAGCTAGCGATGCAGGTAATCCTAACGCTTTGGCGGCAATAAACAAATGCAAAATGCCACAACATTCAACGCCCAATGAAAAAAAAACCGTCAAAGCAAAATGCTTTGGGGATACATTAGCTGAGAACAATTCATCAACGGATGGAATAAATTTTGGAAACTTTCTTTGTACCCATCGGTACAATTTTCCTTTTTGCCGGAACGAGCGAAAAACTAAATAGGAAACTGTCAGCATAAGGAAAACAAGCAGAAGGCTTTGACCTGTATGAAGAAAATTCCCGGATTGAAAAAGAAAATAAATCAATACAGGCACGCCTATAATAAATACAGTTAATAATCCCACAAAAGCATAAATTCCTGATGCCTGATGAACCTGCAATTTTGTTAATCCATTTTTTCGGATACTGGTGGGGGAGTAGGCGAGTGAACTGATACCGCCTGCGGGTAAAAACACACTCAAAAAATTTCTTTTTAAAAAAAGTTCGATAGCATGCTTCCATGAAAGGCGGGAGGCGATAGCCATAAAGGATGTAACATACATGCCGCTTTGCAAGAGAATATAAATGATGGTTACACTCAAACCCAGCCAAATCCATGCAACCTTAGCATTAGCAATGTGATGTTCGAGTGAGTGCAACTCTCTTCGTTCGGACCGGAAAAAAAAGATACCTATCAGCAAAAACAATATTGCCAATATCTCACGCCAGTAAGTTTTGCCTGTTTTTTGAAAATGGCGAAGCAGGTTTTTAGTCATAAAAGCACAACAAAACTACCTGATTCATCAGGGTTTTGCTAACTAAAACCGGTTAATGAAATGTGAATGGTGAATGGGACTTGTTAACCCGGCATTTTCGTAATCTCCTGCGATTTTTATTCATTCACTACTATCGCAAGTTTGTTATTGGCGGCATTAGTCGCAATCCTTGTAACTCCTTTGAGCATGGAAGTGCCACCTGTAACGATCACTGGTTGCCAGCCTTTATCCTTAATTTCCTGAAAAGCGGTTTCCTGGTGAAAAAATAATTTGTTGCCATCGCTCATAATCATCAAACCATTTTGCAGCCAGGTTAATTGGTCCTGTCCGGGCAGGGTGGCGACAATCGTACTGATGACGCCTGTATTCATATCAAACTTTTTTATGAATGAGGTCTTTTCTGAAATTTTCTGAACAAAGCTCATTGCATTTTGCCCGGGAATTTTATGAAGGCTCCGACCAATATTTTCAGCAATGACTGTATCAGTATTATTGCCTAAATAATAATAATGAAGAGAATTATGTACGCTGTCATCCAGAACAAATAATAGTAATTTATTCTCTCCGGCCCAGGCATGATATCCGACCTTAAGATGATTGATCAATACTTCAGGCTTGCCGCCTTCAATGGGATACTTTGCTAAATCCTGTGCACCATTATCACGTTGAATAATGCAGGAAATAAAATTTTCATCAGGTGTTACTGTCGGAGAATATTCCTTTTCATGGGTCAATGTAAAATTCTTTGTTTCTTTCTTTTCGTAGTTGTAAGATTTTATATCGCTGCGGCTGCTGTCATCAAATGATGAATAATAAATAACAGGTTTTGACGGGTGAAAGAAGGGCTGGTTATCATATCCCTTGTGATGGGTTATATTTTCTCCATTAGAAAGAAATACCTGGCCGTTGCTTATGTTCATGTCAAACAGAAAAATTTCTGAACCTGTTTGAGCGATAGAGTCGAAAGGACGGATTAGAAAAATTATAAATAGAAATTTTTTCATCTACCGAATGTAATCAAATTCATGCTGGATTCTATCTCATAAATATTGATTGCTTTTATATAAAAAAGAGGCTGCCTCAAAAGTCAATCCTGGAACACTGGCCACTAAGGCACTAAAAAACAAAGCTTTGATCTTCAATCTTACTTTTCTTCGTGCAGTAGTGTCCTCGTGGCAAATAAAAGCTTTTGAGACAGTCTCTTCCCTGGACAAAAATAAATTCCAAAACCAATCAACCATTAAGCAGCCTGCTTTTCAGCCACATTTTGTTTTACAAACTGTGCATTAGCATTAATGGTTACATCATCGCCGAGTAAAACTCCGCCGGTTTCAGAAACCATACCGAAGCTTACGCCAAAATCCTTTCGATTGATTTTTCCGGATACGGAAAAACCGGTTCTTGTATTACCCCAGGGATCTAAAGTGATACCGCCATATTCAACATTCAACACTATTTTTTTGCTGTTGCCGCGAATAGTCAGTATGCCGTGAAGTTTATAATTTTCTTCCCCAATTTTTTCCAGCTTTTCACTTTCGAAAATTAATTGCGGATGATTTTCTGCGTCAAAAAAATCTGTATTCTTTAAATGTGCGTCACGCTGGTCATTATTGGTTGAAATGGAATCAATATCAGCAGTGAATTTAACTTTCGCTGTTGAAATATCATCCCCTTTTGTTTCTACAGTTGCATTAAACTGTTTAAAATTCCCGGTTACCCATGATACCATCAGGTGTCTTACTTTAAAATGAATTTCAGAGTGTGTGGGATCAATGATCCATTTTGTTATTTCCATTGTATTTATTTTTTTATTGATTAAATAATATTTTTTAAAGAAGCGGAGAGATATTCAATCTTCTTTGTCCCGACAAAGCAGCATCCACGCTCGCCTTACCGCCACCTGTAATTAATAATATGATCGCTAACCCGAATAGAAGCAGAAAGAATTCAATGCCTTCGCCACTTTGCGTACCTGCCCAATTCATGAAAAAACCATTTGCGGCATGAACTTTAATGACAATTCCAAGAAAATTGGCGAGTATCCCCAATGCTGCAATACGTGTAGCAAAGCCAAAGAATACAAATAATGCCGCGATGCTCTCTATTAAGATCACTAATAATGCAATGATGTAAGGAAGTTTAGCCTGGCTGGTTAAAAACCCCATGGTTTTTTCAAATCCAAAACCGCCAAACCATCCAAATAGCTTTTGTGCCCCATGTGGAAATATTACAATGCCTAGTGCAACACGGGCAACGAGTGCCGACCAGTTTTTTGGATCTGTTTCAAATAATTTTTTCATATTGTTTGTTTATGTGCTGATTAATTCTTTCTGCATGATCAATGCCCGTCATTTTTAATATCTCTTCAGCCGCCTGCAAGGCTTCCTCATCACTGCCTCCAATTAATATTGGAGTTTTTTTTCCACCAATTGCTGGCTGAGGAAAATTAAAGTCAAATGGTATATTGAACAGTTTTGCAACTTTAGCTCCCGGTAATAGTTGTTGTAATTCTTTTGTTGCAGTAATAGCATCGGATAGACGGTATATTTTTTCGTCCAAAGAATCACAAATACTGATCACGATCTTGCGGTTGGCAAATAGCTCTATTTTCCCAGCCGTTTCTTTTTCTTCATCAGGCGGGATAATCGCAATAATAATATCGGCTTCCCAACTTGCATCAGCGGCACAGCCCATACAATCAATATCTGCTGATTGAGTTTGTTTTCTTATTTCTTCTGCAAGAGAATTTAATTTTTTCGCTTCATGAGCAAACAATAATAAACGATAGTTTTCTTTTGCCAGGCTTTTTGCAAAGGCAGATCCCCTGTTTCCTGTTGCCCCGATTATCACAATTGTTTTCTTTGACATCTCCTTTATTTGATTTCACAAAGCTACCCCGGCAACAGGCCTGCCTCCAATGAGATATGGTAAGAAATAATATTGATATGGGATAAGAGAAAGCGTTGATATATATCAATAAGCAATAAACAATATGCAAACGAAAAATAAAAGGCTGGTAAAATTGTCAATTGCCTGTTGTCTTATTTCCTCAAGGCCTTTTGCCTGCGGATGCGGCTAAGCGTTTCAGGAGTAATGCCAAGAAAAGAAGCCAGCATATGCTGAGGTATGCGATGAGGAAGAGTTTCAGGACAGGCTTTAATGAGTTCATTATACCTTTCTTCCGCAGTTTGACTCAGAGAACTGGCCAGCCTTTTTTGTGTAGCAATTAAATTGTTTTGCAGGAGAAGACGAAAATAACGTTCAAATTTTGGAATCTTCTCCAGCATTTGTTCTTCTGCTGGTTTTGTGAGCAGGAGTAATTCACAATCTTCCATGGCATCGATATTATATTCGGAAGGTTCACCGGTAAGAAAACTTAACTGATCAGCAATCCACCAGCCTTCAAAGGCAAATTGTGTAATGTGCTCATTGCCTTTGTCATTGACAGTGTATGAACGTAACAGTCCTTTTTCTACAAACGCAACATTTTTACATACATCCCCCTGCTGCAATAAATATTGTTTTTTGCGTAACTTTTTGGGAATAAAAAAACTGCGGCTTAACTGTTTTTCTTCTTCTGCCAGGATTATTTTTTCGTCAAAATTTTTGAATAATACCTCAAACATGGAATGATTTGAAATGCAAAAATAATTATTTGACACGAGTATCATCTTTATTGATTAGTCGGTATGCTGGTTGCTGACGGGAACGATTATAAAGAACGTGTATATATTCTGCATATTTTTGAACTTGCTTTCTCCAGTCATGAACACCGCAGAAATGTTTATCTGAAAATGATCGACTGGGATGAAAAAAGCAAAAACCTCCCCGCTGATATAAATGAATTTGATTGGAGAAATTTTCAGCAGGAGTATAGAGATTATATTGACATTGCAAAGATGGCCCAGCTTATTCCTGTCATTGGAGCCCCGGTAGGTATCGTGGTTAACAACAGGCTGATAAAAAAATTAGGTATTACAGCTATGAATGCTTACCGGATGAGACTAATAAAATAATAAATTTTTTCTGCAGCAGAATCATCAGCTTCGATGATTCTTGTCATTTTAAAAATCATCCTTTTTTTCTTGCTTGCAGTTAAACTGCGAAACTATGGATAAGATAATTACAGATTTTATCGAAAAGCAAAAAACAGCAACTGTATGTTGCCTTGATGAAGAAAATAATCCTTATTGTTTTAGCGTATTTTATGTTTTTGACAGGATTGAGCGCCGGCTCTATTTTAAATCTTCAGCTTCTTCTAATCACGCACAGTACCTGATTCGAAAATTAAGAATAGCGGGTACCATCATGCCCGATAAATTAAATATGCTGGCTATTCGCGGAGTGCAGTTTACGGGATTTATAATGGAGGATACCATTTCCTCACATCACCATGCAACTGCTGAGTATCACAAAAAAATCCCGCTTGCTTTAGCGATGCCGGGTGAAGTTTGGTCCATTCAACTGGAAACAATTAAAATGACAGATAATACAATTGGTCTTGGGAAAAAGATTTACTGGCAGAGAGAAGATTTGTACGAGGATGTATGTTGAGTAAACCATTCTCAGTTCGTTCAGAGAATAAATATTCAACTTACTTTCCCATCATTAAAGAATTTTTTCCTGGGTTTAATTCATATCGCTTTCCTTTCCATAATAAGTAACCAGGCGTGTTCGAAGGCAGTGTTATCAAGATTTTCCAGTTAATACCTGTTTGTTCATAACTCACAGAAATATCTCCGTTGGGATGTGGAATTTTCCCCCTTGCGTGAGTGAGTGTTCCTAAATGCGGGATTATTTTTATTTTTTTAAAACCCGGTGCATCACTATCGATGCCCAGCACAATGCGATATAACTCTATGTTAGGGCTTGCACCCCAGGCATGACAATCAGAACGGGTGTTATTGATGTCTGATATTTCTGCCCATGTTGTCATTCCCATCTCAAGATTTTGTTTCCAAATGTTTAACCAATTTAAATAGCCATCACCTAAACCGGCTTTGGTTAAAGCCTGGTGCAGATAGTATTTAAAATAGATTGTTGCCTGTGTAAGACTTGTATCGTCTAAAATTTTTTTGGCAAGTTCTTTTGTACCGGCTCCATTCACCACACCAGTTAGAATCGCCAATGAATTTGTATGTTGAGAAAAAACATCTTTTTCATGCGTATCTGCAAAAAGTTTTTTTGTTCCATCCCAGTATTTTTTCTGAATCGTTTGTTTTAATTGTGCAGCAGCAGCCCCATATTGTTTCGCATACTCCTGCATACCCAGTTTACTTTCCAATTCCGAAGCCAATTGATAAGCCCATAACAATTGGAGATCAAGAGCTGCGGAAGTTCCATCTTTGCCAATTGGCGCTACACCTGCATTCCAACCTTTAGTCCCACACCAGTCAGTGAAGTTCCAATAGGGCAGATTTTTTAATGAACCATCCGCTTGCTGATAATTGCTAAAGAACCATAGTACCTGTCTCATGCCCGGCAGTTTATCCTTTATAAAAACATCATTGGGGCGATACATCCAGTAATCATGCAGCATGCCGATCCACCACAAAGAAAAGGGGGGTATCTCCTGTGCATTAGCTGTGGGGTACCGGCTCAATGTTGCGCCTTCAGCCATGCGTGAGTTATCGAGAAAGGTTATCGCATTACGCATCAGCCTGTCATCACCACTGTTATATAATGATACGAGGCATTGAATACGGGTATCACCAACATATTGCAGTTGTTCATAGTAAGGACAATCCATGTATGTTTCCATGGCACAGGAACGTGCAGTGCGCCATCCTGTTTTAAGAATTTTATTCAGCTGATCATTACCTGCATCAAATTGAGCATTCATTTTAAAGGGATAACCGGTAAAAATTCCATAGAGATCATCTATAATCAGCGGTTCATCCTTTGTTTGCACCTGAACTTGTAAATAACGATATGTGCGCCACCATAATGGGCTGAATTCCTGGAAAACACTTCCATCAGAGATCAAACTATCTTTTACACCAATAAATCTTTTTCCAGCTGTTTCATTTCTATTCCCTTTTTGGCGAAAGGCCCTCCAATTTTTTTCATTCGACTCTTCCACATACAAGGCCTCTGCATAGCCAATTGTAATGGCAGCATTTTTTCCTTTACTGAATTGAAGGACAGGATAAGTATTAGTTAAATAACCCTGGTCAAGTAAAAAAGCAGCGTTTGTATTTGATGGAATTGTGATTGCGGTTTTCGTTGCCGGGAAATATTCAGACAGTTGAATGCCATCTGCCTTTCGAAGTTTTGACAAACGTTGTACTGTTAATTCCATTGGAGGAATTGTCCTGGGCTCAAGCATCCAACCAAGACCAAAACCAAATACCCCTTTTGGCAAACCACGCGTAATTTGTTGTGCAGGTTGCCATGATGCATCATTGAAATCAGCATTTTTCCATTCTTTCACAGCCTTATTGTAGTTAATTGTTTCACCGGGTCCTGCTACATAATAAGTGTAAATGAGCATGGGCTCTTTCGGACTGTAACTGCTGTCACGCCTGCATTTCCAGCCCTTATCCGTATTGATCATTTTTTCATTTTCACCGTTTCCTTGTACAATAAAACCCGTTTGATAAGAAATTTGCGCTTCAGGCCTCATATCGCCATAATTCCATACAACCGCAGCAATAACATTCTTTCCGGTTTGCAGGTGCGGAGCGAGATCAACCGTTTCAAAATTCCAGTGAAAAATATCACCGCGTGCCGGCCCTAAAGAAACCAATTGGCCATTCACATATAATTTATAACGGTTATCTGCTGACACATATACAATAAATGAGGCAGGCTTTGCAGAGAGTGTAAATGCTTTTCTGAATTGATAAACACCATAATCATGTGCTGGCTCACCTGGCACACATATCCAATATGCATCCCATGGTTTTGATAAAATATTTTCAGTTTGTGAATGTGCCTGAAGGGAAAAAAAAATAATAAAAAGGGAAATAAGATTTTTGGACTTTAGCATAGATGACATAGCAATTTTTTCCAGGCAGTAAAAGTATTATACAATAATGAGTTTAAGTTACCAATTCAGTTCCGACCTGGGGATTATCAATTTTATACTATTGTACTTTCGGTAACCAATTTAAATAATAACTCCCGTACATCCTGTCAGCGACTGTGAGGTATGTTTTTACAGGTTGGTATTGAGATCAACGAAATGGAGTAGAACGGATAAGAAATGATTCGATATAAAAAAATCAATGCACAGTTAATAATAAAGCCATCGTGGCCCAATTGCTGCCAGCGGCAGAAATAAATTGGTTTTTGCCATGAGGAAACCCGGTTTCAATAAACGGAATGACGGGAAAAGAACGACTCTGAACTTTCCAGGATCCATCTTCAAATTGCTTACTTAATAAAAAAGATAATAAGAAAAAAGGCTGTCTTGATGGACAGCCTTTGAGAAAATTTCCTTGTATTAATTATTGTTTTGTCTTTAGCAGTTTTATTTGCTTTATTTCTGCGCCTTGTTGTAACTGGATAAAATAAACACCGGGTTTCAGGTCCTCTCCAATCCGGAGTGTTTGATCACCTGCGAGATTAGTTCTTGATTCAACAACCCGACCCAATAGATCTACCACTTTCACATTTATTTTTTCAACGTTTTCAGTGGTTTCTATATGTAGCATAAAATGATCGCTGCTTGGATTGGGTGAAATAGTTACAATCGTTTGACCTTTATGACCTGGGTTCAGTGTAATTAACATGTTATGCGGCACCTTAACTGTAGTGGTACTGCTGCTTGAATTTCCATGTATATCTGTACAGGTTACTTTGATTGTATAAATCCTGTCGCCACCACTGCCTGACCGCTCTGCACGTAACTGAAGGTGATGATCATCTACTATTTTCCAGTCGGAAGCCGTATTGCCATCGCCATGTCCATTTGCCGGTTGATTGCTGGTAACAGACAGCCCGCAGCTTGCAATTCCACAATTATCGGTGCTTGTATAATTTACGGTAACATCTCTCCATTTATGATTTGGGGGCCAAAGCATATTTGGTGTGGCTCCCAGGCCCGAAATTACCGGGGGTTCATTATCAGTGACTTTAACTGTAAATGAACAAGTGGATTTATTGCCTGATGAATCAGTGGCAGTAGAGGTAACTGTAGTTGTACCAACAGGGAAGAAACTTCCGGAAGCCGGAACTGAAGTAACGGTTACTTTGGGGCAATTATCCGTAGCTGTTGGTGTAAAGCTCACAGTTGCGCCGCAAAGCCCCCGGTCGTTAAATACACTGATATTTGCCGGGCAGGTGATAACAGGTGGCTGTGTATCTTTCACTGTAACATTAAATGTACAGGTAGCAAAGCCACCCCCGTTTAATGCGATAGCCGTAACGGTGCTTGTGCCTACAGGAAAAGTAAAAGGTGAAGTGATAACCGTTGTACCAATTCTATAACTTAACTCCGCGGCCGCACTGCCGGTAGTATCTGCTTTAAAAGCAACTGATTGAGAGCATTGATTGGTGGCGTTAGATACTGTAGTATCCTTCGGGCAGGTAATAGTTGGCGCTTTAAATGCACCGAAAAATATAAGTGCCCGAATCTCACCACCCTGGAAATTAGTGGTATGAATATTTGAATACCATTTTCCAGCCAGTAAATCCTTTTCCTCGGCATCTGTAATAACCTGTGTCCCGGTAAAAGTTCCAGATGTAACTCCTAATGGAAACCCTGTGTGGGCATAGGTTACATTAGCATTTGTTCCTGGAAATGCCGGTCCATGAAAATGAGCAGCCGCTGTATTGGATCCTAAACCGGAGAATGTGATTGTAAAGGATATTGTGTTGGTAGTAGAATCATAGGTTCCGGTAATTGTTCCTGTACCCGCTGAAGCATTAGCCGGTACTTCATTGGATCCTTTATAAGTGGCCGTGAAAGGAATAGCAGCAGCTTTTAATAAATTAGGTAAGCAAAAGAAAATTAAAATGATGGCAGGGTAAAAAGATCTTCGTAATTGGTAACATAATTTTTTCATAACCGTAACATTTACAAGTGAGTAATAATGACTGAGTTTTCATTTACGGTTTCTCACAGAATATAAAATGGGCCTATAGTTTAGAAAGGGAGACGCATCAAGTTTAGAAGGGATACGTATTATTTTGGAATGGAACAAATTGATACCAAAAAACAGGCCCGTTTTTCAATTTGCTGTTTTTTTTTGTCTTTTGGGGGCTTTTACGATCCTTCAATTTTTGGGAATGGCCCTAATGGAGTTTGCCTGAGCTATTATCATGTTTCTATTTTATAACAATAACGTGAGAAGAGTTTTTGGCAAGGCGATTTTTGGGAACAGGCAAGACCCGAAAAAAACGAAATGAAACCGATAGTACAGGCATAATTACCATTTGGAAACCTGGGGTTTTTAAGTCAGATTAAATTTTTAATTTTAAAGCCACTATTTATTATTCTTCTAACGTCGCTTCCATCCCGGCACTGCATCTTAATTTAATTAATTAATTCAAAAACAAAACTGCTATGATTATGGATAACCAACCTATTTTGCGAATGACAAGTTTATTGATTGTTTTCCTTTTTATTACACTTATTACTTCAGCTCAAACGGGAACTGTAAAAGGCACCGTAAAAGATGCGAATGGTCAGGCCCTGCCGGGTGCATCTATTCAGATACAAGGTTCCAAAACAGGAACCGCTGCGGATAATAATGGCAATTATTCTCTTACTCTTTCTCCTGGTAAGCATATATTAACCGTTTCTTTTGCCGGATATATAACCGAAAGGAAAGAAATTACAGTTACTGAAACCGGAATTGCTGATCTCAACATTATGTTGAAAGATGCCGGAGATCTGAGCAATATAACTGTAGTGGGTTCAAGAAATTTATCCCGCACAAAAGTAGAATCGCCTGTACCGGTAGATGTCATTCCTGTATCAACAGTTGTAAACGAGATTGGTCAGGTGGACGTGAACCAAATACTCACTTTTATTGCCCCATCTTTTCAATCTTCACGGCAAACTGTTTCAGATGGTACGGACCATGTAGATCCTGCACAATTGCGTGGGCTGGGTTCCGACCAGGTTTTAGTATTGATAAATGGCAAACGCCGCCATCAATCAGCGCTGGTAAATGTAAACGGTACAGTAAACCGTGGACAGGTGGGGACAGATATGAGTGCCATTCCGGCAACTTCAATTGAAAGAATAGAAATATTGAGAGACGGAGCCTCTGCGCAATATGGCTCAGATGCCATTGCCGGTGTGATCAATATTGTGCTAAAGAAAAAAACAGGGTTACTGGAAGCCGGGGTAAGTTATGGTGGGTACGTTACCAGGTATCCAAAAAATTACGCTTTATATAAATTGGCAGGAAAAGCAGATGATCCCGATGTAAAAGTTACTGATGGTAACACTTTCCAGGCATCGCTTGGTTATGGACTTGCCATTGGAAAGGGTTATCTCACTTTAAACGGAGAATATATTAAGCGCTTAGGAACAAACAGAACCGGTACTTATACTGGTGCTGTTTACCCAAATGTAAATGGTGTAAACAGGGATGATTCTATTCTTGCTGCAAGAAATCTGACCAGGAATGCATTTGATATGCGTATAGGAAATTCTGCTATGAAGGGCGGTTCTGCGTTTTATAATTTCGGCTATCCTATAGGGAATGGAGAACTGTATGCATTTGGCGGCTACAGTGAAAAAAAGGGAGAAGCTACTGGTGTTTACCGCTATCCAAGTGGCATTCCGGGTAATGCCACAACTTATGCTTCAAATGTTTTTGCAATTTATCCAAATGGTTTTTTACCGGAAATACATTCTGATATTGTAGATTTTTCAACGGCTGTCGGCTTCCGCACAAAATTTAGCGGTTGGAATTTTGACATTAGTAATACATACGGTATTAATAAGTTTGATTTTGGTGTTGAAAACTCAGCTAATTATACTGAGTTTGCTATTGCCGGAAACAATCAGACAAAATTTGATGCCGGCGGTTTAAAATTCTGGCAGAACACAGTAAATGCCGATGTTTCCAAAAAATATTCTGTGCTTGAAGGTTTGAATGTTGCAGCAGGCCTGGAGTATCGTATTGATGCATTTGGAATAAGAAGTGGTGAAGAAGCCTCCTATAAAAATTATGATGTAAATTCTAAAGCTGCGGCGGGAGCACAGGTTTTCCCCGGGTTTGTAAATGCTATCGGCAGTGATAAAACAAGAAATGCAAAAGCGATATATATTGACCTTGAGGAAGATTTTACAAAGAAGTTTTTATTAACAGGTGCATTACGTTTTGAAAACTACAGCGATTTTGTTGGGTATCGATTTCGGTTTTTCAATAGTTAAATCA
>Ga0137463_1000501_pt1 | contig 13384 bp, 5 predicted proteins | sample EasRivERMGT800_2_FD_102333 | JGI IMG/M metagenome (GOLD analysis project Ga0137463, IMG submission 102333) | Soil microbial communities from meander-bound floodplain in the East River, Colorado, USA - East River MetaG ERMGT800_2 | ecosystem: Environmental > Terrestrial > Soil > Floodplain ...
CCTTCAGATTAACCTCTCAGCCGCGGCCCAGCTCAGCCCGATGGGAGCCGGAACGCTCACCCGACAGACGATCTTCAACAGCTATCCCGCGATCGACGTTGGCTACACGTACGCCGACTTGAACAACGTCTTCCTGGCTCATGTCAGCACCGAACCCTCGACGTTGACCACGGTGGTGACCCCGTCGTTCGTCCGGCCGCAGATCTTGCGCGACGTCACATCCGGTTCATCGTCCGGTGCGCCCCTCATCGCCAATCCTGCCGGCTCCAACGGCGCCGGAAACTGGCAGATCGATATGAGCCAGACATCGACCGATACGACCACCCGAACGTTGCGGCCGCATCCGGCCCATGTGAACGTCGTCGACAAGTCGCTCCGCTACATTCTTCCCGCGTCGCTGGGTGGATCGACCGTCACCAACGTCCTCGGTAACGTGATCAATCCGTTTCCGTTCCAGGGAACGTACAGCGGCCAGATGGGACTGTGGAGCAAATCGGCTTACACGAACGTCGACTACGACGTTGACCAAGACGGCGACGGAATCAAGGAATCGGTCTGGGTCGATCTCAACTTCCCGGTTATGACCAACACCGACGGCCGGAAGATGATTCCGATGTTCGCGTACCTGGTTCTCGAAGGCGACAGTCTCATCCCCCTCAACTCGGCGGGGAACACCGCCTGGCTGCAGTCAGTCGCTCTTTCAGCCGGGGGGCACTTCTACGGCGTTTCGCCCTCGGGAGGGACGGCTGTCGGAAGCCCTTATCCGATTTCCCGCTCGAATTACGGCGTCTCTCCGACCGAAATCAACCCCTTCTGGGCGCTCACCGGCGATCCCAGCGGAGTCGGCGTTGGCGCCGGCACGGCGATGCAACAATACCGGGGGTTCTTCAACGTGACGACTCCGGCCCTGTTCAACCCTGACCGGGTCGATATTGCCAATGCCGACATGGCGTTTCTCTTGATGGGGCGACCCAACTACAACGTTGCGGTCAATGCCGGCGTCGAAAGCTTCACTCTCAATAACGCCGCCCAGGGCTTGTGGGGGGACCAGTCGAACCTGATCACGGCGCTCACCTCGGGAAATACGCTGTCGCTGTTTCCGCGGCCGGGCATTGTCGGTTTCGATGACAACGGTGACCGGCTTGACGGCGTGACCGAAGACGACCAGATCTTTTTCGGATCGCCGACCTACAATGGCAACTACGATCCGCTCCCTCCTTTTGCACAGCCGTTCGACTTCACCGGGGCGGGGCAGTGGCTGATTAACACCCCCAGCATCGGCATGACTCCCAACCTGTTCACACCGGTCGGAGCCGGCAATCTCAGGTTGCTGCAATACTACGGCTACGCGTCGCAACAGAATGCGTATGCCAGCGCCTTTGCCACCCCTGCGTCACAGGCGGTCTACACGTCGCCGTGGCTGTATGAAGCAGCGTTCGGCGGGCTCTCGACGAATTATCCTCCGGGCGTTCTCTCCTACAATGCGACGTACTATACGAATCCCGCATACAGTACGAATGCGCACGGCATTGTCGACGAGGCGGCCGAAGTGGTCACCGACTCGCGCTACCAGTCGGCTTCCAATCCGGCCGACCAGCTCTTCCCGGCGAGCGAAAACGCCGCGCTGCAACTCTCGGCGACCGACTGGCAGTCGATCCTCGGCCAGTCGCGTGTGCGGCAACTGGCGTCGTGGAACTTCACCGACGCCGGCACGGCAGGAAAAATTCGCCAGCGGTTCACCACGTCGAGCTGGGATCGGCGTCACCACGGGTTTGCCTACGAAACCAAGCGGCCCTGGGAATATGGGACGCCGTTCGGCGCGGCGACTTCGGGGAACAACTGGGACAGCTCCAGCGGCGGTTTTCAATTCCCGCCGCGCTATAACAACGCGACGGTTGTCGACGGCCAGGTCCCGATGACGACCAACGCCAACCTGACCGCCGAGCCGATCCGGATGGAACTGGCGGCGCTGATCGGGACCCGCTGGGAAAACAGCCCGTCGGGCGGTGCCGGGGCGGCGGCGAACACGGCCGTCGGGCAAAACTCCGGCGCCTTCAATACGCCCGCCTATAACATGCCGACGAACAACGCCGGAATGACTCCCTGGCAGCAGCAGTTGCGCCTCAACGTGAACCGGTTCCTCACGACCCGTTATCAGAACCAGTCGTTCGGGACGGGGATCATGAGCAATCCGGTCTACTTCCGCGAATTGACGCCGCACCCCACCTCAGCCCAGTGGGGCGCCGCGGGGAGTACGGCGATCAAGACGACCCTCAGTGCGTCCGGGGCGCCGACCGTCGGCGGGACGCTCGACTACATTCCGGCGAACTTCAATGGCAAGCCGGCGCTCCAGGAATACTGGGCGCGGCGCGACCGCCAGCAGATGGCCCGCGACATCTATGTGCTGCTGTACCTGTTTGGCGGCGGGTACGACAAGGAACTGGACACGAACAACGACGGCGTTCCCGACGTCGATCTGAACGGCAATGGAACAGTCGATGTCGTCAACTACGCCACGTTTTCAAATTCGGGCAACAAGCTGTACCAGACCTGGCAGCTCGTCGAGATGGCGCAGTACGCCGTCAACGTGGTCGATGCGCTCGACCGCGATGATACGATCACGGTCTTCGAATACGACGGCGACCTGTCGAACGGCTGGAACCTCGACGACGACCCGATGACGGCCGACGTTTCGGGAGACCGCGGCGTCGTGTACGGCGTCGAAGCGCAGCAACTGGCGTTCAACGAGGCGCTGGTCATCGTGGCGCGAAGGGTCCTCGACAAGAATGGCGGGGGCAAGGATCACCCTGCGACCGCCTGGGACGATTCGATTCGGGATCGCACATTCACGTACCTCGAACTCCAGAACATCAGTGCGAACAATATTTCGCTGGCGAACAGGAACTGGCAGATCATGTCGGTGACCCCGGGCGCCCCGAACGTCCTCAATCCGATCACGGGCAATGGTCTGCGGCTGCTGACCCTGACTGATGGGACAGTCAATGCAGGCAACGGCCTGGCCCCGGGCAATCCGTATTCGATCGGTTCGTTCACCTACATCAGCGGCACCGATGATACCCCGCCGCTCGGTGGGACGAACCAGGTCAATTACACCGGCGCCCGGGTGAACAGCAAATTCGTCGTCGATACGCAGTGGAACTACGCCGGCCCGACCCCCGACACAAACCTCCAGGATCCGGTCAAATCGCAGATTGTTCCCGCGAATCAGGCCCCCTTGAGCCTCGATCTGGTGTATAGCCCCGATGCGACCAGGTTCCTGCTGACCAACGGGTCGTACAATGCGTCGGCAACCGTCGGCGACTTCGTGGACTTCGGCGTCGACGCCACGGCCGGTCCCTTCAACGGGAACTACCAGACGACGTTTGTTCTCCGCCGGCGGTTGAATATGAATCGTCCGGCTCCCGCGATTGTCGCGGGGGGAACGGGGAGCAATGACGAACTCGATAACCCCTGGATCGAAGTTGACCGCATCACGTATGCCAACACGCCTGCACCGGTTGACCTCGCGAGTAAAGACTCGATGGGCAATCCGCAGCCCGCGGTGACCACTCCGGGTGCATTCTTCAACCTGCGATACGCTGCCGCATCAGATAACCTGCCGAATGAAGTCGATCAGACGATGGCCCTGGCGGTTGACATTCTGCCCAAGCTGCAGCGTCTGGCCAGTCGCGAACGTCGCCAGCCATTGGATGGGTACGAAGGGGCCGCTCCCCCGTCCCCCGCACCCTATCCCCCGTCATCCCCCGCGACGCCCGTTGTCACGTACTCCGGCCGCGTGCCGTACTATTCGACACCGGGCGCGGTCATGAATACGGTCGGCAGCGCCAACAGCAAGGTGCCGGGGACCGGGTTTAACCTCTGGCAGCCGCACTTCGATCGCGACTTCGCATCGGTGATGGACCTGCTCACGGTGCCGCTGTATGCCCCCTTCAGTGTGACGCAGAGCCAGGCGCCGCAGGAGAACGCTTATTCCGCGATCAACGGCTTCGCGACCGAGGCCCCTTCGGTTCCGACGCTCCCGATGACCTCGGGGAGTTATTACATGCCCATGGTGGCGCAGGCCAAATTCTGCCGGCCGCAGCATCCGTACAATACGCCGGGCGCCCCTGGCAATCCGCAATTCGACAACCGCTGGCACCGCGTTCTGGAACTGCTCGAAGTTCCCACGCGCTCCAACATGTATATCGAGAACACGCTGCACAACAACTACCAGTGGCTGGCGCCGTATGGCCTGCAGCGGGTTCCGGGCCGCATGAACCCCAACGGCATGCGCTACGGCGAAAACCTGTTCGCCCTTCTCGACGATCCGTTCCAGTTCAAGTTCCCGAATGCGCTCAACGGCAACACGGGTTATAACGCCACCATTGGATCGTATACCGACAATTTCGAAGCCACTCGCAACTGGTGGCAGGAAATGCTCAAGGCCCGCGACCAGCAGGATCCTTACACGATGTATTACCTCCCCGGCTCGACGGCGTCGCGCCCCTTCCGCTCGTTCAGTTTTCTCGACAACGAGGCGGGAGTCAACAGCTTGAGCAGCATCGACGATACGCTGCTGCGGAAGCTCGAACTCGACAATGGAACTGTTGACCAGCGGCGGTTGTTCGAGGCCCGTTCCCAGACCGACCTGTTGTCGAAGGGAGGGGCCAACAGTGTGGACTACTACTCCGCCAATCGGCTTACGTCGAAAATCGCCGGCAACACCACCCCGCGGAGCAACGTCTTCCTGGTGTGGGTCACCATCGGGTTCTTCGAAGTGAACGTTCCGAACGCGGGGACCCCCACTGCCATCCAGATCGGCGATAAGATCTCGGGGCAGAACGACATCAAGGGTTTCTACGTCGTCGATCGCAGCCTGCTCGAAGATGCCTGGGACAAGACGGCGGGGGTTTACGACTTCCGTAAATTCATCACGGCCAGGCAGCGGATCCAGTGACACGATCGCGATCTGAAGGAACCCGTTTTAATCAGTTCAATCGATGGAATCGGACAGCCCCCGGCATGGGATTCCGGGGGAAAAAAGGGCCGCTGGGTGTTGAGGATTTGGAGGATTTTTCGTTTCAGTATTGGCCGGTCAGTTCTGCACGCCGCAGGAGGGCTCGCCCGCGTCGGAAATCGTCAAGAAAACCGTAAAACTGATGAAGATTGCATGAATGCTCGAGGCCGGAAAACCGGCCCGAAAACCACCCCGAAACCTAAGGCTCCCCTATCATTTTCCCCCGGCGTTTTGACATAATGGAGGGTGACTGGCCATCATGAGAAACTGCCCCTGAAAGGGACCAGATCGCGCGGCACTTGGCGATCCTGCGGTCCCCGCCTGGCCCTCTCCCGCGGGAGAGGGACACATTTCGAAGACAATTCGTTTACCTGAAAACTGCCGGGCCACGGCAACGTCTTATGAACTCACGAAGCAACGCACTTTTCCACCGGAGAACTCTCATGCAATCACGTTTCCTCCCCAAAAAACCTGTGGCACGCCGGTCGGGTTTCACCCTGATCGAACTGCTGGTGGTGATCTCGATCATCGCCGTTCTGATGTCGCTGATCCTGCCTGCCGTGCAAAGCGCCCGCGAAGCGGGCCGCCGCACGCAGTGCCTGAATAACATCCGCAACATTACATTGGCGATCCAGAATTCGGCGGCAGCCCGCGCCGGCGGGATTCCCTACCTCGACGAAGGGGGCTACAACTGGCCGGTGAGCCTGTTGCGGTACATGGATCGTTCCGATATTGCCGACTCAATGGGGGTCAGCACCGCCGCCGTGAACACCACGTCGCTGGCGGTTCTGGTCTGCCCGAACGATCTCAACAATTTCCAGCAGCCCAACGGCCTGAGCTACGCCGTCAACGCCGGGTACGCCAATATGGGGACGCCGACGAATTTGAACACAGGCACCCAAACGGTGATCGAAGCCAACGCGGCGACGAGCAATCCGCCGAATTTTATCAGCGGCTATGAAATTGGCTGGATCAGCGGCACGGACGGGGTCGGCAACACGAGCGGTCTCGATGCCGACTGTGCCCGCGATACGGGTGTTTTCTTTCGCAACCTGTCGCTCGACTCGGGTGTGGCTCCGTATGCGAACGACACGTTCCGGATGACGCTCGATCGCATCTCGCTGAAAGACGGTTTGGGTCAGACGCTGATGATCCTCGAGAATCACAATTCGCAGAACTGGGGTGGTGGAGTCGGCGCATACACGCCGTCGCTGTACACGATCGGCAACCAGACTGCCACGTCGGTCCTGGACTGCGCTGTTGTGTTCAACACGTACGACTTTACGAAACTACCGAGCACGACTGGCGGTTCGTTTGCGCTCCTCGGTGCGATTAAGGCCCCCTATACATCGAGGATGAACCTGGTGAAGGGCTTGAAGCCTCGTCAATCGCCGTTCCCGAGCAGTACGCATCCCGGGGTCGTGACGGCCGGCTTCTGTGACGGCCGGGTCCGCACGATGAATGAAAACATGGACATTACCGTCTACTCGTACCTCATCACTTCGGGCGGTACGCGTCGCGGCCAGGGAATTGTCTCGGACAATTACTAACCGCCGGTCAGTTGGCGTTGTGTGAGTTCTCTGCAGCCCGGACTTCAACTGGAAGTCCGGGCTGTTTTGTTTTTCCAGGGTGCCTGAAACGATTGACGCGGGCATTCGACCGCGAGCGCCCAGCCCGGCGAGCCGGTGGGTTTATCCCACCGGGATCGAGTCCAACGGGTTTGTGGCACGCGATGGTGCGCTGTCGATGATCGTCGGAACTGTGAAGAAGTAACGCTTGGAAATCACAAGCAATGATTACACCGGCAGCGACGCTTGCACCCGACTCCGCCGGGATAAACCCGGCGGCTCGCTGAGGTGAGTGCGCCAGCCCGTTTACCCCCAGTGAGCCGGTGGGTTCATCCCACCGGGATCGAGTCCACCGGGTTTGTGGCACGCGATGGTGCGCCGTCGATGATCGTCGGAACTGCGAAGAAGTAACGCTTGGAAATCACAAATCATCATTGCACCGGCCGAGACGCTTGTGCCCGAAACCGCCGGGAAGGACCCGGCGGCTTGGTGGGCGAGTCGTAAGTCGCGGAGGAGCTGACAGCCTGCCCGATCTTCGGGCAAAAACGCATCAGCAATACCGAATGAATAACACTTTCGCCGGAATGAATAATAGGTCGTTCGCCGAAAGGTGATGTGCGACTTGCGGTTCCGCACAATCCGACCGAAGGGGACGCGCAAACGGTGCGTAGGAAAACGGGCCCGTCTGGTTCATTCGCGCCGGCACAATCACAACTGGGGCAATGACATGCAACGACGCTGCCCCCAGCGAAGCGAAAGGCGCAACTTCCAGGAATTATTCACACTGAGATTATTCATTCGGTTTCTCTGATTCGAGACCGTTTTGCGGCCCGGCGGGCAGGCTGCCCGAACAGTCAGCACGCAGCGCTGCCGGACTTACGTCGCAACGAGCGCAATGAGCCCAGCGAGCCGGTGGGTTCATCCCACCGGGATCGAGTCCAACGGGTTTGTGGCACGCGATGGTGCGCTGTCGACGATCGTCGGGATCGCGAAGAAGTAACGCTTGGAAATCACAAGGAATGATTCCGGCGGTAGCGACGTTTGTACCCGACACCGCCGGGATAAACCCGGCGGCTCGCTAGCTCGAGTGCGCCAACACGATTACCCCAGCGAGCCGGTGGGTTGATCCCACCGGGATCGGGTTGAGTGGTGCATGCGGTACCGAAAAGCAATTCGGTGCGTCGCAGGCGCTTCGCGACGTTGGAAGTCACACTGCGATTTCAACCGTGAGACCTGTTCACCCGACACCGCCGGGATAAACCCGGCGGCTCGCTGGGGCGAGCTCGCTACGCTCGCTGGTGCGCTACTGGCTGGCGCTGATCTCGCGCAGCAGCGAGCGGGTCGCGACCAGTTCGCCGGTGAGGCCCTCCACCAGGTTGCGCGCCCCCGAACCGGCGGTTCCCCCGGGGAGGACTTCCCACGTATACGTCTCGACCTCGAGGTGCGGCGCGTAATCAAGACCTTTCACCGCTGCCAGCGCCTGTCGCAATTCGTTGCGAGTCGTCCGCAATGGTCCGAGCGATTCGGCGTTGACCGGGACGTGAAAGTGGACCCGCCAGGCCGCCGCGTCGCGAAACTCGGCCGGCGGCTCGAGCGCGAGCTGGTTTGTCAGGTCGATCTGGCGGAGGATCGCGCCGCCCGGCGCGCGGGCCAGGGTCTGGTGCAGGTAACGCTCTTCGACGTAGCCGGCCAGCGCACGCCGCCCGGCCTCATTTTTGCCCGGCGCGGCCAGCTCGAGAGCGCAGGTGATGTGCACTTTGTTGATCCGCACGCCGGCGGCGGCGAGTTTGCCGATCGAGGCCGCAATGTCTTCGAACTCCACCGCCTGGTGACAGACGTCGTAGCACAGTCCCAGGTGTTGGCGGGCCGCCGGGAGCGCGCCGGTGGCTGCCGCCCGGTTCCACAGCAGGGCGAAAAACTCGACGGCTTCGTCGGTGGTTTCCACGAGGCAATAGGGCTCAGGCTCAATCGCCAGTCGCACGAGCCGGCCCGTCTCGGCGTGCAGTCGGTCGAGCGCGCGGGCGGTTTCAATGAGCAGGTCGGCGCACGCTTCGCGATGGCCTGCCGGGTGTTCGAATCCCTTGAAAGCCAGCGGGACGGTGGAAATACTCCCTTCGATTCCCGTCGGGAGCAATTCGGCCAGCACCTGGGCGCAGGCCAGCGTGTAGTCGAACCTGAGCCGGTCGGTCCAGTCGGGGAGGTAGACATTCTCCTTGACGCGACGGCTGTGGAAATCGCCGTAAGGAAAGGCGTTGAGCGTATGGCAAGTCAGTCCCCGGCGGGCGAGGGAATCGCGAAACGCGGGGACCCGGCCGGGCTTTCCGAGAAGTTCGGCGATCACGGGGGCGGCCAGCCACAATCCGGCGGCGAGGGGAGCCGCATAATTGACCCGGAGCGGTGCGGTGTATTGATCGAGCCCCTGTTCGACCTCGGCCAGGGATCGGCCGGGATGAACGTTGGTGCAATAACTCAGGGGCAAGTTCGACAAGGCCATGCGCTCGCCTCATCTCCCGATGGAGGTTACACTAACGGCAGTTTTCTCCAGCGATCATAGTCGAAAACCGCATCCGACAGAAACCTTGGCTGGCCCGGCGGGGTTAGATTATCAAGGACCACGCCTTTCGGGCCTGGTTCGAAAGTTGACGTGAACCTGAACGGCACCGATCAGAACCCGGTATTGCGCGATCCCGACGTGAGGCTCATGCTGCGCGCCAAGGAGGGGGACCAGACGGCCTTTACGCAACTGGTCGCCCACTACCAGGATCGGCTCGTCGGCGTTCTGGCCCACATGATGCAAAGCAAAGATGCTGCCGAAGACCTGGCTCAAGAAGTGTTCCTGCGGATTTACCGGGCGCGACACGGTTACCAGCCGACGGCCAAGTTTTCGACCTGGCTGTTTCGGATTGCGAACAACCTGGCGAACAACCTGCGTCGGGACACCGGGCGGCGGAAGGAAGTGATGCTGAACGTGAACGATTCGGGGCCGCTGGGCCCGCGCCCCGGTGAGCGGCTGATCGCCGAGAAGTCGGGTTTGATGCCCACGCGTCAGTACGACAAAACCGAAATGTGTTCGATGGTGCAGGCGGCGCTGGCCACGCTCAACGAAAAACAGCGGATGGCCGTGCTGCTGCACAAATTCGAGGAGATGAGCTACACCGATATCGCGGCGGCGCTCGAGATGACGCCGGCGGCCGTCAAATCGCTCCTCTCGCGGGCGCGCGACAACCTGCGGGAGAAGCTCGAGCCGTACGTCCGCCAGGGGACGCTCGGCACGGTGCCGGAACCGCGATCGATTGACGATTCGGACTGAACGACGCAACTGCAGCGGGTGATTGAACGACGATGGCCAAACTAGCACGCCTCAGCCAGGAACAGCGCGAGAATCTCGCCGCCTACCTCGACGGCGAACTCGACGAAGCCGCCACGCACGAGATCGAGCAGGTGCTGGCCGCCAGCGAAGTGGCGCGCCACGAGGTGGACATGCTGTCGCGCACGTGGGACATGCTCAACTCGCTTCCCACGCACAAAGCTTCTGAGGAATTCACTCAGAATACCGTCGCGACCCTGCGGGCCATCGAGAATCCCGTCCGCAGCGCAGCCAGCCAGGCCGTGGCCCGCTCGACCCGGCGCGGGGGGGTGCTGGCGCTCTGGGCGGCGCTCCTGGTGGCGTGCGGATTTTTCGGCTTCAAAACGACCAATCAACTGATTCCCAACGATGCCGAGCAGCTCCTGGACGACTACCCGCTCATCGAAAACCTCGACAAGTATTCGGAAGTCGGCAGCATCGAATTCTTAAGGGTTCTCAAAGACAGACGCACATTTGCCGAACATGACGATCACTCCTCGAAATAGACCGTTCGGGTTTTCAAGACCGGTGCTGGCGGCACTGCTGGCGACGTGCTGCACTGCGATGTGCTCCACTGCGGCGCGGGGCGATGCCGATACGGCTGGGCAACGCGACCAGCGGCAAAAAGAGATCGCCCAGAAGTCCGAAGCCGAGCGGGCCCGCCTGCAGCGGAACTTCAAGAAGTTTCGCGACCTGCCGGCCGCCGAGCAGGAGAAACTGCGGCTGTTCGCCCGCCAGCTCAAGGAAGACGACCGCGAAAACGGCGGCCTGCGCCCGGTCATGAACGAGTATTACGACTGGCTGGCGACGCTGACGCCGGGGCAGAGCGACGACCTGCGCCGGCAGAGCGACGCCAATGCGCGCGAGAAGCGGGTTCGCGAACTGCTCAAGGAGCAGCAGGAACACGCCGAGGCGACCGGCGCCGGATCGCGGCCGGCCAGGGGCTTGAGTTCGAGCGACCTGACCGCCGTGCTCGGCCTCATCGAGAAGACACTGTACGACCGGAAGATGCTGTCAGCGCAGGAGTCTGAAGAGCTGAAGAAGAAGCAGGGGCTGGCGCACCACGTGGCGGTCGTGGAGCTGGCCTTCCGGCGGGTAGTCGGCGGGGGGAACCCGCAGCAGCCGCCCGCCTGGGCCACGCCTGAAGTCGTCAACACCCTCGTTGACAGCCTGTCGAATCCCGAACAGCGGCACCGCCTCGAAAATCTGAAAAAGCCCGACGAGCGGCGCTGGGTCATGTTTATGCTGCTGCGGGCCGGTTTGCGGACCGAGTTTGATAAGAACAAGCCCGACCAGGGGGAGCTCGAGCGGTACTTTGTGCAGCTCAAATCCGACAGGCAGGACGAAGTCATGCGACTTCCCTTCGATCAGCAGCAGCAGAAGCTGACGCAGATGTACCTCGAGAAAATGGCCGAGGAGCAGCCCGACAAGTTTCCCAAGCCGCCACGGTTCTTCTTCGGCCAGCAGCGCCCCGGCGCCCGCGCCGGAATGCGGGGCGGGGAGGCACCCCGTGGGGCCGACGCCGAAGCGGCTCTGAAAGACGCGCCCCGCGGTAAGAAGGGGAAGAACGACAAAGCCGCCGGCGACAAATCCGCCAAGGTGAAAAAGGCCGACGAAGAGGCCGAGTGATTGGCGCTAGGTGTAGATGGCCAGGTGCCGGGAGGTCTGCAGGTGGCTGAGGTAGGTGTGAGTGATGGCGTCTGAGACTGCTGGGAGAGCCCGGGCCGTGTCGTTGAGCAGTTCTTCGAGCGCGCCGCGTCGACCCTGGTCGTCAACTGTGGCCAGGCGGTCGGCATCGGCCAGGCGCGCCGCGGTCAGTGCCGAGAGAATCAAGCGCTGTTCGGGGCTCCGCGCCGTGCCGGTCGGCTCGCGGGGAAGATGTTCGACGTCTTCGGCCACGGCGGCGAGCTGAAATGCCAGCGAGCGCGGGTTGCCTTCGTCGGCCACGAGCAGGTCGAGTACGGCGGACGGCTCGACGCTTCCCTGGTAGCGGCGGCGATAGGTCATCGAGCTGTCGGCGATGTCGAGCAGCGCCTCCAGCAGCGGCCCTTCGTGCGGGCCGGCGGCCACCAGCGTGCTGCGCAGCAGGTTGACGGTGTGCAGCGAACGCTCGAGCTTGCGCCCCAGGTCGAGGAACCGCCAGGCATCCCCTCGCGTGACGCTGTCCATCGACAGCCCGCTGAACGCCGCCAGCGTCAGCACGGCCCGATCGAGCAGATCGAGTGCGTCGCTGAGGGTCGGCAGGCGACTGTGAGAGTCGCCGTTGCGGGGGGCATCATCGCCCGCGACGAACCTCAGGTCGTGACTGGCGCCATGGCCGGGCACGGCTGCCAGAGCCGAGCCGGCCAGTTGCGAATCGGCCAGGTCGTTGACGACGCGCCACATATCGCGCGAGATGCGATCGCGGACCGTACCCGCGACGCGGCACAAGGCGCCCAGCACCGACGCCACGCTCCCCCAGCGCCGCGAATCGTAGATCACCGCCAGGAGTTCGGCCTCGGGGGCCGCCAGGCGCGTCTCGGCGCCTTCGCCGACGAACCCGGGGTACGAATGGCTCATGAACGTCACGGCCCGCAGCAGCGTGGGAAGTTCGGGAACGTCGGCCAGCCCCGAGGTTTCGGTCAGTCGCACCAGGACCCCGCGCAACAGCCGCGTCAGCCCTTCGGCCCGTTCCGCATACCGGCCGAGCCAGTAGAGATTGTCGGCGACGCGGCTGGGGAGGTCTTTCCCGCCGCGATTGAGGCGCACCGAGCCGCCGCCCGGAGGGAGCAGCGACAATGTGCTGACGGGCCCGGCCGAGATGACCCAACTGTCTTTGCTGCCGCCGCCGCGCTGCATCGAGACGACCATCGTATCGGGCGAGGCGCTGAACCGCGTCAACCCGCCGGGCATCATCACGAACGAATCGCCGTGGGCCACCAGGTAGGTGCGTAACACCATATGCCGCGGTTCGAGCCGGCCATTGACGAAGGCCGGCGTCGTCGCCAGCGTGAGTCGCTGCTGGGCGACGAAGTCTGCCGGCCGGGCGCTAATTCGGGCGACCAGTTCGTCGCGGCTGGCCGAGTTCAGCTCGTCGATGAAGGCCGGCTCCAGGCGCGTGCCGGCGTGCGCCGGTTTGATCACCATCTCGTCGAGGTTTTCGATGACGTGCCGGCAGGCCCATTCTTCGCCGCACCACCACGTCGCCACCGACGGCAGCAGCAGCTCTTCTCCCAGCAGCGCCTGGCAGAGTGCCGGCAGATACGCCAGCAGGCCCGCCGTTTCCAGGAGACCCGTCCCCAGCGCGTTGGCGACCGCCACATTGCCCGCCTGCACCGCCTGCACCAGCCCCGGCACACCCAGAAACGAATCGGGGCGCAGTTCGAGCGGGTCGCAATAATCGTCATCGAGCCGGCGGAGGATCACGTCAACCGGCTGCAAACCACCGAGCACCTTGAGAAAGACCCGATTGTC
>Ga0137463_1000502_pt1 | contig 13360 bp, 13 predicted proteins | sample EasRivERMGT800_2_FD_102333 | JGI IMG/M metagenome (GOLD analysis project Ga0137463, IMG submission 102333) | Soil microbial communities from meander-bound floodplain in the East River, Colorado, USA - East River MetaG ERMGT800_2 | ecosystem: Environmental > Terrestrial > Soil > Floodplain ...
CCACTCCGCGAAGCTCGACATAGTCGCCCGGCGCCGCGCGCCGCTCGCGCGATCCGCGCGAGTCGAACTTGAGGCCGTCGAGCGTGCCGTTCCCGAGGAGCGTCCCGTGCAGCCGCACTCGAGCTCCGGCTGGAATCGAAGCGGGTTTTCCCTGTTCGTCGCGCGCTCCCTGGGCGATCCATTGCTCGACGAGCGCGATCTCGCGCTCGCTCAGGTAAGGCGGGCCGTCGAAGGGCATTCGGGGCCGCGCCTGGCCGCGAATGCGCCGCATGAGCTCGCTCGCCTCGGGACGGCCCGGGACGACTCGAACGCGGTCAGCCGCGCTGAGGGTCGCGCGGTAGCTGTTGAGGAGATAGCCTTCGGGCGCCGCGCCCCTCAAGCCGTTTTCGGTATGGCATTTGGCGCAGCGGCCGACGAGGATGGGCGCCACATCGGCGTAAGTGACCGGATCTCCCGGGCGCCTCTCCCTCGCGGGGGCGGCGGCCGCGGCGGCCTTCGCGCCTTCGGCCGCGCCCGCGGCGATCCAGCGCTCGATCAACGCGATCTGCTCCCCGGAGAGCCAGGGCGGCCCGGTGAGCGGCATGCGCGGCAGGCTCTCGCCGCGGACACGCTTGGCGAGCTCGCTCCCGCGCGCGTCTCCGGGCTTGATCACGGGCCCCTTCTGGCTGCCGCGCATCGCGCCCGCATAGCTGTCGAGCTTGAGGCCGAGCGGCGCCGCTTCGCCCTGGTGGCAGACGATGCAGCGCTCGCGCAGGATAGTCGCGACCTCCGCATAGCCTGGGCCGGCTTGAGCGAACACTGCGCCTGCTTGCAGGCCGAGCGCGAGAACCGCTGCCGCGATGGTGGATGCCGAGCCGAAAAACCGCGCGACTCGCGTGTGGGCCATCATGAAGCGTCTGCGTGGTTCGTGCGAGGAGCTCGGCAGGAGTGTACCTCGCGGCTAGCGGGCCTTGGGGTTCGTCGCCGGGATGGGCGGCTTGCGCATCTCCGCGGGCGGCGCATAGACGAATTTCCAGTCCGAGTAGCGCTCGGCGTCCTCGAATTTTACGTCCGCGCCGGCGAAGCCAGCGATCTTCAGCGGGCGCTGCTCGGAGAGGCTGAAGACTCCGGCGATCCCGCCGTCGGAAGCCGGGACGAGGCCCCACTTGTCGCCGCCGGTGATCGGGTCCGGATAGACGCGCCGCAGATACCGCCTCACCATCGGCATGCGGCGATCTTCGACGAGGTTCTCGAGGCTGCGCGGATAGCGGATCTGCCCTGCCGGCGTGCCGGCGTAATAGTTGGTGATCGCGTTGCGATATTCATTGCCGATGAAGAGCAGCTCGCGTTCCTTCTCGCGCGCCGCGGCGGTGCGCCAGACCTGGCCGACGGCGGCGAGGCCGACGCCGAGCACCGCGACCGCGATCAGCAGACCGACGTAGGTGAAGCCCGCGTGCTGCGGCTGTCGAACAGGGATCGACCCGCCCCGCATCGTCAAAGCTCGCCGTAAGGCTGCCCGTCGAGCGTGACGCCGGAGGCGCCGCTTTTCACGTCGTAGACCCCGCCCATGGCGGAGTCGGCCGGAACCACGACGAGCCAGCTTGCGCTGCTCTCGGTGATCGGATCGGGCGGAACTTTGCGCAGGTAGCGGCGCGCAACCAGCTCTTCGAGATTGGCCGGGTAGCGCCCGGTGTCCGCGAAGAACTTGTCGAGCGCATCGCGCATGCTCGCGAGATCGCTCTTGAGCACCGTCTCCTTGGCGCGGTCGATGTGCTTGAAATAGCGCGGCGCCGCGAGCGAGAGGAGGCCGCCGATGATCGCCATCACGACGAGCAGCTCGATCAGCGTGAAGCCGCGCGGGCGGGACATGATTCTCAAGCTACCAGGAGCGATAGGGCCGGCCGTTCAGCCCGATCTTGTCCGAGAGCGAATAGACGTCGAACACGTCTTCACCTTCCTCCGGGCGGTCCGGGGGGCTCGCGTAGCTTCGCTTGCCCCAGGTGTCGGCCGGGCTCGCGTTGACGTCCGGGAAATTCGGATCCGGCGGCAGCCGCCGCAGGAAGTAGATGAAGCGCTTGTCGGGGCTGCGCGCGTCGGGAACGCCTTCCACCAGCGCGGCAAGGGTCGGCGGGTAGCCCGACTGCAGCGCAGTCCTGCGCACGCGCCCCTGGTCCACCGCCAGCTTGTAGGCGTCGATCGCGGTCCGGATCTCGCGCAACGCCGAGCGCAGCTCCTGCTCGCGGCTGCGCCTGGCCGTCAGCTCCATCAAGGGTGCCGCGGCCGAGGCGAGCAGCGCCACGATGACCACCGTGACGATCAGCTCGATCAGCGTGAAGCCGCGCGTTCTCCGGCTCACGGCGCAGCCTTCGCCACGGAGAGTTCGTGCTTCGCACCGAGGGCCGCGTCGATCGGGCGGCCTCCGGGTCCGACCGGCGAGGCGACGGAAATCTGCACCGGCGTGCTCGGCCCCTCCGCCACGGGTTTGAAAGTCACCTCGAGCAGCGCGCCTTCGCCGAGCGCCCCTTCCAGACCGCCGCGATTCACGCTCACCAGGATCCGGCCGCGCGCCGCGTCGACCTTGTGGTTGAAGATCGTGCGGGCTTCGCCCTGGCTGAGCAGCGGCCCTTCCTTCACCTCGACGACGGCGAGGCGCAAGGCGTCGTACGCGATCTGGAGTGCGGTGCTCGTCACCGGCTCGGTCGATTTTGCGTTCAGGGTCAGCGTGAACGGTTCTCCTACTCGGGCTTCGTTCGGTCCGCTCCAGCTGAAGACCATCGCCGGCGCAGGGGCCGCGGCGGCGGTCGCAGCCGTGGGTGCCGGGACTGCCTTCGCGCCGGGCGCCACGGACGCAAGCGCCGCCGTGGGAGCAGTCGAGGCCCCGGCTGCCGCCGCCGGCAAGCGCCCCGGCGCAGAGGATTCCGGGGACAGGTTGGTCGCCGAGGGCGCCGGCGCATCGCCGTCGCGGGCTGGTCGCGAGCGCAATACGATCGGCTGGGTCCGGTACGCCGCCTCGGTTCCCGACCAGAACTCCGCCAGTTGCGCGTCCGCGCGGCGGACGTTGCGCATGATGCGTGGAGTGATGGACAAGATGATCTCGGTCTTCTGGCGGTCGTTCAGGTGGCTCGCGAACAGTCGTCCCAGGATCGGGATGTCCCCCAGCCCCGGGACCTTGTTCGCGCTGGCGCGGTCGTCGTCCCGGATCAGGCCCATGAGCACCTGGGTTTCGCCGTCGGCCAGCTGAAGCATGGTGCTCGCGGTGCGCGTGCCGATGTCGTACACGGTCGTGCCGTTCGCAGTGATGCGCCGGTTGCTCGCCGTGCTGACCTCGAGGTTGATTTTGATCACCACGCTGCCGTCCAGGCGCACCTCGGGCTCCACGTCGAGCTTGAGACCGACTTCCAGGTAGGTCACGGTTTCGGTCGTGATGGGGTTCGTGACCGAAGGCGTGATGACCGCCGAGATCACCGGCAGGCGGTCGCCGACGAGCACGCGCGCCTTCTCGCGGTTGCGCACCCGGATGCGCGGATTGGAAAGCAGGTTGGTGTCGGCGTCTTCCGCGCGCAGGTTGACCGTCACCGACGGCGTCGGCGAGGCGGCGACGCTCGCGCGGCTTCGCGTGTTCCTCAGGTCCTCGAGCGTGAGCGGCGCGGCGGTCGGGTCGATCAGCGTCAGGTTCAGCTGGTCGGGGAAGTTGACCCCCAGCTCGGTCAGCCTGGAGCGCGAGATCTCGATCACCGCCAGCTCGAGCACCACCTCCGGCTCGGCGATGTCCTGCGCCGCGATCAGCCTCTCGGCGAGGCGCACCGTCTCCGGCGTGTCGCGCATCACCAGCAGGTTCAGCTTCTCGTCGATATAGAGGTCCTTGGTCTTGAGCATGGTCCGGAGCAGGTTCAGCACCTGCTTGACGTTCGCGTTCTCCAGGAAGAAGGTCTTCATGACCAGGTCCTGGTACTCGCGCTGCTTGCCCGGGGTGTTCGGGTAGATGAGGACGGTGTTCTCGGAGAGCACCTTCTTCTCGAGCTGGTTGGGCAGCAGGATGAGGTCGATCGCGTCCTCGACCGGTACGTCCTTGGCGTAGATGGTCGCCTTCAGGTCGGTCTTGACCTCGCGGTCGAAGATGAAGTTGATCGCCGTGCTGCGCGACAGCGCGTCGAACACGAGCTTCAAGGTCGCGTCGCGGAACTGCACGTTCACCGGCTTGGTCAGCCGCGAGCGCAGCACCGGCGCCGTCAGCTCCTCCCTGACGCGCTGCTCTTCGATCTGGCGCTGCAGCGCGAGGGCTGCGCGCTGCGACGGGTCCTCGATGAGCACCTGGCGCACGCGCTCCATCGCGCCGTCGAGGTCGCCTTTCTTGTAGACGGCCTGCGCCTGGGACAGCATCAGGCCGTGCCGGCCTTCGCGTTCGATCGAGTCGATCCCGGCGCGCGCGCGCGGATCGGCGGCGTTCACCGCCAGTGCGCGCGTGTACAGAGCGCGCGCCTCGTCGGGCTTGCCTGCTGCACGCCGCTCGTCGGCGGCGCGAATCAGGCGCTCCCAGGCGCGCTCGCGCGCGCGCAGCAAATCGAGCCGGTAACGGTGGTTCGAAGGCTCGAGGTTCGCCGCGGTCACGAGCTTCTCGATTCCCTCCTCGAAGCGGCCGGCATCGACGAGCTCGTTCCCTTCGCGGTATGCCTCCTGCGCGGCGCAGCCGCCGAGCAGGAGCGCGAGCAGCAGGACGCGACCGAGCCTCAACACGGCAGCGGGCCGCGTCATGGCGCCGCTCCCAGCGCCAGCGTCTGCATGATGGAAAGCGGCAAGTAGAGAATATCCATGCGGTTGCCCTTCACCGCTTCGATGCGGTGCGTGCCGTTGATGGTTTCGCCCTCGGTCACGGTGTGCAGCTTGTCGCCCTCGACGAGGTAGTACACCGTTTTCTCGCCCGGGCTTTCGAACTGCCCCATGAATGTGAAGGGCAACGCGGGGGCGACGGGCGGCGGAGGCGGCTCCTCGGCGACCGGCGGCGCAGGGGACGCAGGGGGCGGAGGCGGCGGCCGCCATCCGCGCGGGACGAAGGCGTCGTGCCGCGGGCCCGTTTGGCCGGCGCGATTCAGGAGGTCGATACGCAGAGGCTCGGCCGGCGCGGCCGGAGCGCGGGGAAGTTCGGGCGCGTTCCTCGTCGTCGCGGCGAGTTCCGCCTGCGCGGGGTCGTCGCCCCTCGCGGCGAGCAGGCCGACGCTCGCACTCAGCACCAAGGCGGCGGCCACTGCGATCGTAGTTCGCTTGCTCACGCTCATGGGTTTCTCGGTGCCGGCGAGTCGGTACGGGCGATTTGCTCCTGCGGGCCCGGCCGCGCCGCTCTCGGCGCGGCACGCAGGTGCAGGGTGAGGGTCACGTTCGCCTCTACGGCGCCGTCGCTCACCTTGTCCCGCTGGAACACCACGCCTTCCAGCGAAGCGATCGGGACTTCGTTGAGCGCCGCCGCGATGAACCGCCTGACCTGGAGATAGCTGCCGCGTACCGGGAGCGAGATCGTGTAGTGGGCGAGCATCAGAGCCGGATCCTCGCTGACCCGATACGTCCCCTTCAGAAGCTCGAGTCTCTCGCGCTCGGCGATCGAGTACACGCTCTTCAGCCAGCGCGGCGCCGTGTCGAGCGGCGGAAAGAACTCCATGAACTGCTCCATACGGGAAGGCTCGGCCGAAGAGCGCCGAGCCGCGTCCCCTCGGTCGCGGCTTTCGATGCGATCGAGCCGGCCCTGCAATACGGCAAGATCCTCCTGCGCGGGGCGCAGGGTCGAGAAATAGAAAACGGCCGCGGCGGCGAGCAGGGCGAGGCCCGAGCCGCCCAGCCAGCCGAGGCGGTGCGCCGCTACGTGCAGCGAGTAAAGGACGTGAGAACCGTTCACGGCGTCTCTTCCCATTCTCCCGACAAGATGAACCTCACCGGCCTCTCGGGCTCCTGGGTGCGCACCTCATGGTGCTCGAGCAGCACGCGCTGCAGCGGGTGCCTGTCCTGCAGCCGCGTGAGATAACGCAGCATGGCCTGCTTGTTCCTGGACTCGGCCGTGATGCGCACGATGCCCCTGTGCGCGTCGGGCTCGATCGCTAGCAGCGCCACTTCGGCGTCGCCCACAGCCTCGATCGCGGCAAAAACCCTGTCCCATCGGCGCGCAAGCTCGCGAGCGACGGCGTTTGCGCGCTTGACCGTCTCGTCGAGCTTCGCTGCCCCTGTCGGGCCGGCATTGCCCGCCGGCCTCTTGATGCGCCCGAGCTCGGCCTCGAGCCGCGCGGTGCGGGCCTGGATGTCCTGAAACGCCGTAATCGCGAGCGCCAGGGCGGCTGCGCCCAGGAGCAGCGCTGCGATCCGGCCCGGCGATGCGCCGTCCTCGCGCTTCGCAAAATTCATCTGCAAGGGTTGGAGCCGGTTCACGGGGAGACCTCCGATGAGTCGGTCCTGGGTGCGCCCGTCGCGGACTGCCGGGCCTCGAATCGTTCCAGAGCGACGTTTGCGGACGGGTCGAAGCGCGCGAACCAGCAAGGCAGCTCCCGGTTCGGAGAGTCCGTGGCGACCAGCAGCGATTCGCGGGCAAGCATGCGCGCCAGCGCCGTTTCCGACCAACCCGCACAGCGCTCGGCGGCGAGATGCGCCCATTGCCCGTCGATCAGCAGACCGAGCGCGAGCCTGTCCGCTTCCATTGCCGCGAACCAGCACGAGCTCGGCAATTCACGGCGCGCGGAGTTGAACGCCGCGACCAGCGCAGGCTCGATCGCGGCGAGCGCGACGCCGGGGCCCTGAGCCGCGGACTCGATCGCGCCGACGAGCGCGGAGTCGAGCGCGCAAGCCACGCGTTTGCGCCCGGCCGCGGCCGGCGCGACGCGGCAGGCCCAGGCGTCCGCCTGCTCGCCGTAGATGTGCCGAAAAACGTGTCCCGCGAGCGCTTCGTTGGACTTGCGGTCGACGAGGGTCGTGCTGAACGGCACCAGCGCGTAGCGCGCGAAGGCGCCCGACACGATCACACGGCATCTCGTTCCGCGGGGCAGGGTGCGAAGCGCATCGCCGAGGGCGGCTACGGACGAGCGCCAGGGCTCGCCGCCCGCCTCCTCGCCGCGATGATGGGTGGTGAGGCGCGCGACCGGACGCACGCTTCGACGCACAAACCGCAGCGCCGTCCCCCGCGGCGAAACGAGCGCCGTGGCCTCGTCACGCCACTGCGGTGACACGGTTGATCTCCTGCAGAGTGGTCTCGCCCGCGCGCACCAGATCGAGCGCCGCGTCGCGCAAGGGACGCATGCCCGCCCGGGCGGCGGCCTCGCGCACCGCCTGGGCCGGGGCCCGCGACACGATCAGGGTGGCCATTTCGTCGTTCAAGCGAAGCACTTCGGCGATCGCCTTGCGGCCCTTGTATCCGCTTCCGCGGCAGGCCCCGCATCCTGTCCCGCGCATGAACCGGAAGGAGGCGGCGGCTTCGGCGGCGATGCCCGATTCCTCGAGCACTTCGCGCGGCGGTTCCTCGACGATGCTGCATTGGGGGCAGTTCAGCCGGACCAGGCGCTGTGCCACGATGCCCTTCAGGGCGGAGACGAAGCTGTGCGAGTCGACGTTCATGTAGTGGAAGCGCCCGATGACGTCGAACACGTTGTTCGCGTGGACGGTCGTGAATACGAGGTGCCCGGTCAGCGCGGCCTGCACCGCGATCTGGGCGGTCTCGGCGTCCCGGATCTCTCCGACCATGATTTTGTCGGGGTCGTGACGGAGCACCGAGCGCAGCCCGCGCGCGAACGTCAGACCCTTTTTCTCGTTTACCGGGATCTGCAGCACGCCGGGGAGCTGGTATTCGACGGGGTCCTCGATCGTGATGATCTTGTCCTCGCCGTTGTTGATCTCGCTGATCGCGGCATAAAGCGTCGTGGTCTTGCCGCTCCCGGTCGGCCCGGTCACGAGCAGCATCCCGTAGGGCTCGCGCGAAAGCCGGCGCATGCCCGCGACGCTGTGTTCGTCGAGTCCCAGCTGGTTGAGCGTCAGTCCGAGGATGCGGTCGGCGAGCGTCTCCTTGTCGAGCACCCGCAGGACCGCGTCCTCGCCGAAGATGCTCGGCAGGATCGAGACGCGGACGTCGACTTCGCGTCCCTTCGTGGTCACCTTGAAGCGCCCGTCCTGTGGCACCCGGGTTTCGGAGATATCCAGCTCCGACATGACCTTGATGCGCGAGATGACCTGCTCGGCCTGCTCGCGACCCGGGAGCACCCCCACCTGGGTGAGCACGCCGTCGACGCGGTACTTGATCACCAGGTCGCGCGCGCGCGTCTCGACATGGATGTCGCTCGCGCCGATCTTCATCGCATCGTAGAGCGTCGAGTGGACGAGCTTCACCACCGGACTGCCATCCTCGCTGATCGATAAGAACGAGAGGTCCTCGACCCGGCCGCTGCTCGAGGGCTCCGCCGCAGCGGTGTCGACCACCTCGTCCATCGCGCGCAGCTTGTCCTCGTAGCGGGCGACATAGGCGGCGAGATCGGCAGGATGCGCGAGCACCCGCTCGAACGGCTGCCCGACGCGTTCCTCGGCCCACGCGTGCAAATCGGGCGCGAGAGGGTCCCCGAATACGAGCGCGAGGGAGCCGTCCTCGCGGCGCACGAGCACGCAGGCGCGGCGCGCCGCCTCCGGGTAGGGCAGCAGATCGAATGCCGGCGCGGAGCGGTTCAGTTCCGCCATGCGCGCGGCGCCGTATCCCAGCGCGTCGGCGAGGCAGGCGACGGACTCGCCGGCGCTGAGTCCGCTGCGCTCCTCCAGCACGTCGATGAGGTTGCGCCCGCTGCGCGCGGCGTCCTCTCGGGCGGCGCGGAAGACTGCCTGCGAGAGCGGCTCCCGGCGGTCCGTCGCGGGCGCGGAAAGTCCCGCAAGCGCGGGCGCGTTCACTGCAGGCTCCCGGCGAGCTCGAAGATCGGCATGTACATGAGCAGCACGATCAGGCCGATCACCGCCCCGATCGCAAGCATCAGAATGGGCTCGAACAGCCGAGTGAACCGTTCGGTCCAGCGCGCCATGTCCTCCTCGTAATAAGCCGCGATGCGCTCCATCAGCTCGCTCATGCGACCGGTGCGCTCGCCCACCCTCAACATGCGCACCGCGACCGGCGTCGTGAGCCCGTGCCGGGCCATCGCCTCGGATATGGGACGTCCCTGCTCGATCTCGCCGACTGCCGCAGCGAGCTTGTTCTGGAGCTCCGGGCGCATCAGCCTGGAGGCGCTGCGAAGCGTGGCCACCGCGGGGATGCCGCTGCGCAGCAGCATGCCAAGCGTGCGGTACAGCCGCCCCAGGTCGTACAGGTGCAGGCGTTCCCCGAGCCGGGGAAGGCGCCACAGGAGGCGCAGCAGGACGCTTCGGACGCGGGCAAGCGAGAGCACGTAGACGGCGGCGGCCGCCGCCGCTGCCGCGGCGACAGCGACCGCGAGCGCATTTGCGTGGAGGAACCGCCCCCAAGCGAGCAGCAGCGCCGAGAGCCACGGCAGCTCGTGCCGCATGTCCTCGTACACGGCGCTGAACCGCGGTACGACGTAGCCGAGCAGGAACAGCGCGACCAGTGTCCCGACGGCGAGCAGGAGCGCGGGGTACACCGACGCCGAGATCACTTTCTTGCGGATCACGTCGACCTGCTGCTGATACGCCAGATACCGGCCCAAGGCTTCGGCAAGGTCGCCGGTCTTCTCGCTCGCCCTGACGGTCGCGACATACAGCACCGGGAACGCCTCCGGCCGGCGCGACAAGGCCCCGGAAAAGCTCGCTCCCTCGAGCACCGCGTCGCGCACGGCTTCCAGCACCTGCCGGATCTCCGCGCGAGTTTCCTTCTCGACCAGCGCCTGCACCGCCTCCGGCAGCGTGAGTCCGGCTTCGAGCATCAGGCGCAGCTCCTGGCTGAAGAGCTGCAGCGGAAACCGGCGCTCGCCGCGCCGCAAAAAATTCGGCGCGAACGCGCGCCGCACGTTCAGAACGGCATAACCCCGCCTCTGCGCGTGCGAGCGGGCGTCCTGGACATCGTTAGCGTCAACCGGAATCGTGACGACCCGCGCGGCGTCGACGAGGGCGGTAACCTGGTATCGCATGGGTCACCCGTCGGCAATGGGCTGGCAGACAGCCTGTATCGAAAGTCAGTTTATGCCAGCGGCTGCGGGGCTTCGTGCGGCGTATTGTCGCATCGGAAACACGGCCGGTGCGCCAAAATGTCGCGGCCGGTCGCACCCCCGATCTGGTGAAATCGCGGGTTTGACCGGATCGGGCGGGACCGCTGGACCCGGCCCCTGTATTCAAGACGGGCTCAAGACGGCGCCTGTACCAGGCGCGAGACCAGCGGCGCGAGGTTGTCGAGCAGGATCAGCGCGATCTGCGCGAGGAGCAGCACGAAGAGGGGCGAGAGATCCACGTTGCCGATCGGGGGGATGAAGCGCCGGAAGACCGCGTAGAAAGGGCGTGTGAGCGCGTCCAGGACGGGTACGATCGGAACGTGAGGGTTGAACCAGCTGAACAGGACTTGAATCAGCACCACGCCGATCAGCAAATAGAGCGAGGCTTGGAGCAGGCCGATCGCCGCCAATCCGAACAGCAGGCCGGTGGCGATCCCGGGGGCGCTCGCCAGGTTCGCGCCGCGTACCCACAGGAGCAAACTCAGCATGAACGCCTGCGCGAGCCAGGCGAGGAGGAAAGTCGCAAGATCGATTCCCATGAGGCCGGGAATGACGCGCCGCACCGGGAGCACGATCCAGTTGGTGAGTGCAGTGACGAACTGGCCCACCGGGTTGCGGAACGGCGCCCGCAAGATCTGCATGTAAAAGCGCAAGAGCAGCAGGTAGACGAGCAGACCGAACGCGGTCTGGATCAGCAGGTGGGCGATCTGGCCGAACATGGCGTTCCCGGCTTCATTCCTTGCCCAGTTCCTCGCCCAGTTCCTTGCCGCGCTCGTTGGCGGCATGGATTGCGCGGATGATCGCCTCCTTCACCTCGTCCTTGGCCATGCTCGAGAGCGCCCGCTCGGTCGTTCCGCCTTTGGATGTGACCCGCTCGCGCAGCACCGCCACCGGATCGGGACTGCTCGAGGCGAGCTTGGCCGCGCCGCTGAAAGTGTTCAACACGAGCTGGTGCGCGATCTGCACCGGGAGCCCCAGTTCGCGCGCCGCGTCTTCGACCGCCTCGATGAAATAGAACACGTAGGCCGGGCCGCTCCCCGAGATTGCGGTCACCGCGTCCATCTGCGATTCGTCGGTGATCCAGACGGTGGCGCCGACCGCGCCGAGGATGGTTTCGGTCTGCTCGCGGTCCTCGCGCGTGACCGCTTTCGAAAACGGGAAGAGGCCGGCGACGCCTTCGCCGATCACCGCCGGCGTATTGGGCATCGCCCGAACCAGTCGCGTGTGTCCCTTGAGCCATTTGGAGAGATTGGCAAGGCGAACGCCCGCGGCGATGCTGATGACGAGATTGGCGTTGTCGGCGATTCCCGATTTCGCCGCCGCTTCGCGCAGATGCTGGGGCTTCACCGCGAACACCACGACGTCGTTCGCCCGCACCGCGTCCTTGGGCTTGTCGAAGCAGGTGACCCCGTACTTGTCGACGAGCTTGCGGCGCGCCTCGGCCCTGATCTCGACCACGCGTATGTCCTGCAGCGGGAAATCCTTGCGCAGGAGTCCGCCGATGAGCGCGTCGGCCATGTTGCCGCCGCCGATGAACGTGATTCTCATGACAAGCCGCCTGTGGGTCTCGGATTCTCAAACAGAAGAACAAGGGTTTCTGAGTCCATATTATCCGCGCTGATCCGAGGCTCAGTCTTGCCTTTCTCCAAAAATCGCCGTGCCTACCCGTACCAGTGTCGCGCCTTCGGCGATCGCCGCCTCGAGGTCCGCCGACATGCCCATCGAGAGCGTGTCCATGGCAAAGCCGTCGCGGTTCAGCCGGTCGCGCAGCTCGCGCAGTTGCGCGAAGCGAGCGCGCTGCAGCGCCTCATCGGGTGTCGGTTCGGGCACGGCCATGAGCCCGCGGAGCTTCAGGCGCGGCAACGCCGCCACCTGCTTCGCGAGCAGCGCCGACTCCGCCGGATCGACGCCGCTCTTGGTCGCCTCGCCCGACACGTTGACCTGGATGCAGACCTGGAGCTCGGTTCGCCCCGGGTCGCGGACTTCCGAGAGCCGCGCGGCGATTTTCGCGCGATCGATCGAGTGCACCCAGTCGAAGTGCTCGGCGATCGCGCGCGTCTTGTTGCTCTGGATCGGGCCGATGTAATGCCAGGTGAGCCCGAGGGAGGAAAGCTCGCGGATCTTTTCGACGCCCTCCTGTACATAGTTCTCGCCGAAATCGCGCAATCCCGCCTGCGCCGCTTCTCGCACGGCCTCCGGCGGAAACGTTTTGCTCACCGCGAGCAATCGCACCGATTGGGCGGGCCTGCCGGCCGCCCGCGTTGCCGATTCGATGCGCTGCCTCACGGCTTGCAAGTTCAAGGGTATTGAGGACATAATCAGCGCGGCGATGTAAGCGCGGCGGACCTGGAAAATCCCGCTCTTTCATTTGTTTAGGCCCCGGCCTCCGGATGCGATTCAGGCCTCACATTCAAGGGGATTATAGTGGATATCTCGGAACTCTTAGCCTTCGTCGTCAAGAACAAGGCCTCCGACCTGCACCTGTCCTCGGGTCTGCCGCCCATGATCCGCGTGCACGGGGACATTCGCCGCATCAACCTGCCGGCGATGGAGCACAAGGACGTGCACGGGATGATCTACGACATCATGAACGACGGGCAAAGGAAGCACTACGAGGAGAATCTCGAGTGCGATTTCTCCTTCGCGATACCGGGCCTCGCGCGCTTTCGCGTCAATGCCTTCGTGCAGAACCGCGGTGCGGCGGCGGTGATGCGCACGATCCCCTCGAAGATCCTGTCGCTCGAGGAGCTGAGGACACCCAAGATCTTCGCCGAGATCGTCGATCAGCCGCGCGGCATCGTCCTCGTGACCGGGCCCACGGGCTCGGGCAAGTCCACGACGCTCGCCGCCATGGTCAACCAGATCAACGAAAACGAGCAGGGCCACATCCTCACCATCGAGGACCCGATCGAGTTCGTGCACGAGTCGAAGAAATGCCTGATCAACCAGCGCGAGGTCGGACCGCACACCCTGTCCTTCGCCAACGCCCTGCGCAGCGCACTGCGCGAGGACCCGGACGTGATCCTGGTGGGCGAGATGCGCGATCTCGAAACCATCCGACTGGCGCTGACCGGCGCCGAAACCGGACACCTCGTGTTCGGCACGCTGCATACGAGTTCCGCGGCGAAAACCATCGACCGCATCGTCGACGTGTTTCCGGCGGCGGAGAAGGAGATGATCCGCGCGATGATCTCCGAGTCGATTCGCGCGATCATCGCCCAGAC
>Ga0137463_1000503_pt1 | contig 13338 bp, 13 predicted proteins | sample EasRivERMGT800_2_FD_102333 | JGI IMG/M metagenome (GOLD analysis project Ga0137463, IMG submission 102333) | Soil microbial communities from meander-bound floodplain in the East River, Colorado, USA - East River MetaG ERMGT800_2 | ecosystem: Environmental > Terrestrial > Soil > Floodplain ...
GGTCAGGTTGACGTCCGAGCAGTATTCGACCGGGGTGATGCTGTAGGCGATCGCGGGCCCGTTGACGGTGCTTGCGACGTTGTACAGACCGGTGCGCACCCACGAGACGTTGCCGCTCGTGCTTCCGTTGTTGGACCCGCCGTAGGTGAAGGTCGTGGTGCTGCCGACGGGGACCGTGATGTTCGTCCCCGAGGTCTTGTCCTGATTGTCGTTGTCCGAATCGATCAGCAGAATGTCGTTGCTCGCGAGATTGTGGCCGCCGGTGCGCGTCACGGTGACGGTGCTGCTCGATCGCGTCCACGTGCCGGTGTCGCACCTGCGGTAGCTGCCGTTCGGGACCGCACCCGTCGGGGCCGCAATCGCGCCCGAGGCGGTGGTCGAATAGGTGAACGAGTTGGCCGAAACCGCCGTTACTGTGGCGCAGGTGACATTGAAGGCGTTGTTGGTGGCGGTGACGTACACCTTGTCGGTGGTCGCCGTAAGGGAGGGTTTCCCGATCGTGGTTGCGGTCACCGTGGTGCCGCTGCGGGCAAAGCTTGCGACCGTCATCATTTCCGGCAGGCCGAAGTTGATGGTGCTTCCGCTCGACACGTTGGCGCGGTAGGGAGTTTGCCCGGCCGCAAGCGTGGTGCCTTCGGGGTCCTTGGTGCCTGCGATGGTCACCACGCCGGCCGTGTCCGCGCCGTCGCGCTTGCATACGCCGTTGGCGTTGCAGAAGCGCTTGTCGGGGATCGCCGAGGTGACGTTGACGCTCGAGCCACCGAGGTAAGCATCGGGCGACACCGCGGTGGTCGTCAGGGTGCCGCTCGGCGGGTTGATGATCGGCTGGCCGGCGGACGTCAGGCCTGACAAGTAGCTGAAGTTCGGGTCGTAGCCGACTCCGTTGAAGCCTTTGCCGCCCCCGGCTTCAAACGGCGGGTCGCCTCTGGCGCAGTTGGTGGCGCCGCCGCTCGTCGTCATGCAGGCGTTGTTGTCGTTGACGTAGTCGGGGTTGTAGTCGCTCCCCATGCTGCCCGAGTCGTCGAGAATGAACAGGAGATTGGGCAGGAAGCCCGAACCCGCGGAGGCTCCGAGCGGCACGTTGGAAATGTCGCTGACCGCCGCGAACGCCGGCTGGGCCCCCATGCAGGCCGCCACGAGGTACGCCGCCGTCTGTTTTGCAAAGGTGATTTTCATCGAGATCTCCCGCTAAAGCTAACGAACCAAGGTTTGAACGATGGCGATCGAATTGCGCGGGCCGACCGCGCGTGCCGTGATGCGGTAATGAGGCTGTGGGATGGGGGTGAGTGCGGCCGTCACCCGGAAGTTGTCCTCGCCCTCCCTGCTCAGAGCGCGCGCGCCCGGAGACGAGCCGCAGGTGTTAGACGGTTTGCCGCTGCAAACTTCGCCCGCTTTGCAGTTCGGCACCTCGCACAAGCGCTCAGCGATAAACCATACGACGTTTCCCGCCGCGTCCGGAGCGCCTCCGTTGAGTTGCACCGCCGTGTGATCCGGATTTGTCCAAGTGTTCGGGTCCGACCAGTTGGGCTCGGTCGGTGAAGCGCTCGAGTAATACCCGGCCAACCCCAATTTCATGCCGTCCTGAGTCGGGTCCGCCGCAGGATTGGTGAGGGGTGTGCTGACCAATGCGAAGCCCGCCTGTATGCCCTGGTCGGCTGCGTTGAGGGCGGACTGCCTGAATGCGATGTTGCCGGCCAGCACCGTCGCGGTGTCCACGGATCGCATCGTCGCGATACCGGCCAGGGTCATCGCGACCAGCACGATGAGGGCGATGATCAGCATGGTTCCGCGCTGGTTGTGCGGCATCGGCAGGCGAGGCGGGACGCGGAGAATTTGCTTGTTCATGGTCAGCTCGATTTCCAGATCCAATTGCGCAAGGGAACCGTCGTTTCGAACACCCGGTAGCGGTAGCACTGCCAGTTCGGGTCGGCGCTCAGATCGAACGTTCCGCCCGACCACGTGGGGAAAGCCATCGTCGTTTCGCATGCCCCCCCGGCGCCCGTCGCCTTTTCCGCAAGCGCACTCCGCGCGACGATTGCAACGCGCACGGCGATGAGGGACTGCCAGGGCGGCGTGGCAAGGGCGTTGAAGGTGGCGGCGTCCACGAACCGATCGACCAGACCGTCGCCCGCGACGTTGAGGCCTCCATTCTTGATGGTGACGCTTGCGTCGCCGACGCCGTCGTCGACCCCATAGAGGGCGCGCATATGCACGATATTGTCCGCGACCGGGTTGGTCAGCGGCGCGCCCACGTTCTTGCTCGTGAACGTGGCTGTGACCGTCAGAGCGTTGCTGGCGTCGATCGCATAGGTGTTGTTGACGGGAATGTTCGGCCGGTTCGCGGGCTCGTAGAGGTTGCCCAGGTTGTACACGCGCGTCACGTTGCCGGTGGGGGAACCCACGCCCGCGTAGAACACGCCCAGCCCTCCCGGCCTGTTGAAGCGCGCGACCTCATTGGTAAGAGTGCCCAGAAGCAGGTAGCCCGTGTTTACTTGGTGCGGGAACACATTGCTCCCATTGAGCGCGGTCAACTCCATGAGAGAGCAGTTCTTGAGACTGGCCGGTTCCAGCAGCACGACCAGATCTCCCGGGCGAAAAGCGTAGGGGTTTGTCAGAGACAAAGGGTCGGCTCCGTTGCCCGCACTGTCCATGTTCACCGAAAGCATCGACGGGTTGGCGACCAGGGCGCCCGACCCGTAGAGAACCGTGAACTGGTCGGCAACCTTTGCCGTCGCGCCCGGAGTGATCGACACGGGCACGAGCGTCATCGTGAAATCCGGCGTCGCGCGCTTGGAGTCGTAAGCGAGGACCCTGCAGCCGGCGTAGGACACGTCGTTGAATCCCATTCCGGCGTTCCTCAGATCGTGCTCCATGACATAGAGCGCGATGGCGCCGTTCTGCTGGGCGTCGCCGCCGCTCGTCGTGGTGCGCTTGATGCCTTCCGAGACCTCGAACACCTGGAAGATGATGATCATGCCGATCAGTCCGATCAGCATGGCGACCATCAGCTCGACCATGCTGAAGCCGCGTTCGGAGGGATGAGGAATGGGGCGCATGGCGCTCGCCTAGACCTGGATTGAGGCCATCACGGTGTGGCTGTGGGGCGGCAGGCCGAGCGTGGCTTCCTCGGGGAGCTGCCAGAAAATCTCGATCTTGACCGTGGCGCCGGAGGGCGTGGCATTCGTTATCGTCACTTTCGGCAGCACGTTGGTGGCCCCGGGCAACTTGGTGGTGACTCGCCCAATCCATCCAGTCGGGGGTGAGATCGTCCCGAGTCGCGCCGGGGGGGAGCCCGAGCCGGGATAGTTGTAGTTGGCGACGTTGACGTTGCTGGTGTTCACCTGGACGGGCGCAGGGCTGATGTTCTGGTCGATCCACATCTGCGCCATCAGCTCCTCGGCGAGGAAGGCCGCTTCGCTGCGGCTCTTCGACTCGGTGACGTTTTTTATCGCCGTGGCCTGCATGCCGACCACTGCGAGAATGCCGATCGAGAAAATAAGGATGGCAATCAGCGCTTCGATGAGCATGACGCCCTCTTCCCGGGCGCGGATTGGAAGCGGCTTGTGCATTGTCATCTCCCCCTCATGGACAGGCGCGCGTATCGGGCGCGACGATGCCCGGGGTGGGATCGCACATGCGTATGCTGCCGCCGCCGGTGACCACCACGCGCAGACAGCGCATCGGGCCGCTGGCCGCCAGACATGCCCCGTGGGTGCTGCCTACGTCGACGCGCGCCAAGATGGGGGACGCATCGGGGTTCGCGATGACGCTCCCCAGCGGTGAAAAGGTCACCGCGGTCGCCGCCGCGGGTGGCAGGTCGGCCGACGTGGGCGTGACGAAGGCGTTCTTCGTCCCCTCTTGGGCGGACCGGTTCTGGATCGCGTCGACGGCGGTCACGGGGTTGGCAAGGATGGTCGAGTCGCAGGTCGCCACGCTCGCTTCGCAGACCGTCCAACCCGAGGCAGGCGGATCGAGCACCATCCGCACGGCCAGGTTGCGCTTGATCGCTTCACCGCGCGCAACCTGCATTCCGTTTACGATCGCCTCGGTCGCGGCGCGGATCTGCTGGTTCTGCAGCCACTCGCCGAAGCTCGGCGCGCCGAGCGCGATCAAAATGGCGAGGACGGTCAGCGAGACCATGATCTCGATCAGATTGAACCCGCCCTGCGCGGTATGCGTCTCTAGCACGCGCCGCCCTTCTTCGCCACCCAGCAGTTGTCGGTCGGTAACGTCCAGCCTGCCGGCACGGAGACCGTCGTCCTCACGTTGGCTTGATTGATCGTCAGGGTCAGGCCCACCACGCTGGGGTCGGTGCCAACCGCCCGAATGGTATAGGCCTGAGGGGGGCCGTCTGTAAGCGTCGGACAGGAGATCGTGAAGTATTTCAGAGTTCCTGCGGGTTGCCCCGCCACGGCAGGTGCAGGCAGAGGAGCCACGGTCAACGGTGCGCACGCCCCGACGAAGGAGCGGTTGTCCTGAAAGTACAGCTCCATCTTGGTTCGCATGGCGAGCAGGTTGGTGGTGGCTTCCTGAATCTTGGAGCGGGTGATGTAGGTCGTGTAGGAAGGAATCGCGATCCCCGCCAGGATCGCGACGATCGCGATCGTGATCATCAATTCAATCAAAGTAAAACCGGATTGGCGCTGCATAGGGACTCCCTTCTTTTGCGGCTCAATGATAGAGAACTCGGGGAGTGCGCCGCAAACCTTCCCGACGAGTGGACGAAATCCGCGCATGTACGGCGCGGACGCGGGATTTCTAGCGGAATTAATTCACGTTCCCGGAGCGCCGCTCCCGAATGACTTCATCGCCTGCCGACCCGAATTAGACAGGGTCCAAATGCTCGTCTAGAATGCTTTCCGTGGGAAAACCGCAAAAGCGAAACCGCGAAAATATCGCCCAGTTGCTGCGCCGGCACGGCATTGCGCCGACGCACCAGCGCATGGAGATCGCCCACGTGCTGTTCACGCGGCGCGAGCACCTCTCGGCGGATCAGATCCTGAAGTGGGTCAACTCCCGCTACGCTGAAACGTCGAAGGCGACGGTCTACAACACGCTGAAGCTGTTCCTGGAAAAGAAGCTCATCCGGGAACTGGTCGTGGATCCGACCAAGATCGTCTACGACCCGAACACCGAACCGCATCATCACCTCTACGACGTCGTGACCGGACGGCTCACCGACATTCCCGCCGACAAACTCCGCGTCGTCGGCCTGCCGCCTTTGCCGCAGGGCACGGTCGCAGACGGCGTCGACATCATCATCCGCACGCGCCCGCAGTCCTAGTTTTGCCGCTGATATAATGCTCGCTCACCCTTCGTGCGCGGGACGCAGGCTGGCGTAGCTCAGCTGGTAGAGCAACTGATTCGTAATCAGTAGGTCGGTGGTTCGAGTCCACTCGCCAGCACCGGGATACGAACGGGCCTGAGCCGATTCTTCGTCCGGAAGGGGACGAGACGGAGTAGGGCATGATGAAGCTGTTCGGGGGAGGCAAGTCCGATCATCCCATGGCCGAGGTGAAGGCGGCACGGGCGATCCTCGACGCCGTTCCCGCGAACGATCCGTTCAAGGCGCTCGAAGACCTGATTCACTGGCTGGAATCGGTGCGGGCCTGGGAGGGTTTCAAACCCGACCACCGCGCGCAGGTCGTGCAGATGGTGGACGAGGCTGCGCAAGCTCACCTTCGCAAACTCCAGCGCGAGTACCTCTCCTCGCCGCGCCTTTCCAAGCCCCAGGAAAATCGGTTGTGGGCGGCGATTCGCGAATGGTATCGGCAATCTGCCCTCGCGTTGGCGATCTGCATCGACGCCTATGCGACCGGCCAGAAGGGCTGGGAGGACCTGAAACAGAGCATGCCTTTGCTCACCGCGCGGGCGCTCCACGCGCTCGCCGCGCAGATGAAATGGCAGCACATACGCTACGGTCCTCCGGACAATACCCTGTGGATCATGTTTGCCAAGATCTATGCGCTCGCAGAAAACCGCAAGTACTCGCAGTCCAAGGTGCTCGCTTACGCGGGGTTGTCCGGGGAAACTTCGCCCGAGCAGGAATTCCTCAAAGCGGTGATGTTTGCGGCATCCTCCCCCGACAGCCTGCTGCCGGTGGAGATCGAGCTGGTCGAGCGGCTGATCGCGCATCTTTGCGGCTCGTTCAAGCTCACCACCACACTGCAGCCCGACATCGTCTACTGCTTCGATCTGGCTAATCACGAGCCTCCGGTGCGTGCCGCGCATCTGCCGCACCGTGCACCGACGCTCAGGTATTTTGCCGCCGGCGGCGCCGTGAAGGAGATCGAGAAGCTCGCTCAGACGGTGAAATCCACCGGCACGGTGCCGTCGGGCATCGCTTTGGGCGGCAGCTATGAGCCCGATGTCGTGCTCGACGTTCTCGATCACCTCGCGCTTTACTGGTCTCCCCGGCAGCCGGAGAGGAAGGCGCCGCGCCACAGGGTCAAGTCGCGGCTGACCGTGACCTACGGCTTCGACGGGGTGCTCGCCGCGCTGGATCCCACCGGTGAGGTGCAGTTCGACGCGAGGAAGGTCGAAAGCTGGATCGTCGAGAACGTCAGTACCGGAGGATTCGGAGCGAGCGTGCCGCAAATCAAGGGGGAGTGGCTGAAAATCGGCTGTCTGCTCGGACTGCAGCCCGAAGGCGGCTCGAACTGGGTAGTCGGCGTGATCCGCCGTTTCCAGCGCGATTCTTCGCAGGGAACGGTCGGCATCCAGACCCTGGGGCGGGTCGCGCTGCCCGTACGGGTGAAGATGCAAAGCGGGCAGATGGGCACGAGCCTCGATGCGGAAACCGCGATCCTGCTCAATCCGGCGGATTCCTCCGCTCCCGAGGCGCAGCTGCTCTTGCGCGCCGGCGCCGTCGTCGCCGGACAGAATCTGGAGCTCGAACGAAACGGGAAAGTCTATCTGCTCCTGCCTGTGGGAGCGACGGAGCACGGAGACGACTACGACCTCATTCGCTGCCGTCAGATGGTCCGCGACGCACGCGAGTAGCGGGAGTCTCTCCTCAGGCGACCGGCCCGAGCACCTTCCCCAGCCAGGCGCCGATGTCGGCGAGCTCCTCGGGACACACCGAGTGCGGCATGCCGTACGCGCGCCACTCGACCGGATAACCGAGCGATTCCAGGAGCCTGCGAGACTGTTCTGCCCGGTCGAGCGGAATGACCGGATCATACGTCCCGTGCGCCATGAAGATCGGCACGTGGCGGTTGCCCGTGCTCGCCTCCGCGGAAAGCTTTTCCCCGACCGGTACGTAGGTCGACAATGCCATGATTCCGGCGATGCGCTCGGGATGGCGCAAGCCGGTCTGCAGCGCGATCGCCCCGCCCTGCGAGAATCCCGCGAGCACCAGCCGCTCGGCCTTCGTGCCGCGCTTTTTTTCCCGGCCGATCAAAGCCTCGATCAGGACCTGCGAGGCGCGCACGCCGCGCTCGTCCTCGCGCCGGATCGCGCCGTCCGTGATGTCGTACCAGGCGCGCATGCGCATGCCGCCGTTGATCGTCACCGGCTGGACCGGCGCGTGCGGAAAAACGAAGCGGATCGCCAACGGGGGCAGACGAATTTCGCGCACGATCGGCGCGAAGTCGTTGCCGTCGGCGCCCAGCCCGTGCAGCCAGATGATGCTCGCCGTCGGGTTCTTTCCGGTTTCGATTTCGATTGCGTCGAGGAGGTCGGGCATCGTGATCGGCTCAACCCGCTTTCGGCCGTATCGCCGACTTGGGCCGGAAGGCCCTCACCACTTCCTCGTGCGTCTCGATGTAGGGCCCGCCTATCAGGTCGATGCAGTAAGGGACGGCAGCGAAGATGCCCGCTACGATCTGCTTGCCATCCTTGTCTTTCAGGCCTTCGAGTGTTTCGCGGATCGATTTGGGCTGGCCGGGCAGGTTGATGACGAGCGAGCGCTTGCGCACGACCGCGACCTGCCGCGAAAGAATCGCGGTGGGAACGAATTCGAGGCTGATCCTGCGCATCTGCTCACCGAACCCCGGCATCGGTTTGTCGGCTATCGCGAGCGTGGCCTCCGGCGTGACGTCCCGCGGAGCGGGGCCGGTGCCGCCTGTGGTCAGCACCAGGTGGCAGGCGCGGCGATCGACCAAGTCGAGGAGGGTCGATTCGATCACGGATCGCTCGTCGGGGATAAGCCGCGTTTCCACGCGCCACGGGCTCGCCAGGGCTCGCGAGAACCATTGCTCGAGCGCCGGAATGCCTTCGTCCTTGTAGACACCGCTCGAGGCGCGGTCGCTGATCGAAACGAGTCCGATCAGCAGCTCTTCATTCGCCGTCATCGTCGGGAACCGGTTGCGAATCCGGGATGATATCGCGCAGCGCCCGGAACAGCTCGCGATAAGCTCGCGGCGGCCGGCCCGCGCTGCGTTCCTCGCGCGCCTTGCGCACCAGCGTGCGCAGTAGCCGGGTATCGATGCCCGGATGGGTGCGCACCAGCACGCCCAGTCCACCGTCGTCCTCGAGCAATTTCTCGCGCCAGCGCTCGATCCGGTGAAGACGCGCGGTTTCCTCGATTGAAACGCCGTCCCAGACCTTGAGCTTCTCGCGGATCGGTTCCGGATCCACGTTGCGCATAAGCCTGCCGATGTATTGCAGCTGGCGCCGCCGCGCCTCGTGCTTGGTGATGCGCCGCGCCTGCTCGACCGCCTCGTGCAAGTTTTCCGGCAACGCGATCGCCGCGAGCTGCTCCGAGTTGAGCCTGATCAGGCGTTCGCCGAGCGCCTGCAGCTCGTGCATGACGCGCTTGAGCTCGGTCTTGCTGGGTTTTTCCTCGGCGTGCACGTTCCAGGTAAGCATTGATCAGCTGATATCATAGCGTCTTTCGCGCTGCGTCCCCGTATGGCTCCAACCCGCTTCTCCCACAGTCCCGAAGCGTTGAAGACCCTCGCCTCGGACGCTTTGGCGTATGCTGTGAAAAAAGGCGCGAGCGCCTGCCACACCGAAAGCTCCGACGGTTACGGCCAGACCGTGACGGTGCGCAAGGGCGAAATCGAGACCATCGAATACAACCGCGACAAGAGCCTCGCGGTAACTGTTTACGTGGGTAAACGCAAAGGCCACGCGAGCACCGCCGATTTTTCCCCCCGCGCGATGCGCGATACGGTGGAGGCGGCCTTGACGATCGCGCGCTTCACCGCCGAGGACGAGGCAGCGGGGCTCCCCGACCGGGAGGAGCTCGCGCGCGACCCGCAAGACCTCGATCTCTTCCATCCCTGGGATCTGCCGGTCGAGCGGGCGATCGAGATCGCGAAGGCTTGCGAGGCCGCCGCGTTCCGCTTGGACAAGCGCATCGTGAACTCCGAAGGCGCCAGCGTCTCCTGCCAGCAATGGCACTTCGCCCTCGCCAACAGCCACGGCTTCCTGGAAGGTTTTCCCACGTCGCGGCACACGATTTCCTGCGCGGTGATCGCCGCCGAGGACGGCCGGATGCAGCGCGACGACTGGTACGTATCGCAGCGTTCCCCGCAGGATCTGGCGAGGCCGGAAGCCGTCGGCGACTATGCCGGAAGGCGCGCGCTCGCGCGCTTGAGGAGCCGCAAGATCGGGACGGTCCAGGCGCCGGTGCTGTTCGAGGCGCCCGTGGCGAACGACTTGCTCGCGACCTTCGTCTCGGCGGTGAGCGGAGGAAGTCTCTACCGCAAGGCTTCGTTTTTGCTCGACAGTCTCGGCAAGGAAGTCTTCTCGCCGATCGTCACCCTTATCGAGCGGCCGCATCTGCCGCGCGCACCGGCGAGCTCCTGGTACGACGACGAAGGCGTCGCCACGCGCGGCCGCGACGTGGTGAAAGGGGGCGTGCTGCGCGGCTATTTTCTCGGCAGCTATTCTGCGCGCAAGCTAGGAATGAAGACCACCGGCAGCGCGGGCGGCAATCACAACCTGATCCTGGAGGGCGGGGAGCTCGACTTTCCCGGCCTTATCAGGACGATGGGCCGCGGACTGCTCGTCACCGAGCTGATCGGGTTCGGAGTCAATCTCGTTACCGGCGACTACTCGCGCGGCGCCGCGGGCTACTGGGTGGAGGGAGGCGAGATCCGGTATCCGGTGGAGGAAATCACCATTGCGGGCAACCTGCGCGACATGTTCCGCTCGGTCGCGGCGATCGGAAACGACGCGCTCACGCGCGGCTCGCGTACCACCGGCTCGATTCTCGTAGACGGAATGACCATTGCCGGAAACTGAACTCTGCGCCTGGCAACCGGAGTTATAATCGGCCCGCTTTCCATCCAAGGAGGGGATCACCAATGAAAAGACGCGAATTCCTGAAGAACGCCGGAATCGGTTCGGCGGCCGGCGCCGCATTGCTGGCGACACAGACCGGCGCGCAAACGGGCGGCCTTCCAACCGTCAACTGGCGCCTGGCGGCAAGCTGGCCCAAGAGCCTTGATACGCTGTACGGCGGCGCGGATCTGATCGGCAAGCGCGTCGCGGCGGCGACCGGGGGCAGATTCAATATCAAGGTGTTCGCTGCCGGCGAGATCGTGGGCGGATTGCAGGTTCTCGACGCCGTGCAGAACGGCACCGTGGAGTGCGGCCATACCGCGACCTATTACTACTTCGGCAAGGATCCCACGTTCGCGTTTTCCTGCGCCATTCCATTCGGAATGAACGCCCGCCAGCAGAACGCCTGGATGTACCACGGCGGTGGCCTCGAGCTCATGCGCGAGTTCTTCAAGGAGTACAACATCATTCAGTTCCCGGCCGGCAACACCGGCTGCCAGATGGGCGGCTGGTTCAGGAAGCCGATCAACAAGGTTGCGGACCTGAAGGGCCTCAAGATGCGCATCGGCGGAACCGGCGGCCTTCCGCTCACCAAGCTCGGCGTCGTGCCGCAGCAGATTGCAGGCGGCGACATCTACCCGGCGCTCGAGAAAGGCACGGTCGACGCGGCCGAATGGGTCGGCCCCTACGATGACGAGAAACTCGGCTTCGCCAAGGTGGCGAAGTACTACTACTACCCGGGGTGGTGGGAAGGCGGACCCGAGCTCGACCTGCTGGTCAACATCAAGGCCTGGGAGTCGCTGCCGGCCGAGTACAAGGCGATCCTCGAGTCCGCGTGCGCGGAAGCCAACGTGTGGATGGTGGCGAAATACGACGCTCTCAACCCGGATGCGCTGAAGCGGCTGCTCGCGAGCGGCGTGAAGCTGCAGCCGTTCTCCAACGAGATCATGGCCGCCTGCTACAAGGCCTCCGCCGAGGTATACGACGAATTTGCGATGAAGAACCCGAAGTTCAAGAAGGTTTACGACTCCTGGAAGAAATTCCGCAACGAACAGAACCAGTGGTTTGCCGTCGCCGAGAGCCGCTTCGACAACTTCATGATCGCCGCTGAACGCCTGACCCAGCGAGGGGCCTCGAAGAAAGGTTAGGAAAGCCGGAGTTTCCCGCAAGCCGGAAACCCCGCCCTAGGCGGGGTTTTCTTTTTCCGGCGAGTCTCACGCCGCCGCTATTTCTTTTTCGCCGCCGGTTTCTCGGGGCCGCCGCCCAGTGCGCGCTCGAGCGCCTTTTCCGCCTGTTCCTGTTCGGAGCCCTGGTCGGCGCCGCCGGGCTGATCCGAGGCGCCCGGCGCCCCGGGCGCCTCCCGTTCCTCGGCGGGCACATCGATCTGAATATTCCTGATGTCCAGCGCCTGCTTCTTCGCGATCCCGCCCGTCACGATACCCGGGAACGAGATGATGAGCGCCACCATGACGATCTGGAGCAGCACGAACGGCACCGCGCCCCAGTAGATCTGCCCGGTCGTGACCCGCGCCGTCAGCCTCCCGGTGAGCTTGTCCGTGAAATCCTTGGCGGGCGCCACGCTGCGCAGGTAGAAGAGCGCGAAGCCGAAAGGCGGATGCATGAACGAGGTCTGCATGTTGACCGCATAGAGCACCCCGAGCCAGACGAGATCGATGCCGAGCTTCTCCGCGACCGGCCCGAGCAGGGGAATGACGATGAACGACAGCTCGAAGAAATCCAGAAAGAACGCCAGCACGAAGATGAGGATGTTGGTGACGATCAGAAAGCCGAGTTGGCCGCCGGGAAGGTTGGTGAGCAGGTTTTCCACCCAGATGTGTCCGTCCACGCCGTAGAAGGTAAGGCTGAACACTCGCGCGCCGACCAGGATGAACACGACGAAGGCGGTCAGTTTCGCGGTCGTGTCCATCGCCTGCTTCAGCAGCTTGACCGAAAGGCGGCGGCGCGCGAGCGCCATGGCGAGCGCGCCCGACGCGCCCATCGCGCCGCCCTCGGTCGGGGTCGCCACGCCGAGGAAAATCGTTCCGAGCACGAGGAAAATGAGCGCGAGCGGCGGGATCAGCACGAAAGTGACACGCTCTGCTATGCGGGACAGCAGGCCTAGCTTCGCGAAATGATTGATCACCGACGCCGCAAATGCCACGCCGACCCCGACCGCGGTGGACACGACCAGCATCTCGTCGGTGGGCCCGTCCGGCCCGTACTTGTATTTCGCAAAACCAACCGCGGCGGCCGTGGCGACAAGGACCAGCACGACCAGCGAGCGCGTGCCGCTCGTACCGTCGGCTTCGCGCAGCGTGCGCGCCTCCAGCGGCAGCGCCGGCGCCCACGCCGGCTTGACCAGCGTGATCACCAGGGCGTACACGGCGTACAGGCCGGCGAGCGTCAGCCCGGGGATAAAGGCGCCTTCGTACATGTCGCCGACCGAGCGGCCGAGCTGGTCGGCCATGATGATGAGCACGAGCGAGGGCGGGATGATCTGCGCGAGCGTTCCCGAGGCCGCGATCACGCCGCTGGCGAAGCGCCGGTCGTAGCCGTAGCGCAGCATGATCGGCAGCGAAATCAGTCCCATCGAAATCACCGAGGCCGCCACCACGCCGGTCGTCGCGGCAAGCAACGCGCCGACGAAGATCACCGCGAACGCCAGGCCGCCGCGCAGCGGCCCGAACACCTGGCCGATGGTGTCGAGCAGGTCTTCGGCCATGCCGCTGCGCTCGAGGATGAGCCCCATGAAGGTGAAGAACGGCACCGCGAGCAGCGTATCGTTCGACATGATCGCCCAGATGCGCTGCGGCAGAGCCTGGAAGAGCGTCGGATGCAGCAGCCCCAGCTCGATTCCCCCCAGCCCGAAAAAGATGCCGATGGCGGCGAGGGAGAAAGCGACCGGGTAGCCGATCAGCAGGAAGATCACCAGCGCCCCGAACATCAGGGGCGCCATGTTGTGGGTGAGGAATTCGATCACGCCGATTCCCCGCGCTGCTTGCGCAGCTCCTCCGCAAGCTGCTCTTCGAGGCTCGGACCTTCGTCCTTTTCGGTGGGGTCGGGAATCAGTCCGCGCAGGAACGCGATTCGCTTGATCAGCTCGGA
>Ga0137463_1000504_pt1 | contig 13332 bp, 7 predicted proteins | sample EasRivERMGT800_2_FD_102333 | JGI IMG/M metagenome (GOLD analysis project Ga0137463, IMG submission 102333) | Soil microbial communities from meander-bound floodplain in the East River, Colorado, USA - East River MetaG ERMGT800_2 | ecosystem: Environmental > Terrestrial > Soil > Floodplain ...
GATGTGCAGGTCGTGCTCGATCAGCTTCACGCTCGGCTCGACATGGCGGCGGATGGCATCGAACAGCGCCGCGTCGGCTTCGGGCCACCAGAACGGTTTTCCCTCAGCGTCAATCGCCGAGACGCCGCGCAGCGGGAGGAGCAGGGCGGTGGGGCCGTTGGCGGCACTGGCCTTCTGGGCGATTTCGCGCCCCAGCGCCGCATTTTCTTCGGGAGTCGTGCGCATCAGCGTGACGCTGGGATTGTGCTGATAGAACCGACGTCCCTGGAATTTTGCCGGCACGGTGTCCGGCGGGCCGAAGTTCACCATATCGACCGCCCCCACCGAGATCACCTGCGGAACCCCGCAGCGACCGGCGGCCATCAAACGATCCCGCCCGGCGGTCAGAATGCCTCCCACCAGCTCGTCCGCCAGTTCGGTCGTGGTGATGTCGAGAACTCCCGTGATCAGGCCGTCGGCGATGAATGATTCCATCGTGAGGCCACCCGTCCCGGTGGCGTGAAAGACGAGCACTTCGTAGCCTGACTCTTCAAGCGCCCGCCGCGATGCTTCGACGCAGGGGGTCGTCACGCCGAACATCGTGGCGGTGATCAAGGGTTTGGCCGCCACCGGGACTGCCGCCGGCCGGCGCTGTAAGACCATCCCGGCCATGGCGTGAGCCGCATTTCCCAGCACTGTACGACTGATGCGGTTGAGGCCGCAGATGTCGACGACCGAGTGCAGCATCATGATGTCGCGCACGCCGACGTACTGGCGGACCTGCCCGCTGGCAAGCGTACTGACCATCAGCTTGGGAACGCCGAACGGCAGGGCCTGCATCGCGGCCGTCCCGATGGCCGTTCCAGCCGAGCCACCCAGCCCGAGGACGCCGTCGATTTTCCCTTGCGAGTAAAGCGAGGCGACGAGGCTGGCCGCGCCGCGGGCCGCTGCTTCCACGGCCCGCCCCCGATCGTTCGCATTGCGGACTTCAGCGGCGGTCGTCCCGGCGGCTGCGAAAATCTCGTCACGAGAAATGTCGGGATCAAACAGCGGCGCACCAAGCGCTCCGGCGTCGATCGTCAGCGTCTGCACACCCTGCGCGTTGAGCAGGCCACGTACGTACGCAAATTCAGCTCCCTTCGTGTCGAAAGTTCCAATCAGGGCGACGGGCATGAGAAAGCCTCGATTTCGTAGGGTGCGTCAAGCCCCAAGGCGCCGACGCACCGGCACGGCGGATCGTAAAACTAATCGGGGATTGAATCTTAAGGAATGCAAAAGAGATCGGGCATCGATAGCTTTGTTCATCTCAAACGCCGGTGCGTCGGCGCTAAAAAAGCTTGACGCACCCTACAAAAAAGAGTCAGGGTGCGACGATGGCACCGGGGTAGACGAGCGGATTGAAACGGTCGACCGATTCACCCATCGACCATGCCATGCCGCGCAGCATCAGCACACGAAACAGCGGATCGTCGAAGGTCCAGGTGTAATGTCCGAGAATGCTGACGAAGACCCTCCCTTTTCCGGCTTGGCGGGCCCAGAAGAGAGGCTGGGCGGCCCCCTCCTCGATTCCCGACGCGATCACCTGAATCCGCTGCGGATCGCCCGCGAGATTCCAGTAGCTTTCATCCTCGAAGTGCACCTTCAGCTTGTCGAAGCCGCGCGCGATCGGGTGCTGCGGATCGGGAAATGCCAGATCGAGCGGACCATGCCGGAATTTTGAGCGGCCTCCCTGCCAGGCCAGCCCGATGTGTTGTGCCAGCTCGCCCACGGCATCGTGTCCATCGACCGCATAATGCACGTACACGAGTCCCCCTCCGCGCTGGAGAAACGTGTCGAGCTCGGCGGCGCGCGCGGCCGACCAGCCGGAGTTGTTCGAATAGAAGGCGATCAACTGCGCATCGGCGAGCTGCTCCTTCGAAGGCCAGCCGTCGGCTTCGCTGATGAAAACGTTGTCGGCCAGATCGAACAACTTGACCCACCGGCGCTGCCAGAGGGGATAGTCGTGTTCCCCCGGCCCGTGATCTTTGGGGCCCGAACAGAGAACGATGTGCAGCCGCCGATCAGTCGGTGGTTTGGGCTGAGCTCCTTTCAGGACACTCTCCACGTCTGAACGGGAGCGGGGCGGTGGCGCACCGGGGCGCTCAGTCGGCGCCGGCGTGAGCGGCTCGGTCAGCAGAAACGTCAGCAGATCGCGCAACTTTTCGGCGTTGAGGATCTTGTCGATCCCCTCGGGCATGATCGAAACCGACATCGGCGAAATCGCTTCGACGTCGTCGGCCGGCACGCTGTGCTCCTGGCCCGAGCTGTCGCCGACGATCAGGTTCTTTCCCTCGCGTCGCACCAGCCCCGCCAGTACACGACCGCTTTTGAGCTCGACGACGAATGCCACGTGATCGGGGTTGATCGCGGCATTTGGCGTGCGAATATCCCGCAGAACCGACTCGTAGTCGCGATGAACGAGATTGCTGAGATCGGGACCGACATGTCCTCCCTGCCCGCCGATCGTGTGACAGCGAGAACAGATCGCCTGCTCGCCGAAAAAGATCGCCTTGCCGCGTTGCCAATGCCCCCCCTTGAGCTCGGGGATTTCACGGCGGGCGAGCAATTCGAGTGATTCCGGCGATGTCGCCGCCCACGGCACCAGGATTCGCGACACGGGGAATGCCCGTTCGCGCGGATCTTCCTGCGTCGACCACGAGACGGTGAGCGGCACCGGTTGTACGCCGGTTGACAACGTGATTTCGAAGGACACCGGTTCGGTACGCCCAGCCGGAATTTGCCAGCGCCACTCGGTCTGCGATTCGGCGGTCTGCGACTGTTCAAGGCGTCCGCCGGTCGCCTTGAGGTTGACGCGACCTGCCGCGCGAATACGAATCGTCGCCTGCTCGGGAGGCCAGGTGTAGTCGATCTGCGAACCTGGCTGCACCGCCGGCCTCAACAGGTCTTTCAGAATAAACTGCCCCTTGAGCGTCAACCGGCCCGGAGCGGCGATCTCTTTCCAGAAGCGATCGTGGTCGCCGCTGGCGATCGTCATGCTCCGCGCCACGTCGAGGTCCACATGCGGCAGCCACGCCGCGGCGCTCGATTTGCCATCGGCCGACATCCACGTCGCACTCACCCCCGTCAGGTCGAGGCCCAGGTCAATTTCGGGCACCTGCGGCAATGTCCCCTGCGGCGCTTTCGAAGGCCGCCCGATGCCGGGGAGCGTGACCGCGTAATGCGCGGCATCCAGCGTCGGATCGGTATTGAGAATCACGGTCCGGCGATCGGGAGTCACAAACGCCGAGTGGACCGCCAGCAGAAATCGCGGGGCGGCCAGTTGCGCTGCGACCGCCGCGTAGCCGGGACGCAGTGATTCGAAACGGTCTCCCGCAGAGACCGCCGCGCCGTGTTCAATCGTTACCTGTCGGGCCAGGTCTTTCAGATCGGCCAGTTCGAGCGGGCGGTCGAACGCGACGCGCACCTCGCGCGGCCCGGCCACCCAGGCCAGCACCGGCTGCGGCGCCTGTTTGCCTGCGTATTCAATTTTGTAAAGCTTTCCCTTGCCACTGGGTCCACTTCCCCAGTCGGGTGCTCCGCTGTGGACGGCGACCACCAGATCCCCGCGCGGGGAGACGCAGGCGTCGGCGCATAACATATTGAGGCAGGCGAGGAATTGATTCTGCGCCACGTAACCGGCCGCCGTGTGGGCCAGCTTCGTACGGTACAGCTTCCCCCGCGCATATCCGGTGACGAGCGCATCGTGCTGCCACCAGTCCGGTCCGAAAATCGGCCCGCCGTTCACCGGTTCGTCGAATTGCAATCCACAGGTCGACTGATGTTGCGGCCCGTAGTCGAACACGCTCGGCTCATCGATTACGCCGGGGAGATGCCGCGGGTGTCGCGGCGGAAAGCCGTAATGCCGGCCAGGCTGCACGTGCAACAGCTCGTCGAACGGATTGCCGTTGGGGAGCCAGGTCGCTCCTTCCTGGTCGGTGACAAACAGATCGCCGCGATGGTTGAACGCCATGCCGACGGGAAAGCGAATCCCCGTGGCGACGATTTCGCGGCTGCTGAAATCGGGCGACACTTTCGAAACCGTCCCGCGCTCGTTCCGCAGATCGTACGCTGCCTTGCCATCGCCGCCGACCTGGTAGGCATTGGTGTAATCGGTCGTTCCCAGGCCAAAATAGACCTGCCCTTTCGAATCGACTGCGACACCGAGCGCGTCGACGTTGTGCGGCAATTGTTTCCATCCCTGCGCCACGATGATCTCGCGATCGGCCCGGCCGATCCCTTGCGTGTCGACGAGGAGCGACACCTTCCCTTTGCCGGCGACGAACACGCCACTCCCGCGCCCGTAGCCCGGCGGCGTGAGGGCCATCCCGATCGGCGACTGAATCTGCCCCGAGTTCTCCCAGAAGAGGTCGGCCCGGTCTTCGAGTCCGTCGCCGTCGGTGTCCGACAGCAGGTAGACGTTGCCGTCGTAACCGACCGCCACCAGCTTGCCGTCGGGTCGGTAACGGACGTTATTGATATTCTTCAGCTCGACCGGCAATTCGCGGACAGTGAATCCAGGGACAAACATCTGCACGGCAGGGGGAGGCGAGACCGGTTGCAGCGGTACGCCGCGATGCGCCCCGTTCGCCGCCAGGGCCCGGTCGATCCCGGCGAACCGGCCTTTCAGGTATTCCTGGAGCTTCGCACTCTCGGCATCTTCGAGCACGCGATCGAACACCAGGATCGCGGCAATATCTCCCTCCAGAAATCCCTGCAAAAACGGCGGCTCGGCGGAGTTGCTGTAAATCCGCGCACCAACGACCAGCGTATCGAGAGTGATCTTCCCCGGACCGCGGTCGCGGTTCAGCGCGGCAGTGCCGTCGACTACCAGTTGCACCCCTCCGGGACCGGGGCGGCAGCGGAATTCATACGTGTGGAATTCGCCAAACCGCAGCGGCGCCTTCAGCAGGTTCCGCTCTCCGCCAAACCCGATCCCTTCGATATTGATGCGCTCGACCTGGGCCGAACCGGCTGCCGACAGATCGACATTGAAGCCGGTCGTGTAATCGTTCTTACCGGTTTCATGCCCCGCCAGCAGGGCGCGGTAATACCCCGCGTTCGACCGCGGAGCCGCGACGATCACCAGTGTCAGATATTCAAACGACTTCCGCAAACCAGTCAGCTCGAGGCAATCATCCTTACCGTCGAAGCGCAGGGCTGCGAATTCCCCAGCCGAGGCAAAGCGCGGCTGCGCCGACTGATGATTCTGGACCACGTGCCGGCCGAAACCCGAACCGTCGTACCACGCATCGCACGCGGCGCCGTCCAGAAGCCCGGGCCGGCCGTGGGCGGCTCGCGCCGCTTGCAGCCGCCCGGCGTCGAGCCAGAGCACTAAGCCAGTCGTCACCGGAATCGCCGAGTCGGCCCACGGGGCAGGGGAGGGCGCCTGTGCAGCGTCCGCTCCCGGCAAGGCGAGCGCCGCAATAGTTACGAGTAAAGCGAGCGCTGACACCCAGAAGTCCTCCCCAGCAGACATTCACGTTCTGTTTTGACTCAGCGAGCCGCGGGGTTTATCCCCGCGGGGTCGCGTCCAACCGCGCAGCCGCCTCCGGATGACACCTTGGACCCCGCAAGCGCTTCGCGACGTTGAAGGATGAACTGTCATTTCGACCATCGCGACCAGGAACCCGATCCCGCGGGGATAAACCCCGCGGCTCGCTGGGACGAACTGCCTCAATCGGTCCCAGCGAAATCGTTTCCTGATATCTCCTCATCGTGATCTCGTTCGATCTCTCGCGTCGTGCCGGGCGCTGGCGCGTGGTCTACTTCTTACGCTTCAGCCTCAGCTTCTCGAATTTTCGCACCTGTTCGGTAATCGCGATCTCGGTCGGCAGGCGCTCCATCGAGCTCGCACCATAGAATCCTTCGACACCCGTGCAGCGATCGAGAATGTACTGCGCATCTTCAGGGCTGGCGATCGGCCCGCCGTGACACAGAACCAGGCAATCGGATCGCTCGGACTTGCACGCATCGGCGATCGCCTGCACGAGCACGACCGATTCGTCGAGTGTCTTCGCGGTGTGCGCCCCGATCGAGCCGCTGGTCGTCAGCCCCATGTGGGCGACGACGATATCGGCCCCGGCACGCGTCATGCGGCGGGCTTCGTCAACGTTGAACACGTACGGGGAAGTGAGCAGGTCGAGCTCGCGGGCCAGGGCCACGCATTCGACTTCCATTTCGTAACCCATTCCCGTTTCTTCGAGATTCGAACGGAACGAACCGTCGAACAGGCCGACCGTGGGAAAATTCTGGATGCCGGCAAAGCCCATCTGTTTGAGATCCCGCAGGAACGGCTCTCGCAGCATGAACGGGTCGGTCCCGCAGACTCCCGCCAGCACGGGCGTGTGTCGGACCGCCGTCAGCACCTCGTGCGCCATCTCGACGACGATTTCGTTGGCGTTGCCGTAGGGAAGCATCCCCGAGAGAGAACCGCGCCCGGCCATGCGAAAGCGGCCCGAGTTGTAGATCACGATCAGGTCGATGCCGCCGGCCTCTTCGCACTTGGCTGAAATGCCCGTGCCGGCCCCGCCACCGACGATCGGCCGCCCCTCGGCGACTTTCGCCCGCAGCCGCTTGAGAATCGCCGACCGGCTCAAATCGGATTTGTGTTTTGCCGTCTCTGCCATCGCCTGCTCCCGGAGTAGATTACGACCACTTCGCCCAGTTCTTTTCGTATTCGTCGACGTTGTCTTTGGTCACCTTATCGAGCGGTGCGAAGTCGACCGCCTTCACGGGATCGTGTCCCTCCTGGACTTTCGCAACGAGCAGGTCGACGCATTGGCCGCCGAAGTAGAAATACTGCTGCCCGAGCAGCACCTGTACGTCGCCCATTCGCAAATGCTTGAGCTGAGGAATCAGCGTATCCATGCTGACACAGACGACGTCGCCGGGCTGCCAGGGGAGCGCCCGCTCGGTCATCAGCGGCCAGCCGCCGATCATCGCCCAGCCGTTGATCTCGGGATTCGCCTTCTGCACGCTCTCAATCGCCGCGAACGAATCCTGCGGCGTCTCCTTATGATAGTAGACGTCCTTGAGCTTGAGATTGGCGTGGTTGCCCAGCTCTTCCTGGGCGCCGCGGACCCGCTTCTGCAGATTCGTGGCGGTCTGGTTTCCCGCCAGGATCGCGATGACCCCCGGCTTGTCGCCGAGCAGTTCGGCGACGTTGCGCATCACCAATCGTCCTGCGTCGGTGTCGTCGGTCCCGACATAGCACAGGCGTTTTGAATCCGGCGCGTCGGAATCGAAACACATCACCTGCACTCCTTTGGAGATGGCATCATCGATGGCCCGCGTCACCTTGCTGGCGTCGGAACAGGCGATCGTGATGGCGTCGATCCCGCCCCCGACGAGCTGTTCGATGAACTCGGCCTGCTTCTGCGGGTCTTCGTCGTTGGGGGTTTGCCAGTTGATCCTGATCGGCACTCCCAATTTGCTCGTGAGTTCGGCCGCGCGGGTCTCGGCCCCCTTCCGGGCCGCCAGAAATACGGGGTTCGACTGGCTTTTGGCGATCATGCCGATCGTCACGCCGCGCGCAGATCCGGCCGCGGGCGTTCCCGCCGCACCGGTCGGGTTGACCGGCACTGCGACCCTCTGTTCGCAGCCAGTGGAAGCCAGGCCCGCGATTCCAGTCAGGCCGGCGGCTGCCAGCCGGCGATTAAAGTCACGTCGCGAAAGCATGCTGTTCCTCTTTCAGGTCGAAGGTTTCCAGTCAAATGCCAGATCGAGCGCCGGGGGTGAATGCGTCAGTGCCCCGACGCTGATCCGATCGACTCCCGTCGCCGCGATCGTGGCGACCGTCTCCAGAGTCACTCCTCCCGATGCTTCAAGCTCGACTTCGGGACTGCGCACATCGCGCAGCGTCACGGCCCGGCGTAAATCGTCGGGACTCATATTGTCGAGCAGCACGATGTCGGGCTTGCCGTCCAGCGCGTCAGCCAGTTGTGCCAGCGTATCGACTTCCACCTCGACTGGCAGGCCGGCCGGGGCGTGTTCGCGGGCTGCCCGCACTGCACCGGCGATCGTGTGGCTGCTGTCGGCCGCCAGCCAGCCAGCCAGGTGATTGTCCTTGATCAGGACCATGTCGTAGAGCCCGTGCCGATGGTTCATTCCGCCCCCCGCCCGGACTGCGTACTTCTCGAGCGCCCGCCACCCGGGCAGAGTCTTACGCGTGTCGTAGATGCGGGCTGCCGTCCCGGCGACGGCGTCGACAAAGCTTCGCGTGAGGGTCGCCACGCCGCACAGGTGCGTCAGAAAATTGAGGCACGTTCGCTCGCCGATCAACAGCGAACGGACGCACCCCGAAACGTCGGCGACCACGGTCCCCCGATCCAGACGAGCACCATCAGTGGCGCGCCGCTTGAACGTTATGCCAGGGTCGATTTCTGAGAAGACGAGTTCGGCCATGCACAAACCGGCCAGGATTCCCGGTTGGCGGGCGACGATCTGTACCGCCCCGTGCTGCGAATCAGGGATCAGGGCGCTCGTCGTCACGTCGCCGTCGTCTCCCAGATCTTCGGCAAGCGCCAGCTTCACCAGGGGCCGGACCGCCTGGTCGTCACAGGTTTTCGCATCATTTCCCGCCATGAACCTATTGTGAGCGGAATCGCCCCGCAGTGAAAGTCGCCGGTGGGTGAAAATCCGCGTTCCGGTGCAACGGTCAATTGGTGGTAATTCATACGTTTTGCCGACCGGTGCTCGCCGGGTGGCCCGACCGCCCCGCAGGGCGGTCGGGTCGCGCAGCGACAAGAACCGACACCGTTCGCGCTCCCTGCCTGAAATGATCCAGCTCGCAGGCTTTTCTCACATAGTGCCGTCGCGCGACCGCTCGTAACCGCACGATGTCGAATCTCGTCGCTTCGCGACCCGGCCGGTGCTATCGCACGCGGCCGGGCCACCCTCCCGTTTTAAGCAACTCCGTATTTACCGACACTCCCTCACGGTTCGGCAGTCACCTCAGTTATTCCCCCGGCGCTTTGCCTTCCCGCACCGACAGCCGGGCGTCAATCCACCCCGGATCGACGAACTTCTGCAGGTGCCAGCGCAGCGCCGATTCGGCGGCAGCCCGGATCGCCGGATCGGAATTGAGACTCAGCGGTTTCCCTGCCGTATCTTCGAAGCCGTACATCCCGAGTCGAATTGTCAATGCCTTCTGGCGGGCATAGTCGTTGAATCGCTCGAGCGTTCGGCGGGCCCAGACGATTCCAAACAAGTCGCGGAAATCATCCCACGCGCGATCGAGCGAGGAAACCGAGTCGCCATCCGACCGTTTGTGACCGGCTGCTTGACGGTCGGCAATCCACGCCGCAGCCGCCAAGCACCAGACTGCGCCGGCGCGGCCCACGGAAGCGGCCGGGACCAGCCCCGCCGTCGCCGGGCAGAGGGGAAGCACAACCAGGAGCAGAGCCCCGATCCACAGCAAAGCCGAAATCGAATACTTGAGGCCCAGGTAATTCCCTCCCCCCATCATCAAGACGAGGGCATAACCGACAACCACGGGTTCTTCGAGCGTGAACGCCGCGGCCCGGTCGGACTGACGCATTGCCGGCGCGATCGGCCAGGTGAAGACGAGCACCAGTGGAACGAGTACGAACCACGTCCAGACGTGCGAGGTCGGGCGGCGGGCGCCAAGCACCGCGATCGGCGGGACCAGGGCCAGCACCGCCGCGAGATACCAGCTCACGTCGGCCCAGGGGTGCAGTGGCGCCGATGGTAGCGTTGATAGCGAAATCATCAGCCATGCCAGCCATGCCGAGAATAACGGCAACCACGCCGGTTCCAGCGCCGTCCCGCGCAAGGCCCCACGCAGCCGTCTGAGTGGCGGCCAGAGGACAACCAGACCGGCACAGGCCGCGAAATAAAGCCAGGCGTCATTCACGGAAAATCCTCAAGAAATTACGATGCCGGCCCAGACGCTGGCGGGCCGGCCGACGACGTGTTGTAGGTGTTGTTCCGAACATTCCGTGCGTGCGTGCGAGCTGCCCGCGTCAGCCCGGGAATTTCCGTCACCACCGGTTCGGCGACGGTGTGCCGATCGCGAACAATGCGCTTTCGCATCATGCAAGGCGAATTCGTAAGTCGAAAATACTCGGTGTCAATCCCACACTGCGAGTTTAATCGTTGACCCGACGGAGTGCATCCAGACGGCATGACGCAGGTTGACGTGGGTTGGTCCAGGGTTCGCCTCAGTCCCCGAAGTCAGAAACACCTTTCCAGGAGATTACTATAATGAAGTGGATGACATTGACCGCTGCCCTGATGTTCTGTTGCTTCACCGCGACGGACGCCAAGGCTTTCCATCTCGGCGGCTGCTGCAAATCGAGCTGCTGCAAGTCGAGCTGCTGTGCCCCCGCCCCCACCTGCTGCGCTCCGGCCCCGACCTGCGCCGCTCCGGCTCCGACGTGCTGTGCGCCGGCTCCGACCTGCTGCGCTCCGGCTCCGGTTTGCTGCGCTCCCAAGAGCTGCGGCTGCGGTTCCAGCTGTGGTGGCTGCCGGTCGAAGTGTGGCTGCTTCGGTGGCTGCCATTCGAAGTGCGGCAGTGGCTGCGGCGGCTGCGGACTGGGCGGCTGCTTCAAGAAGTGCTGCAAGCCCAAGTGCTGCGCTCCGGCCCCGAGCTGCTGTGCTCCGGCTCCGACCTGCGCCGCTCCGACCTGCGCCGCTCCTTGTGCTCCCCCGACGTGCGCTGCTCCCGCGGCTTGCTGCAACTAGTTGACAAGTGTGTGTGACGCGACCGGGTGATGGTCGCCCCGCGACCATCACCCGAACTTCCCTTACGGTCCAACCCGCATTTGCGGTTTTATATAGATCTCTCAGGCGCTCCTGACGAGGAAACTTCGGCGGAGCCGGCGTACTGCACCCGACCTCGGGCTGCTGTGCTCCGGCCCGCCGATGTGTATTTCAGCCCCGCGAAATTCCGCACCGTTACTTCTTACCCGACAATTGCCGCTCCACGAGGCCGTCGAGCGCGGTCCAGACCTTGTCGGTATCGCACGTGCCGCGGTTGCTCAGGATCACCGTCGTGCGATCGGCTGAGAGGTAGCGGTAATAGCACGTCTCGAACCCGCCCCACGACCCGTCGTGGCCGTAGCCGTAGACCTCCTCGCCTTTGTTGAAGTACAACCCCCACCCCAGGCCGTAGCCGTTGGTCTGGCCGTCGCGCGTTTTCGACGGAGTCAGGGCCAGCTTCCAGGTCGCCGGCTTCAGAAGCTTCTGCGCGCGGACCGCTTCATCCCAGCGCGCCATGTCTTCCAGGTTCGTCCAGACGCTGCCGTCTCCCACGGTGAGCATTTCTTCGTGACGATCGGGAGGCAGTCCCCAGCTCGGCGCCCATTCCTGTTTCTTTTTGCGCCACTCGTATCCCACGGCATGGACGCGATCGGCCGCAGCCTCGGCCGCCACGTCGGGGCGGTCGAAAACGAACGAGTGCTTCATTCCCAAGGGCGTGAAAATCTCGTCGTGCAGAAAGCGAGCGAACGGCCGCTTTCCGGCGCGCTCCACGACGACGGCCAGCAGCATGAAATTCGTATTGTTGTATTCGTATTCTTCTCCGGTCGGGAAATCGAGCGGGAACTTGCCTTTCTGCGGCGCGAAGACACGCACGTAGTCGTCATTGACGTGATACGATTTGTGCCTGGCCGGAACGTCTTCGAATCCCATGTAATCGGGAAGTCCTGAGGTGTGTTGCAGCAGGTCGCGCACGCGAATCGGATGGGTCTTGTGATACTCCGGCAGCTCCGGAATGTGTTTGCGAACGTCGTCTTCGATGGAAAGCTTTCCCTGGTCGTGAAGAATCAGGACGGCCGTGGCGGTGAAGGTCTTTGAGACCGACGCCAGTTCGAACACCGTCTGCGGCGTGATCGGCTTATGGGATTTGAGGTTCGCCAGGCCGTAGCCCTTTTGAAACAGGAAGCGGCCGGGCTGGCGGATCAGCACCGCGACTCCTGGTTCGTCGGCGTGGAACCCCTGTTTCTCGATCACTTTGTCGATCGCCGCCACCAATTTCTCGTCAGCCGGCAGCTCCGCCAGCCCAATTGAGGGGACCGCGCAATTGCACGCCAGTGCCGCCGTCAACGCGAATGCACTGCGATGAATGCGGTTCGACATCAGGGGCCCTTCTAACGGCGGCAACATTCGAGAAAACGTAATGACAGCCAATCTCGTACACAGTGCACGTGCCGATCATGCTACACCCCGAAACACGCGCCAGGCAAATATAAACCATGGCAGAATGCACGAAGGGGAACCCGATATCAATTGACGAAGAGAGGAACCACGAAATACACGAAACACACGAAAATAAGAAAACGAAATGGCATGAAGAACAAACGACAACGACACGATTGATGGGAATTCAAGAATCAAGAAGTCGCTCGACGACATCTCCATCAAGTTGACGTGAATTTGATTTCGCGTCTCTGTTCGTTCGCGTATTTCGTGTATTTCGTGGTTCCCCCTTTTTCCGTCGTTACATCGCGATTCCCTTGCGGACGTCGTCAATCGCGGCAAACGTCACAGTGCAGAGCCGGTCGACCAGATCGGGCGGCATCGCCGGGGCCGGCATCAGGACGATCACGTCTCCCAGCGGACGAATCACAACGCCGCGCTCGCGCGCCGCCAGCACCACGCGGTGACCAATGCGAGCGGCGGGAGGGAAGGGGGCCTGCGTCGACCTGTTGGCGACCAGTTCGATCCCCACCATGATCCCCTTCTGCCGCACCTGGCCCACGTGCGGGTGGTCAGCCAGTTCAGCCAGTCGACGTTCCAGCAGGTCTGCGCACCGGTGCACGTTGTCGAGCACGCGGTTCTTTTCGAACAGTTCGAGCGAGGCGAGAGCCGCGGCACAGGCCAGGGGATTTCCCGTGTAGGTGTGACCGTGGAAGAATGTCCGGCCTTCGGCCGGCTCGGCCAGAAAGGCACTGTAGATTTCGTCGGTTGCCAGCGTCGCCGCCAGCGGCAGATAACCGCCGGTGATCCCCTTGGAGAGGCACAAGAGATCCGGCCGCACCTGTTCCTGCTCGCAGGCCAGAAACGTCCCGGTCCGGCCGAAGCCGGTCGCCACCTCGTCGGCGATCAGCAGGACGTCGTGGGCAGCAGTCAATTCGCGCACCCGTCGCAGCCAGCCCGTAGGATGCACCAGGATTCCCGCGGCTCCCTGCACGAGTGGTTCGACGACGAACCCGGCAATCCGCCCGCGATGCGAAACAAACACGCGCTCGAGTTCGGCCAGGCAGGCAGCGTAATGCGACTCAAGGGTCTGCCCGGGCGGCAATCGGTAGCTCGCCGGCGACGGGACTTTCACCGTTTTGAACAGCATTCCGC
>Ga0137463_1000505_pt1 | contig 13324 bp, 9 predicted proteins | sample EasRivERMGT800_2_FD_102333 | JGI IMG/M metagenome (GOLD analysis project Ga0137463, IMG submission 102333) | Soil microbial communities from meander-bound floodplain in the East River, Colorado, USA - East River MetaG ERMGT800_2 | ecosystem: Environmental > Terrestrial > Soil > Floodplain ...
CGCGATACGACGCAGCCTTATGGCCTAATCGCCATGCCCCATTCGCCTGTGAAGCTCTTATCCGGAAATGGATTTGTGTCCGCATTGCATCTAAACCGTGTACAATTCCCGCTGTAAATGGTCAATCATCAGGAAGCGGCATGGATTTAGAAACAATCGAAGGCACGGTCGAGCGCATCACCTACGTCAACGAGGAAAATGGCTACAGCGTCATTCGCCTCGCCCCAACCGGCGCGCTGACGTTCTGGAACGCCACCAGCGATGACGGGTTGGTGACGGTCGTCGGCAACATGCCCGACCTGACCCCCGGCGAAAGCCTCAGCATCGATGGTCGCTGGCAGACCAACGCCAAGTTCGGGCGGCAGTTCAAGTCAGAAAACGTCCGCCGGATGCGCCCGGCCACCATCGAGGGAATACGTCGTTTTCTCGGCTCAGGGCTGATCAAGGGAGTTGGGGGCCGCACTGCCGAACGGATCGTCGATGCCTTTGGTACGGATACGCTCGAGGTGCTGGATAGCAGCCCGGAACGCCTATATGACATCGAAGGCATCGGCAATCACCGCGCCAAACTGGTGATCGCGGCCTGGGCGGAACAGCGCAAAATCCGCGATGTGATGATCTTCCTGGAAGGGCACGGCATCTCGACCAGCCTTGCCACCCGCATCTACAAGACTTACGGCGACGAGTCTATTGGGGTAGTTGAAGCCGACCCGTACCGGCTGGCTCGCGATGTGTGGGGGATCGGCTTCAAAACCGCTGATCGTATTGCCCGCGCGCTGGGCCTCCCCTCCGATCACCCTCGCCGGTTAGAGGCGGGTGTGGCCTACACGCTCGATCAGGCTCAGAATGATGGGCACGTCTATCTTCCCGATCAGGAGCTTGCGGCAACTGCCGCCGAATTGTTGGAAGTAGCAGTCGATCAGGTTATCCCCGCCATTGACCGCGCCGCCGAAGGCGGTCTGGTTCACCTGGAGACTCTACCCAACGCGGATGGCGAGGCGATCCGCGCGGTTTATTTGCCGATGTTCCATCGCGGCGAAGTCGGCATCGCCCGCGTGGTGCGCCGCATGTTGGAGACACCCGCGTCGCGGCTGGAAAAAATCCAGGCCTATGATCCTCCCGCGCTGATCGCGCAGGCTGCCGCCGAAGCCAACGTCGAACTCTCCGATGAACAGCGCGCCGCTGTGATCACGGCCATCAATCACAAAATCAGCATCCTGACGGGCGGCCCCGGTACCGGCAAGACGACCACCCTACGCTCGCTGATCGGCGCGCTGGCGATGGCCGGGCACACCTTCGCGCTGGCTTCCCCGACCGGGCGCGCCGCCAAGCGTCTCGCGGAGGCTACCGGCCAGCCAGCCCGCACTATCCACCGGATGCTCGGCTTTTCGCCGGGGTCGGGCGGATTCTCGTATAACGAGGAAAACCCTCTCCCGGCCGATATCGTGATCGTCGATGAGTGCTCGATGCTGGACGAGATGCTGGCCTACGCGCTTATTCGCGCCGTCGACCCGCGCTCTCATCTTCTGCTGGTTGGGGATGTGGATCAGCTTCCCAGCGTTGGGGCGGGCGACGTGCTGCGCGATCTGATCGCGTCTGGTGTCGCCCAGGTGACACGGCTGGGCATGATCTTCCGGCAGGCCGCCCAGAGTCTGATCATCTCCAACGCCCACCGCATCAACCACGGCGAGATGCCAAAGTTCCCTGACGATGCGGAAGATTTCTTTCTGTTCAAGGTTGACGACGACGCCGAGCGCGCCGCCGACCTGATCATTGAGATAGTCAACGAACGCATTCCGCGCCGCTTCGGGCTTGACCGGCTCAGTGATGTTCAGGTCATCGTGCCGATGTATCGCGGCCCGGTGGGGGTGTCAACGCTCAATGACCGTCTTCAACTGATATTGAATCCGCCGGGGCGCAACGCCGAGCGCCTGATCGCCGGTAAGCTCTACCGCGTCGGCGATAAGGTGATGCAAACACGTAACAATTATGAAAAGGAAGTTTTCAACGGCGATGTGGGACGTGTCCACAGCCTGAATCTTGTCGAGCAGGCCATGATGGTGATCTTTGACGAACGGCTGGTTTCCTACGATTTCAGCGAAGTCCCGGAGCTGACCCATGCGTATGCCATCAGCGTGCACCGCGCGCAGGGCAGCGAATACGCGGCGGTGGTCGTGCCGATGGTCATGCAGCATTATATGCTGCTTCAGCGCAACCTGCTCTACACCGCCGTGACGCGCGCCCGAAAACTGGTGGTGCTGGTCGGGTCAAACAAGGCGATTGCCATCGCGGTCAAGAACGATAAAGTGTCGCGGCGTTACACGGCACTGGCGGCGCGTCTGTCCGGAGATCTATAAGTGATTGGCGTCGGCGGCATAAGCTGTGGTTTACTTTTCCCGCGCGCGGCAGCTTAGGCAGCTTGGCTTCTCGCATAACATAAACCGGCGATTGCCCCGGATGCGCTGCTCGGCGTAAGTCAACATTGCTCCCAGCGGGATCAGCTCGCAGCGCGCCATCCCGATCTGCGTGGCGCGGGTGATGCTGGTTAGCTCCGCCCAGATCGCGTTGAAGCCGTCCATACAGCCGGGGATGTTCTCCAATTCCTCAACGTCGTCAATCGACAGCGCCCAGCGCGTAAAGGTCTTGCGCCCCGCCCGTTGTTCGGCGAGGTGCAGCGCGAAGTTCTCCCGCTGATCCACCCCCAGCAGCAGGGCCGCGCCGTCGTGCGCTTCCAGCCACGCGATGGGGCCCAGTGGATTCTGGCGTGTCTGCGAGGCCAGTGCATCGTGCGCTTTGGGGCCGTGCGCCACAAACGACAGGATAGGGTGCACGCTGCGTAGAGTCCCCTGCCTTTTGCGCAGAGACTCGGCCACTGCCCCGCAATCGGGGTGGACAGGCAGATCGGGCCGGAATACTTCGGCCTTGGCGTTGATGCTGTCACCCGATCCATACACGATGGCGTTATCGTCCGGGCCTATTTGCGGAATAATCTGTGTCTGGTAGGTGAAGGCGGGCATCACCACGGTTCCACCCAGCGCCAGCAGGGCATCGACGATCATTTCCGGGCCGCCGCTGATCGGGCCAAGCGCGGTCATATTGGCGTGCACAATCATGTTCAGCCCCGCCTGTGCGCCCAGATGCTCACGCAGCCCGGTTTCAATCTCACGAAAGCCGATGGACGGTTGCATAGAAGTCATTTCCGGTAGGTGAAGGTGCGGTCGAGCTTCAGGTCACCAGTGCCACCATAAGCCACATTCAGGCCAGACAAACGCGCCGCTCCCGCTGCCTGCCCGATCAGGTCGAGTCGCTCCGATGCGTTTATCAGGGTTCACCGCTTCGGCTCTGGCGGTGCGACCGTATTCGACCATTATATGACGGATTCTGATAAACATAAGAATCGCTGCTCAAGCGATGGTTATTGGCGTGTCTCCCGCGCACAGTGGCAACAAATTTGTATGCACTCTGTAATCCGTTCCCCGTCGACCGAGGCAGTTGTTCTAAGGTATACTGAACGAGATTACTGGCTGCGTCAAAGGGGAATGCATGAGCGTGCAACAAGCATCCGCAATAACCCCGGTCGCGGCGCGGTATACTATCGAAATGCCAATTGGCTCCGGCGGCATGGGCACGGTGTATCGCGCCACGGATCGGCTGAACGGCCAGCAGGTTGCACTCAAACGCGTGACCGTTAGCGCCGATAAATTGGAGTTTGCGACTCGCTTGACAGCGGACAGCACCGATTACCGCCTGGCGCTTGCCAAAGAATTCCGAACGCTTGCCTCGCTTCGACACCCTAATATCATCAGTGTGCTTGACTATGGCTTCGATGCCGATCGACAGCCATTCTTTACGATGGAACTGGTCGTGTCACGCCAGAACATCATTGAATCCGGCAAAGGCAAGCCGATTGGCGAGCAGGTTGAGCTCATCGTTCAAGTCTTGCGCGCGATTTCTTACCTTCACCGGCGGGGTGTTATCCACCGCGACCTGAAACCCGACAACGTGCTTGTCCTGGGTGGCGAAGTCAAGCTGCTCGATTTTGGCCTTGCCGTGGCGCGAAGCCACATTGAAGATCGCAGCGGCTCCCTGTCGGGGACACTGGCCTACATGGCCCCGGAACTCCTGCGCGGCGGTTTAGCGACCGAAGCGTCCGATCTGTACTCGGTAGGGGTGATGGCCTACGAGCTGTTCGCGGGTGAGCACCCCTTCCAGCCCGAAGGCAAAACGGCATCCGCCTTGATGTCTGAAATCGTTCTTCGTATGCCCGATGTCCACCGGCTTGGGCTTGACGCCAGGTTGGAAGCAATCTTGCTCCGCCTGCTGGCCAAAGACCCGGCCAACCGTTTCGAAAGCGCGGCTGAGATCATCGAAGCATACGCTCATGCCACCGGTCGCGCCGATCTGGAACGCGAAACGGCGTCGATCCGTGAAAGTTTCTTGCAAGCCGCTACATTTGTCGGGCGTCAGGCTGAAATCGATCAACTGACGGCCAGCCTCGACTCTGCTACTGATGGGCGCGGCTCGACATGGTTGATTGGGGGTGAAAGCGGCGTCGGCAAATCGCGCCTGCTGGAAGAACTACGTACCTATGCGATGGTGAAGGGAATGCTCGTTCTATACGGGCAGGCCGTCCATGAGGGCGCGCTGCCGTACCAGGAATGGCGCGCGCCGCTGCGACGCCTGATCCTTGAAAGCCGCCTTGAAACACGCACCGCCAGTACGCTAAAAACACTGATCCCGGATATCGAGCGGTTGGTTGACAGGCCGGTGCCCGATGCCCTTCCGCTCGACCCGAAGCCAGCCCGACAGCGCTTGAACGATGCGGTGCTCCGGTTATTTCGTGAGGCCGAGCGCCCGGTGCTACTGGTCATTGAGGACCTGCAATGGGCCGATGAGAGTCTCGAACTGGTAGGGAGATTGGCGCGTACTGCGTCTGACATGCCCCTGATCGTCATGGCGACGTATCGCGATGATGAACGGCCTACCCTCCCGTCTGACCTCAGGGTTCACAGCGGCGGAGATTCCTTCCAGGTTGTGCCGCTCCCACGTTTGACAAGAAGCGAGCTGTCCGACCTGAGCCGCTCGATGTTGGGTGAAGCCGGACAGACCGATGGCATCTTATCGCTGCTCCAGCGTGAAACAGAAGGCAATGTGTTTTTTGTCGTTGAAACAGTCCGTGCGCTGGCCGAAGAAGCGGGCCGCCTTGATCGCATTGCCGACATGGAAATCCCGGCCAGCGTGTTCGCCGGCGGCATGCGCCAGATCGTCGAACGCCGTCTGGCGCGCGCCCCTGAAGCGACGCGGGGATTGTTGGAGACCGCCGCCGTCATCGGGCGGGAGGTCGATGAGCGGCTGCTGCGCGGCATACTCCAACGCGGCACCAAGAAATTTGACGGACGGCTGGAAGACTGGCTGACCTTGTGCTCGAGCGCTGCTGTCCTTGACCTGAAGGAAGATCGCTGGCGCTTTACTCACGACAAGCTCCGCGAGCAGCTTCTAGCCAATCTGGATGAGTCGTCGTCCCGTGCGCTGCACCGGGCCGTCGCTGAGACCATCGAAGCGGTTTATCCGGATGAGTCTGAGACCTATGCGCGACTCGCCCATCACTGGCAAATGGCCGGCGACGCCCTCAAAGAGCGTGACTATTCCGTGCGCGCCGGGGAATACGCGCTCCGCACGACGGCCCAGCATGACGCGATCCGCCTGTTGGAGCGCGCCAGGGAACTCTATGGCGACACTCATGAGCTTGCCTGCGAGAAAGGTATAGTGCTGCGGCGTCTGGCCGATGCCTACGTCAGCATCTCTGACTTCACGAATGGGCGACCGCTGGGCCTGGAAGCCGTGCGCCTGCTGGGCTACCCCATGTCCGTCTCGACGCTGGGTCAGATCGGCTTACTGATCGGCCAGATAGCGGTACAGATTGCCCACCGCATGTTCCCGCCGCGCGGGCATATGGACGAGGCACGCTTGAGCGCCGTCCTCGCCTACGAACGGCTGGCCGAGATTTACTATTTTCAAAACCAAATTATTCCCACATTGTGCTGCGCCTTTCGCGCGATAAACATTGGTGAGACACTTGGCCAGGATACGTCCGAACTCGCCCGCGCCTATTCCAATTTCGGGTTCGCAATGGGCCTGTCAGCCATGCACCCCCTCGCCCGTTACTACCTTCAGCGCGGGGATGCGATTGTGCGCCCCATGGATAACCCCGATGCGCTGTCATGGACATCCCTGGTTTGGGCGGCCTACTTGATCGGCGTTGCCGAGTGGAAGGATTTTGAGCGCATCAACGAGGAATCGATCCTCCTCGCTCAGGAAACAAACAACATCCGGCGCTGGGCCGAGATGATCGTCGGCGCGGTGTTTTATCGGCAATACCGGGGGCGTTTCCGTGAGTCAGCCATCTTGAGCGATGAACTCATCGATAAGGGCAAACAACTCGACGACCCGCAGACTCTCGCCTGGGGCTATGGGGCCAGGGCATATTCGGAAACGCTGCTTGGCAAAGGCAGCATGGCCGACCAGATTGCAGAAATGGATTACGAAGAATTGACCGCTCCTGACCTTGCGATGCGGGCATACATTTATGGCACACTAGGCCTTCATTTTCTCAGGCAAGGCCATATGTGGCGCGCCCTGGAGTTTGCCGGGAAAGGTCTGGATCAGGTCAAGTTCTGGCTGCCAACCGGGCACTATTCCTATGAGGGCTACGCGGGGATAACGGCGGTGTTTCTGGCCAATTACGAGCGGGCGGTTCAAAAGGGCGAGCCGACCGCCGAACCTCGCAAACTGGCCCAACGCGCCATCAATGCGATGCGTATTCATACGCTGGTGTTTAATACGTCACAGCCCCGCATGGCTATCAGTCAGGGGACATATGCCGCTATCGGCGGCAACCTCACAGCCGCGCGCAGGCATTTTGAGAGAGCTATTCGCCTCGCAACAGAACGTGAAATGCCTTATGAGGAGGCCCTTGCCCGTTTTGAGCTTGGCGCACGCCTGCCGCGCGGCAACCCTGATCGGCGGGCCAACCTCGAAAATGCTGTCCGGTTATTCCAACAGTGCGAGACAATTTACGATCTGGAACTGGCACAGGAAGCCCTGGCAAGCTCGTGACACTTCGGCCGTCGCATTGAATCAAAGAAGCCATCCGAACGACTCGCTGGGCGCGTGTTCGCTATGGCTTCACGAAGGCGGAGGGGGTGGGATTCGAACCCACGGTGACCCAAAAGCCACAACGGTTTTCGAGACCGCCCCAATCGGCCGCTCTGGCACCCCTCCGTGGAAAACGATGGGTTATCACTCTTTTGGCCGGCGCAGCCCATTAAAAAAGGCTGCCAGTCGTTCCTGAGCCTCATCCACCAATACGCCGGTGATGACCTCAACCCGGTGGTTCAGGCGATCATGCCGGAGGATGTCGATCACCGAACCACCCGCCCCGGCTTTCGGGTCATCTGCCGACCAGACCAGGCGCGGCAGCCGGGCTTGCACCATTGCTCCGGCGCACATCACGCAGGGTTCCAGCGTGCAGTACAGGGTCACCCCGACCAATCGCCAGCCGTGCAGCGCGTGCGCGGCCTGCTGTAAGGCGATGATTTCGGCGTGCGCGGTTGGGTCGCGGTCAAATTCCTTGCGGTTGTGCCCGCGCCCGATGATCGTGCCATCGCGAACCGCCACCGCGCCCACCGGGATGTCCCCCAGCGCGGCGGCTTTGTCGGCCTCCATGAGCGCTTCGCGCATCCAGACTACGTGCTGATCGTCCACCGTCGCCGATTATAACAGGCGCGCAACAGTGCGGCAACGAAGCTAGCGTGTTGTCACAGTAATGACTTCAATCTCAACCGAATCACCGATGGGCTGCCCATCGCGAAACGCAGGTAAACGGTCGGCGGTTCCCTCGCCGTACAAGCCTATCCGCACGGAATACTTTCCGGGCGGCAAACCGGCGGGGATCACCAGCCCATGATTATCGATCACCAGTTTGCCGGGCTGCCACGTATCGGTCGGCGCAAGGCCGCCGCGCGGTTCGCCGTCGTGCTGGGCGACCAGCGTCCCATCCGGCGCGATCAGGTGTACAAACACGATCAGCCGCGCGTCCAGCCGGGCGGGGGTCGTCCAGAACAGCGTAATGCCCAGCCCATCGCCGGGATGAACGCTTTGGCTGCTGAGGTTGTACCCCGCCAGCTTCACCAGCGCCGGGCTGCTGTAAGCCACGTCCAGCGGATGGCTGATGGCCGCCGTCGGGATATCGGGCATCACATAGGTCGCCAGCCGCACGTGGCCGTACCACGTGGTCGCGCTCACATAGCCCCGCCGCTGGAGCGCCGCCTCAACTTTGCCTTCCGGGTCCTGCTCGTCACTGGCCCAGAAGACCGCATAGACTCGCCGGTTGGCTGCCAATACACGGTTCACCGCCTTGACCGGGGCAGCGTCTGGAAGGGGCGTGATCCCTGGCCCATCCGGGTAGTAATAAGTGAACACTTCGCGCTGGTTGGGGGCGTCCAGAATCACCGCCGCTTGCGGCCCGGCTTCGGCCTGAATGCGCTGTGCAATGGCCCGATAATCATCGCGGGCGTAGGCCGGGTTGAAGTACAAATTTTGCAGCCCTCTAATCATGGGGGCGACCCCCACAATGAGCAGCAGCGGTGCCACCAGACGCGGCAGCAGGGCACGCCGCCCACGAATGTGGCGCTGCGCGGCGAGTTCTAACCCCAGCGTCGTACCGCGTGCGACAAGCAAGGATAAAGCCAGTTGGGCTGGCAGCAGAAATTTGAGCGACGGCTCCCGGATCACGCCCTGACTCATCAGCGCCGCCAACAGGACAACCACCCAGGCAAGTGGCAACCCGATGCGCTCAACCCAGTGCAAATACCGGCGCGGCTCACCGACAGGAGGCGGAAACAGGCTGATCAGCGCCAGCAAGCCAAAAGCCAGCGGGGCGATGCCCGCCTCCGCTTGAGACAGCGTTGTGCCGTAGAACAATGTCCGGGCAATCGTCGGCCCATCGACCACGCCGCTGGTCAGGCGCGGCCATGATTGAAATTGATGGATAACAATGGGCAGCCACGGCAGAAACACCAGCAGCGTAACCATTTGCAGCCCGCTCCACGTCGCGAGGCCGTGCAGTTTGCTTTTCCGCCGCGCCACCCACACGAAAAATACTACCGTTTCTGTGATAATCACCAGCGGAAACGTATAGTGGGTATACAGCCCGGCGGCATTGACTATCACATATCCAGCCACCACCCCGATAGCATGTGGCCGGTTGGCGCGCCCCTGAGCCATTTGTCCGGGTAGTTCGAGCACGCGGATCGTCATCAAGATTGAAGCGGCGCTCAGAAGCGCAAGCAGAGCGTACATGCGCGCTTCCTGCCCGTAATAGACCTGAAACGGGCTGAGCGCCGTTAGCAACGCCGCTACCCCACCCGTTGTACGGTTGAACAACCGCGCGCCTAATTTGTATATAACAGCGACGGTGGCAATCCCTGCCAGCGCGGACGGCAAGCGCAGCGCCATCTCCGACTTCCCCGCCAGCGATCCCCACGCGGCGAGCAGCCAGTAATATAGTGGGGGGTGAATGTCGGCGGCGGCAGCCTGCGTGATCTGATCGGGGGCGCGGCCAACCATTGCCGCTGAATTGCCTTCGTCGTACCACAGCGATTGGGCTTCGATACGATAGACGCGCAGACCCGTGCCGACCAGCACGATCAGCACAACCGACACGGCAAAGAAAAGTCGCGGTCGATGCATCATCGCGCGCGTCGCCAGGGCGAAGAAGTAGATGATCCGGGCAGCTTGCGTGACAGTGCGAAGAATGCTCCGCCAAGAACCGCCGCCGCGATGAGTGCCATTTGGACGATCAGTGGCGGGTCGTTGCTAATGTGATAGCCTGCAATCGTGGCCCCTTTGCTGGCACGGATGCTTACCGTATGCTGGCCCCACCACCCTTTCCAATCAAAATGATCGCGGCCCTGACCCACCGCTATCGGCACTCCATTGTCAACGCTAAGGGTGATGTCGCTATTTGGTGCGCCATCCGGCCCAAACGTGATCCGCAGCGTTGTCCCCTCATAGGTAAATTGGGCCGATGGCTTGACATCGTTTGGCCCCACATAGATCGCCGTTCCATGCTCAACCTGCCATGATGATCCGTACGACACCGCCCAATAGTCAGCCTCATGCAGGCCACTGTACATCACAGGCGGCTGGTTGGCGTAAGCCTTCATCGAGTCGTATACCGGCAGCAGCGTGAAATCCGGCTCGGCCATCTGGAAGTAGGCTTCCGGGCGCTGCTCGCGCAGCCATTGATCATCGGCCTGCTTGAAATACCAGAATGCGATCACACCCACCCACGGCCATTCCCGTTGAGCGCGTTCGTAGGCCAGCGGCGCCCAGCGCGCCTGTTGATCGAGCGTCACCCGCCCGTAGCGCGGCTCGACGCCTTCAGGCGCGGCATTCCAGTTCATCTCGCTTATCCAGATCGGCTTGTGCTCATCGCCATTCTTCACCATTAAATCACGGATAAATTCATTCCGCCCATAGTTGACTACGAGTGGCCGCGCCCGGTGATCAGATGGCCCGGACCACAGCCCGTAACCCTGCATAGCGAGGACGTCAAAACACGCGCCGGCCCCGGCGCGGTACATGCGGTCGAGGAACAGATAATCGCTAAAATCACGCCCGGATAGCTCCTCAGTCGGTGCCAGCGCGCCGCTGAGCACCACCGCGTCCGGGTCAGCAGACTTTATTGCCTGATAGGTCAGGCACAGCAGCCGGGTGTAATCTTCGGGGCTGACGTTCTGTTCGCCCCACTCCGGGTAGATATTCGGCTCATTCCAGACCTGGTAGGTGTGAATCCGTCCCTTGTAATGCGTCACTACCGCTTGAGCGTAACGGGCAAAGTCGTTGGTGTCATCCGGCGGGGCGAACGCGCCGTTATCTTCGCCGGCAGCCCGGCTCCAGGCGGGCGGGCTGCTCAGGCGGGCAATGATTTCCAGATGATATTTTTCCGCAAGACCGACGATGTTGTCATATTTAGCCCAGGCATCGACGCCGTTGGGGTCGTTGCGCCGGTCGATAAAATCGCCGCGCCCATGTATTTCAATATCCTGCCAGGGGAATTCCTGCCGTATCCAGTGAAAGCCCGCTTCCGAGATCAACCTGAGTTGCTCGTCGCGCCGCGCCGGGTCGACTTCCTGTTGCAAAAACGTGTTGATGCCATAGGGGTTAACACCGGCATAGTCGATCCGCGCATCAGGCCGGGTGTCGAGCGGGCGCGTGGTCACGTTCAACCCAAGCTGGGCCATGCCCAGCACCTGCGGGCCGGGATCTTCCTCCCCGGTCAGATCAAATGCCCGCGCTGCCAGCCATCCACGTGCGCCGATCATGATTCCCCCCAGTGCAATAAGGAGCGCCACCAGCAAGATGAGCGGTTGTAGTCGCATGGGCGGTGATTATACTCAGAGGCAGGGGATGGATCGACCCCGCGCAGGAGAACCGCACGATGATCGACTGGTACGCGAAAGTGCAGCAGCTTAAGGCCAGCGCCAATGAGCTGGACCTCTGGGCGGCCAAATCAGAGGGTCATGTCCGGCTGGTGCTGGGCCGCACGGCGGACGAACTGCGCCAGTTGGCTCGCGATGTAGAGTTGGCCTTGAAAGAGCCTGTCGATCAGCACGCCGCCGAGCCGCAGCCGGATTGGCTGGCCGACGGCACAACCGTTGAGGAGGAATGGGTTCAGCCCGATGAGCCTGCTGACGACCACAGCGGCGAATGGCAGCCTCTCGAATAGCGGTTCATGAGATAATCTCGATCTGGTGATCGACGATCATCACGTCGGGGCGGTTGGTCTCAATCCAGTGCAGAACATGACCCAGCACCTGCTGGGCGTGAACCGCCGAGGTGCTTATCAACGCTACACCAATCCCGGCTGTTTGCCACGCGTCGTGATGATCGACTTCCGCGCATGACACGTTGAACTCGCGGTTGACCCGCGCAGTCAGGCTCTTGACCACACTGCGCTTGGCTTTTAGCGACCGGATTCCGGGCAGCCGAAGCTCAATTGTGCAAAGTCCAATGAACATGGCACACGGGCCTTACTCGCCAAACCACTGGCGTAGGCGGTTGGCTTCAAAGGCGTGTTTGTCTTTGAAATGCTGGTCGGAAGGCTCACTGAGCGTCACTTCCGGCGCGGGCTGCGCCAGAAAATGCCCCTCCACCATCATTGCCTTGCCGCCCCCCGCCTCCAGAAAACATCCGCCTTTGCCCTCGAAAACTGCCGAAGGCGGGTTGCCCGCCAGACGGTCCGCGATGTTCCGGGCCGCGACGATGCCTTCCGCTTCCGCAAAGACGCCCGCTTTCGGCAAGGGCAGCCCATTCGCCAAACCGATCTGCGTCACATCGCCTATTGCGTAAACGCCGGGGAATGACGTTTCCAGCGTCTGCGGGTTGACTTTGATCCAGCCGCCTGCTTCGGCCAACCCACTCTGGATGACCACATCAGGGGCGCGGTGCGCGGCCACGCCGAACAGTAAGTCAAACGGAATATCCGACCCATCCGCCAGAACAACGCGCCCGGCCTCGATGCGCGCCGCCTTCGTGTTGGCTCGAAAAAGGATTCCGAATGACTCCATCCGGCTGTCAAGCACGTTGCACCCGACCTCGCCCAGCACCGGCATCGACATCGGCTGCGGTGAGAACACCTCGACACTGGCCGTCACGCCTTTCGTCCTGAACCGATCGGTCAGGAGCAAAGCCTGCTCAAACGGCGCAGGTGGGCACGGATACGGGACTCCAAAAATACCGATCACCACCCGTCCTCCGGCAAAGCGGTTCAGGGTTTCGGCGGCCTGTGGCAGCCGGGCAGGGTCATACTGGCTGACGGCGTGATCGGCGAACCCGGACACGTTCTGCGCGGCGTGCTGCGCCCCCAGCGCGACGAGCATCGCATCGCCGGCCAGCCGTTCCCCATTGACTTCAATCGAAAGCGATGCGGGGTCGATTGAATTGGCCGTCCCTTGCACGACTTTAATACCGCGTTTTTCGAGCAGAGCCAGCGGGCGTTGGCCTTCTTCGCGGGTGGCCATGCCCAGCAGCACCCACGTTTTGCGCAGCCCCATCATAAAATGGGTATTGCGTTCAATCAGGATGACCTCATCCTCAGCAGGCAGCATCTCGCGCAGCGCCACCGCCGCCGAAATCCCGCCAAATCCGCCGCCCAGAATCAAAATTCGATGTGCCATATAATTAACTCCCCAGCCTGATTGCCACCATCTGAATATTGGTCATTTCCTCGACGGCAAACTTGACGCCCTCGCGGCCCAGC
>Ga0137463_1000506_pt1 | contig 13296 bp, 8 predicted proteins | sample EasRivERMGT800_2_FD_102333 | JGI IMG/M metagenome (GOLD analysis project Ga0137463, IMG submission 102333) | Soil microbial communities from meander-bound floodplain in the East River, Colorado, USA - East River MetaG ERMGT800_2 | ecosystem: Environmental > Terrestrial > Soil > Floodplain ...
CCGACCGCCCCGCCCAGTTCGGTCTTCAGCTCCTGCGCGATCCGGGAGGCGGTCGCGCGCGCCGCGATCCTGCGCGGCTGGGTATGCCCTATGAGTCCCTGGATGCCGCGGCCCAGCTCGAGGCAAATCTTCGGGAGCTGCGTGGTCTTGCCCGAGCCGGTTTCCCCGCAGACGATCACGGCCTGGTGCGAGGAGATGGCCTTGGCGATCTCCTCGCGCCTCGCGCAGATCGGCAGCTCGGGCGGGAACTCCGGCCGCGGAGCAAGCGCGCGCCGCTGCTCGATCTCGGCCGGGGAAAATGCCATTGCCAGGTCGTCACTCCCGCGGAACCTGTCCCCGAATGGTTGAATCGGGGAGCGGGAGTCCAGGAAGCGGTTGCTCTCTACAGCTCACTTTTTCCCGAGCAGGCGTTCCGCGTAGCGCGCGAGAGGGTCCACTTCCAGGTTGACGCGGTCGCCCGTCCGAAGATGCTTGAGCGTGGTCACGGCGAGCGTGTGCGGAATCAGGTTGACCTCGAACTCCGCGCCCCGCGCGGCGTTCACCGTCAGGCTCACGCCGTGCACCGCGATCGAGCCCTTGCGCGCGATGTAGCGCGCGAGTCCGCGCGGCGCCCGTACCCGAAGAAGGCGATTCACCCCCGCCCGCCCGAAGTGCGTGACTTTGCCGACACCGTCCACATGCCCCGGAACGAGATGGCCGCTGAGCCTGTCGGACATCCGCAGCGCTTTCTCGAGGTTGATTTCGCCCGGCTCGTTGAGCCCCACGGTGCAGCGCAGGGTTTCGCGGGACACGTCCACGCAGAAGCTTTTCCGAGCACGCGCGACTACGGTCAGGCATACGCCGTTCACGGCGATGCTGTCGCCGATGGCAACATCGCGAAGTTGGAGCGTGCCGGCGTCCACCGTGAGGCGTAAGCCGCCCTTGCACCGTTCCGCTTTCCTGATCCGCCCCGTCGCGGCGACGATGCCGCTGAACATTTGTCCCTGCTCCTTCAGATCCGCGCAAGAATGCGCAAGTCCGCGCCGACGCGTTCGACCTCGCGGATCTTCAACGCGGTCGCTTGCGACAGCTGGGTGAGCTCGGGCAAATTGAACATGCCCCGGCCTGAATCGCCGATCAGGCTGGGAGCAAGGTAAACCAGCAGCTCGTCCACGACGTCCGCCTGCAGGAGCGATCCGTTAAGTTTCGTGCCCGCCTCGACGTGGATCTCGTTCAACTCGCGTCGCGCGAGCTCCTCCATCAGCCTGAACAACTCGACTTTGCCGCGGTCGTTGGGGACGATGATCACTTCGGCGCCCGCTGCCTTGAGCGCCGCGATTTTCTTCTCGTCGTTCACCGCGCCGACGACGAGGGTCTTTCCCTCCTTCAGGAGCCGCGCGGACGGGGCCGTCTCGAATTTCGAATCGACGACGATCTTGAGCGGCTGCCGCGGCGTGTCGACGCCGCGCACGTTGAGCTGCGGGTCGTCGTCCCTGACGGTGCCGAACCCGGTCAGGATTGCACAGGCGCGCGCGCGCCAACGGTGTCCGTCCTGGCGCGCGATCTCCCCGGTGATCCATTGGCTCTTGCCGTTCGCGAGCGCGGTGCGCCCGTCGAGACTCGCCGCGATTTTCATTCGCACCCAGGGCCGGCCTCGGGTCATGCGCGCGAAGAAACCGATGTTCAGCTCGCGCGCCTCGTCCTCCTTCAATCCGTGTTCGACGGCAATTCCGGCTGCAGCTAGCTTCGCAAAGCCCGTTCCCGCGACCTTCGGATTGGGATCCTGTATCGCCGCCACGACTCGCTTCACGCCGGCCGCGACGATCGCATCGACGCAGGGCGGCGTGCGCCCGTGGTGACTGCAGGGTTCCAGATTCAGGTACAGCGTCGCGCCGCGCGTCCGCGCGCCGGCCGCTCTCAGCGCCAGCACCTCCGCGTGCGGCAGGCCGGTCTTCTCGTGCCAGCCCGTCCCGACGACCACCCCGTTCTTCACCACGACGCAACCGACGCGCGGGTTGGGTGTCGTCGTCCAGAGGCCGCGCCCGGCAAGCTCGAGCACCTGCCCCATGAATCCATGGTCGGCGGCCGTGAGCATCACTTCTCGATGCGGCGCGCGCGCTTGGTGCCGGGCTTCTTCACCTCGAGGATCGCGTCACGGAAGTCGTCCACGCGCTGGAAGTCCTCGTAGACGGAGGCGAAGCGGATGTAAGCGACATCGTCCATTTTCTTTAGCTCACGCATCACCATCTCGCCGATCACGCGGCTGGCTATTTCGCGCTCGCCGAAAGCGAGGACGCGCTGTTCGATCCGGTTGATCGCCTGGTCAACATACTCGGTGGGCACCGGCCGCTTGTGCAACGCGCGCATGAAGCCGGTGCGGACCTTCTCACGATCGTAGGGGACGCGATTGCCGCTCGACTTCACCACCATGGGCATCGAGAGCTCGACGCGCTCGTAGGTCGTAAAGCGCTTCCCGCATGCCTCGCACTGGCGGCGGCGGCGCACGCTGTCGCCGTCCTCGGACTCACGCGAGTCGATGACTGCAGTGTCCTCCGCCTTACAGTACGGGCATTTCATCGGCGTCCTAGACGGCAGCGACGCGCTGTGCGCCGGCGGGCTCCCCCATGCGGTACACCGGATGGCGGCGGCACAGCCCGGACACTTCGGCCGTCACGCGCTTGAGGGTCTTCTCGTCCTGCGGCGCGTCCAGCACGTCGGCGACGAGATTGCCGAGGTGCTCCGCCTCGGCTTCCCGAAAGCCGCGCGTGGTCATCGCCGGCGAGCCGATGCGGATGCCGCTGGCGACGAAAGGCTTCTGCGGGTCGTTCGGGATGGCGTTCTTGTTGACCGTGATGTGCGCCTGGCCGAGCGCGTCTTCCGCGTCCTTGCCGGTGATGTTCCTGGAGCGCAGATCGACGAGGAACATGTGGCTTTCTGTGCGCCCGGACACGATTCGCAGCCCGCGCGTCGCCAGTGTCTCGGCCATTTTCCGGGCGTTGGCGATCACCTGCCTCTGGTAGACCTTGAACCCGGGCTCAAGCGCCTCCTTGAACGCCACGGCCTTGGCGGCGATGACGTGCATCAGCGGGCCGCCTTGAAGGCCGGGGAAGACGGCGGAGTTGACCGTCTTTTCATGTTCGGCCTTCATCAGGATGAAACCGCCGCGCGGGCCGCGCAGCGTCTTGTGCGTGGTGCTGGTGACGAAGTCGGCGATGCCCACCGGGCTCGGGTACTCGCCGGCGGCGATGAGGCCGGCGTAGTGCGCCATGTCCACCATGAAGGTGGCGCCGACCTCCTTCGCCACGCTGCCGATGCGCTCGAAGTCGATGCGCAGGGAGTAGGCGGAAGCTCCGGCGAGGATCAGCTTCGGCTTGTGTTCCCTCGCCAGGCGCTCGAGCGCGGCGTAATCGATCTCCTCCTTGTCGTTCAGCCCGTAGCTCAACACGTTGAACCATTTGCCGCTCATGTTGACCGGTGAGCCGTGCGTAAGGTGGCCGCCCATCGCCAGCGACATGCCGAGAAAGGTATCCCCTGGCCTCATCGCGGCGAAGAACACCGCCTGATTGGCCTGCGAGCCTGAATTGGGCTGCACGTTGGCGGCCTCCGCGCCGAACAGCTTTTTCACGCGGTCGATGGCAAGCTGCTCGGCGATATCGACGAATTCGCAGCCGCCGTAGTAGCGCTTGCCGGGATAGCCTTCGGCGTACTTGTTGGTGAGCTGCGAGCCTTGAGCGGCGAGCACCGCAGGGCTCGCATAGTTCTCGGAGGCGATCAGCTCGATGTGGTCTTCCTGGCGCTGGTTTTCCTGCTGGACCGCCGCCCACAATTCAGGATCGACTTCATGCAGGGTCTTGCCGGGATTGAACATTCGATCGATCTCGCAGCGCAGCGAAAGCGGCATATTAGCATGCAGTCACTCGTGGTCGGCCTGCTCCGGCGACATGGATCCGGCGGCTCGACGCGACACAACTCCGTGTTTCGCGGTTCATGCGATCGCGGCAGTTTCCGGCACTCGGTTCGAAAATCCAAGCGCATTACCTCGGGCCGTGCATACCTTCGCCGTTTGTTACACTCTGGGAAACGTGCTTCAACTACAGTTCTGCGACATCGTCCAACCGTGAAGGGGATTTCCAGGTGAGCCGCCCGATGTTCCGCGTCATGGCACTCGCGTCGTTGGTCGCACTCGCGGGTTGCCACCGGCAAGCCGACGCGCCGGGCGAGGCCCCAACCGGACTGGCGGTCGCCCCCGGAGACGGACAGGTAACGGTATCCTGGGATCCACAGCCCGGCCTGACCTATTGGATCTTCTTTCAAGCGGGCAGCACCGTTACCGCGGCCGCCTCAGGGGTGCCGTTGATTTTCGATGCCCAATCTCCTCGCGTGGTCGCCAATCTGACGAACGGAACCCAGTATGCGTTCGTTATGAATGCGACTGACCACGACAGCCGGGCCGGCCCCAGCACGCCGGTGGTCCTGGCCACGACGAGAGCGGCGGGTGCGAGTTGGATTTCGGGCGTGCCTCTCGGGGGAAACGCGCCGCAGAATCTCAACCGGGTCGCCTTCGGTGCGGTTCCAGTTTCGGGCGTGATTACCAGCAGGATCGTCGTCGTGGGCAACGCGGGCACGATCTTCGCGGGTGACTACAACTACACCAATGCGAGTCCTCCCGGAGTGACTGCATGGACGCAGGTGACGTCGACGTCGCTCCCGGTCGGATTCGCAAGCGACCTCACTGCGGCAACGTACACCGGCCCTGAGTTCCTTGCGCTTGGTGCCGACGGCTCGATATTGAGGAGCGCTGACAGCAATACATGGACGTCGGCCAATTCCATTCCGAACAACGGCGCGAGGATGAACGGCCTCACGCTGGGAGTCGTGTTCGGGGCCGCGATGGTCGTTGCGGTGGGCAACGCCGGAAGCATATTCATCAGCACGGACCTCGTTACGTGGACCCCGGCGGCGGCGTCCAACACCACGAATGATTTGTACAGTGTCTCCTTCATAAACGGCGGCTTCGTAGCAACCGGGGCAAACGGCACGTTGCTGACGAGCACGGATGCGAGCACGTGGGTTGTCCAGAATTCGAATACATCAACGGCTCTTCGCGGCGCCGCGTTTGGCACGGGCTCGGCCGGTGCCCGCTACGTGGTCGTCGGCGATGCAGGCACGATTCTGACGAGTTCCGATGGAACGATCTGGAACCCGATCGTCCCGCCATTGCTTCAGGATTTGCGAGGCATTACGTTCGGCTCCCGGTTCGTGGCCGTCGGGCAAGGCGGAGCGGTCGCCTATAGCGACGATGGAACGACCTGGCAGTTGTCTACGGCGGGCCCGGCGGATCTCAGCGCCGTTGTTTTCACACCCGGGATGTATGTCGCAGTCGGAGCATCGGGCGCGAACGCCGTCTCGAAATAGCGCCACCAACCGCGATCAGGGCAGCGGTTAACCTTACCGGTTGTCCGCCGCCATCTCCGCGGCGCTCCATCCGCCGCCCAGAGCCCTTACCAGAGTGACCGCCGCAACCAGCTGCCTGCCAAGAATGCCCACTGCGGTGCGCTCGTTGTTGAGTTGTGTGGTCTGCACCGTAACGACGTTGATATAGCTCACGGTGCCGGCCTTGTACTGGTTGGTGGTGAGGGTCACCGACTCGCGCGCGGCGCGCACTGCGTCATCCTGGACTTTCGCCTCTTCTTCCAGGATGCGCAGCGCCGCGAGGTTGTCCTCGACCTCCTGAAAGCCGGCGAGCACGGCCTGGCGATACTCGCCGACGGTCGCGTCGTACGCCGCGATCGCCTGCTCGGTCTGCGCGCGCCGCAGCCCCGCATCGAAAATCGACTGTGCGAGCGCCGGGCCGATCGACCAGAAGCGGCTCGGCGCCGAGAACCATTGAGAGGCGTCGGCGCTGCGCGAGCCGTACGACGCCGACAAAGTCAGCGACGGGAAATACGCCGCCTTCGCCACGCCGATCTGGGCGTTCGCGGCGGCGACGCGACGCTCGGCAGCCGCGATGTCGGGTCGGCGCTCGAGCAATTCGGAGGGCAGACCGACGGGAACTCGCGGCATCGTTACGGCAAGCGGAACGGGTGCGATCGAGAATTCGGCGGGTGTCTTGCCGATGAGGACCGCGATCGCGTGCTCCAGTTGCGCGCGCTGCACCCCGGTATCGATCGCCTGCGCCTGCGTGCTCTTCAGCTGCGTCTCGGCCTGCACCAGATCCACCTTCGCCGCCACGCCCGCGTCGTATCGGTTCCTCGTCAGATCGAGCGACTTCTGGAACGCCGCGACGGTGTCCTCGAGCAGCTGCTTCTGCGCGTCCAGGATCCGCAGCTGGAAATAGTTGGAAGCGAGCTCGGCCTGCGCCGATAGGCGCGCGGCCGCGAGATCCGCGGCGCTCGCCTGCGCGCTTGCCTCGCTCGATTCGACGGCGCGGCGCAAGCGCCCCCACAAGTCCGCCTCCCATCCGGCGTTAAAGCTTGCCGAGCGGTTGGTGATGATGCGGCCGGCGGTCGTGCCGCCGATCACCCCCGTCGGCGAGCGGCTGCGGACCACCGAAGCGTCGGCGTCCAGGGTCGGAAAGGTCGCCGCGCTCGAGGCCGCCGCGAGCGCCCGCGCCCGACGGAACTGCGCTTCCGCAACCCGCACGTTCTGGTTCGATATTTCGACCTGCTCGACGAGGGCGTCGAGCCGCGGATCGCCGAAGACCCCCCACCATTTGCCGCGGTCCAAATCGTCCTGCGGCTGCGCGGTCTTCCACTCCCCCGCTTCCTTGTAGGCGGCGGCGATCTGGACCTCCGGCCGCCTATAGTCGGGGCCGACTGCACAACCCGATAGCGCGCAGAGGACAAGAACTGCGATCGCGCCCGCCTTCATCGCGCCTCCGGCGCCGCCGCGGCAGGGCGCCGCGCCCACACGTGCCGGCACCACAGCCGGAAGCGATCCAGGTAGAGGTACACCACCGGCGTCGTATAGAGCGTGAGCAATTGGCTCACGATCAAACCGCCGACGATCGAGATGCCGAGCGGGCGGCGAAACTCCGAGCCGTCCCCGAAGCCGATCGCAAGGGGCACCGCGCCCAGCATCGCCGCCATGGTGGTCATCATGATCGGCCGGAAGCGCAGGAGGCAAGCCTGGAAAATCGCCGCTTCGGGGCTCTTGTCTTCGCTGCGCTCCGCTTCGATCGCGAAGTCGATCATCATGATGGCGTTCTTTTTCACGATGCCGATCAAGAGAATCACGCCGATCAGCGCGATGATGCTGAACTCGGTGCGAAACGCCATCAGCGCGAGCAGCGCGCCGACGCCCGCCGAGGGCAAGGTCGAGAGGATCGTGATCGGATGGATATAGCTCTCGTAGAGAATGCCGAGCACGATGTAGACGGTGATGAGCGCTGCGAGGATCAGCCACGGCTGGCTATCGAGCGACTGCCTGAAAGCGCGCGCCGTCCCCTGGAAACTGCCGTGCACGGTGGTCGGCACGCCAAGCTGCACCATCGCCTGGTTGATCGCGTCGGCCGCCTCGCCCAGCGACACGCCGAGCGCGAGGTTGAACGAGATCGTCGAGGCGACGAACTGGCTCTGGTGGTTGACGGAAAGCGGCGCCGTGGTGGGCTCATAGCGCGCGATCGCGGAGAGCGGCACCTGGCCGCGCGTGGGCGAGAGCACGTAGATGTTCTTCAGCGCTTCGGGGCCCTGCCAGTACTGCGGCGCGACTTCCATCACCACGTGGTACTGGTTGAGCGTCGAATAGATGGTCGAGACCTGCGCCTGGCCGAAGGCGTTGTAGAGGGTCTGATCGATCATCCGCGTGGTGATGCCCAGGCGCGCGGCCGTGGGGCGGTCGATGACGATCGTCGTCTGCAGGCCCTTGTCCTGCTGGTCCGTGTTGACGTCGGCGATCTCGGGCAGCTGCGCGAGCGCCTGGCGCACGCGCGGCTCCCAGAGCCGCAGCTCCGCGAGCTCGTCGGCCTGCAGCGTGAACTGGTACTGCGCGTTCGCCTGCCGCCCGCCCATGCGGATGTCCTGCACCGGCACGAGAAAGAGATTCGCCCCGGGCTCGCGCGCGAGCCTGGGGCGCAGTCGCGCGATCACCTGGTCGGCGCTGACCCTGCGCTCTCTCACGGGCTTCAGCGTAATGAACATGAAGCCGGAATTGCGCTGGCCGCCGCCCGTGAAGCCGACGACGTTCTCGACCGCAGGGTCGCCGCGCACGATCTCCGCGAAGTCGGAGAGCTTCTGGCGCATCGCCTGGAACGAGATGCCCTGGTCCGCCTGGATCGAGCCGATCATGCGCCCGACGTCCTGCTGGGGGAAGAAACCCTTCGGAATGTTCACGTATAGATAGACGTTGAGGCCGATGGTGGCGGCAAGGATCAGCATCATCAGGCGCGAGTGGCGCAGCGCCCACGCGAGGCTCGCTTCGTACTCGGCGAGCATCCATCGGAACACGCGCTCGCTCGCGAGGAACAGGCGCCCGGGCTTGCGCTCGCGGACGGGCCGGAGCAGCCGTGCGCACATCATCGGCGTGGCGGTGAGCGAGACCAGCAGCGACACGAGGATCGCGGCCGAGAGCGTCACGGCGAACTCGCGGAACAGGCGCCCGACGATTCCGCCCATGAAAAGGATCGGGATGAACACCGCGATCAGCGAGATGCTCATCGAGAGCACGGTGAAGCTCACCTCGCGCGCCCCTTTGAGCGCCGCCTGGAACGGCGGCATGCCGCGCTCGATGTGGCGCGAGACGTTCTCCAGCACCACGATCGCGTCGTCCACGACGAAGCCGGTGGCGATAGTGAGCGCCATGAGCGACAGGTTATTCAAGCTGAAGCCGGCGAGGTACATCACGCCGAACGTGGCGACGAGCGAGACCGGCACGGCGACCGCCGGGATCAGCGTCGCGCGCGCGCTGCGCAGGAAAAGGAATACCACCATGATCACGAGCGCCATCGCGATGACGAGCGTTCTCTCCACTTCGAAAAGCGACGCGCGGATGGTGCTGGTGCGCTCGAGCACGACCTCCAGATTGATCGTGCTCGGGATCGATGCGCGCAGTAGCGGCAGGAGCTCGCGGATGCGCTCGGTCGTTTCGATGATGTTGGCGTTCGGCTGCCGGTTGATGATGACGAGCACCGAGGGCTTGCCGTTGGCGATGCCGGCGTTGCGAAGGTCTTCCACCGAATCGACGACGTCGGCGACGTCCGAAAGGCGCACCGCCGAGCCGTTGCGGTACGCGACGATGAGCGGGATGTACTGGCTCGCTTTCTTCGCCTGGTCGTCGGCCATGATCTGCCAGTGGCGATCGCCCTGCTCGACTGAGCCCTTGGGGCGATTGGCGTTGGCGGCGGCGAGCGCCGCGCGCACCTCGTCCAGACCGATCGCGTACTTGTTGAGCACCATGGGATTGAGCTCCACGCGCACCGCGGGGAGCGACGCACCGCCCACCGTCACCTGACCCACGCCTTCGGCCTGGGAGATCTTCTGCGCGAGGATCGTCGACGCGGCGTCGTACATCTCGCCGCGGTCGAGCGTCTCGGAGGTCAGCGCGAGGATCATGATCGGCGCGTCCGCCGGATTCACCTTGCGGTAGGTCGGGTTGCGCGGGAGGCTCGTCGGCAATTGGCTCCTCGCCGCGTTGATCGCGGCCTGCACGTCGCGCGCGGCGCCGTCGATGTCGCGGTCGAGGTCGAACTGCAGCGTGATGCGCGAATTGCCGAGCGAGGAGGACGAGGTGATCTCGGTGACCCCGGCGATGCGGCCGAGCGCGCGCTCGAGCGGCGTCGCAACCGTCGCCGCCATGACCTCGGGGCTCGCGCCGGGAAGCTGCGCCTGCACCGAGATCGTCGGGAAATCCACCTGCGGCAGCGGCGACACAGGCAAGAGGCCGAAGGCCGCGGCGCCGGCGAGCGTCACGCCGGCGGTCAGAAGCACCGTCGCGACCGGACGCCGGATGGAGGATTCGGGGAGGTTCACGGTCGTCCGCCCTCGAAAGGCTCAGCGCGTGGACCCGCAGCGCCCTGCCCGCTCACGCGCCGCGCCAGCCGATCGAACCACAGGTAGATCACCGGGGTGGTAAAGAGCGTGAGCGCCTGGGAGAGGATCAGGCCGCCCACCATGGTGATGCCGAGCGGGTGGCGCAGTTCCGAGCCGACGCCGGTGCCGAGCGCAAGCGGCAGCGCGCCGAGCAGCGCCGACATCGTCGTCATCAGGATCGGGCGGAACCTCAAGAGGCTCGCGTGATAGATCGCGTCGCGCGGGCTCATGCCGTCCTTGCGCTCGGCGTCGAGCGCGAAGTCGATCATCATGATGGCGTTCTTCTTGACGATGCCGATCAGGAGGATGATGCCGATCACCGCGATGATGCCGAGATCGCTCTTCGTGAGCATGAGCGCAAGCAGCGCCCCGACGCCGGCCGAGGGCAGAGTGGAGAGGATCGTGAGCGGGTGAATGTAGCTCTCGTAGAGCACCCCGAGCACGATGTACATGGTCACGATCGCGGCGAGGATGAGGAGCAGCTCGTTGGCGAGGGACGCCCGGAACGCGAGCGCCGCGCCCTGGAACCCGGTGCGCACCGAAGGCGGAAGCTCGAGCGAACGCGCTTCCGCCTCGATCGCGCGGACCGCATCGCCGAGCGAAGCGCCCGGAGCGAGATTGAAGGAGAGGGTCGCCGCGGGAAACTGGCCGAGGTGATTTATCGCGAGAAGCGCGGGCTGCTCGGTGACCGTGGTGATCGCGCTCAGGGGCACTTGGGCGCCCGAGGACGAAGTGACGTAGATGTCCTTCAGCGCGTCCGGGCCCCGGCGGAATTCAGGCTTCACTTCGAGCACCACGCGGTACTGGTTCGACTGCGTGAAGATGGTCGAGATCAGCCGCTGCCCGAAGGCGTTGTAGAGGGCGGTGTCGATCGCCCCGGGCGTGATGCCGAGCCGCCCCGCGGTGTCGCGGTCGATCGAGAGAAACGCCTGCAGGCCCTGGTCCTGCAGATCGCTCGCCACGTCGGCGAGCTGCGGCAGTTGCGCGAGGCGATCGACCAGGCGGTGCACCGACACAGCAAGCTCGTCGGGATTCGCGTCTTCGACGGTGAGCTGGTACTGGGTGCGGCTGACACGGTTCTCGATGGTGAGGTCCTGCACCGGCTGCATATAGAGCGAGATGCCCTGGACCCGCGCGATCCGCGGCTGGAGCCGCTGCATCACTTCCGCGACGTCGGCGCCGCGTTCGGATTTCGGCTTCAGGTTGATGAAGACGCGGCCGTTGTTGAGCGTGGTATTGACGCCGTCCACGCCGATGAAGGAGGAAACGCTTTCCACGGCGGGGTCCTGCAGGATCGCCTCGGCAAGGGCGCGCTGGCGCCCGGCCATCGCGGCGAAGGAGACCGATTGGGGCGCCTCGGAGATGCCCTGGATGACGCCCGTGTCCTGCAGCGGGAAGAAGCCCTTCGGCACGACGACATAGAGAATCACGCTCGCCGCGAGCGTGCCGACGAAGACCCACAGCGTCGCCGTCTGCCGGTCGAGCACCCAGTTGAGCATCGCGCCGTAGCGCTCGATCATCGCGTCGATGAAGCGACCGGCGGCGCGATAGAAGGCGCCCTGCTCGGACTCGGGCCTGCGCCGCAGCAGCTTGGCGCACATCATCGGCGTCAAGGTGAGCGACACGACCGCCGAGATCAGGATAGCGACCGCGAGCGTGATCGCGAACTCGCGGAAGAGGCGCCCCACCACCTCGCCCATGAAGAGCAGCGGGATCAGCACCGCGATGAGCGAGAACGTCAGCGAGATGATGGTGAATCCGATCTGCTCGGCGCCCTTCAACGCAGCCTGCAGGGGCGGCTCGCCTTCCTCGACGTAGCGTGCGATGTTCTCGATCATCACGATCGCGTCGTCCACGACGAACCCGGTGGCGATGGTGAGCGCCATGAGCGTGAGGTTGTTGACGCTGAAACCGGCGAGATACATGACGCCGAAGGTGCCGACGAGCGAAAGCGGCACCGCGATGCTCGGGATGAGAGTGCCCGCGGCCGTGCGCAGGAAAAGGAAAATCACCATCACGACCAGCGCCACCGCGAGCATCAGCTCGAACTGCACGTCCTTGACCGAGGCGCGGATGGTGACGGTGCGGTCGGTGAGCGTCGCGACCTCGACCGACGCGGGGAGCGAGGCGGTGAGCTGCGGAAGCAGCTGCTTCACGCGATCCACCACCTCGATCACGTTGGCCCCGGGCTGGCGCTGGATGTTGAGGATCACCGCGGGAACGTCGTTCATCCACGCAGCGAGCCGCACGTTCTCCGCGTCCTCGACAATATCGGCGACGTCCGACAAAAGGATCGGCGCACCGTTCCCGCTTTTATCGTTTCGATACGCGATGACCACCGCGCGGTAATCGGCGGCCGAGCGCAGCTGATCGTTGGCGTCGATGGTGTAGGCGCGGCTCGGGCCGTCGAAGCTGCCCTTCGCCTGGTTGACGTTGGCCGCGGCGATAGCCGTGCGCACGTCCTCCAGGTTCAGGCCGTTCGACGCGAGCGCACGAGGGTTCACCTGAACGCGCACCGCGGGCCGCTGGCCCCCGGAGAGCGTCACCAGGCCCACGCCGGGAAGCTGCGAGATCTTCTGCGCGAGACGCGTGTCGACGAGGTTCTGCACCTGCGGGAGCGGCATCGTCTTGGAGGTGATGCCGAGGGTGAGGATGGGCGCGTCGGCCGGATTAACCTTGCTGTAGACGGGCGGCGCGGGCAAATCCGGCGGCAGGAAATTGGAGGCGGCGTTGATCGCCGCCTGCACTTCCTGTTCGGCGACGTCGAGCGTCAGCTCCAGGCTGAATTGCAGCGTGATCACCGAGGCGCCGCCCGAGCTGGTGGAGGACATCTGCTTCAGACCCGGCATCTGCCCGAACTGGCGCTCGAGCGGCGCGGTGATCGAGGAAGTCGCCACGTCCGGGCTTGCGCCGGGATAGAAGGTGACGACCTGGATCGTGGGGTAGTCCACCTCGGGGAGCGCCGAGAGCGGCAGCAGCCGGTAGGCGATCGCGCCGGCGAGCAGGATCGCGGCCATCAGCAGCGAGGTCGCCACCGGCCGCAGGATGAACAGCCGCGACGGGTTCATGCGCCCTCTTTGCGGCGCCGCTTGCCCTCGCCTTTCGCCGGCGCCTTGCCCTCGCCGGGCGCCGCGCGGGTCGCGCGATCCGGAATCTCCACTTTTGCGCCGTCGCGCAGGCGGTCGCTGCCTTCCACGACTACCATCTCGCCGGACGCGAGGCCGGACTCGATGGATAGGCTGTCGCCTTCGGCCAGTCCGACGCTCACCTTGCGCAGCTCGACCGTCCTGTC
>Ga0137463_1000507_pt1 | contig 13289 bp, 12 predicted proteins | sample EasRivERMGT800_2_FD_102333 | JGI IMG/M metagenome (GOLD analysis project Ga0137463, IMG submission 102333) | Soil microbial communities from meander-bound floodplain in the East River, Colorado, USA - East River MetaG ERMGT800_2 | ecosystem: Environmental > Terrestrial > Soil > Floodplain ...
CCGGCCACCCGGTTACCCAGATCCTCGACGACTCACCGCTCGCTAACCCGGTGCTCCAGCCCGACAGCACCATGTGGAACCCCCAGGATTACGACCTGACGACCAAGGGCCCGATTCCGATGCGGCAGTCGCTGTACCTATCCCGCAACCTGTCCACGATCAAGCTGGGGATGGCGCTCGGCGAGCAGACCGTCATAGGGGAAGCACGGCGCTACGGCATCACGACTCCGATCCCCCCCGTCCCGGCGATTCATATCGGCGCGCAGGACGTGTACCCGATCGAGCTGATCGCCGCCTACACGGCGTTCGCGACCCTCGGCACCCGGGCGCAGCCGATCGGCATCATCCGCGTGGAAGACCGCAACGGCAACATCCTCTGGCAGCCCGCCATCCAGCGCGAAGAAGTGATGGATGCGGCCCACGAGTGGCTGATGACCGACATGCTGCGCGACGTGGTCCGGCGCGGCACCGCGTCGAACGCGGTGTGGGGAGCCGGCTTTCAGCTCCCCGCTGCCGGAAAGACGGGAACCACCGACGACTATACCGACGCCTGGTTCGTCGGCTTCACCCCCGAGATCGTAGCGGGGATCTGGGTCGGGTATGACTACCTCCAGCGCATCATGAACGACGCGGGCGGCGGCCGCATCGTGGCGCCCGCCTGGACCGAATTCATGCGGGATGTCTACGACCGGCGCCCGCCGCCGGTGGATTGGGCGCGACCCGACTCGCTCGTCCCGCGCGAGGTGGATTGGAAGACGGGGTACCTCGTGACGCCATTCTGTCCTGCGGCCGACCATCATTGGGACTGGTTTTACCCCGGGACCCAGCCGACCCAGCTGTGTCCCGTGCACGGCGGCATCGGCCCGGTCACCCCCTAACGCGATGCTCCGCATCCGCGCCGGTGTGGTGTTCCCGGTCACGGCGCCGCCGATCGAGGACGGCGCCGTTCTCGTCGGAGCCGACGGCCGCATCGCGGCGGTAGGTCCGCACGCCCGGGTGCCGGCCCCGCGCGAGGCCGAGCGCCTCGAATTCCCAGGCGCGATCCTCACGCCCGGCCTCGTCAACGTCCATACGCACCTCGAGCTGACCCACCTCGCCGGCCGCAACGGCGAGAAGGACTTCGTGAAATGGATCGCGCGCGTGCGGGAGCTCAAGGAGGCGACACCGCCCGAAGAGTTTCTGGCCGCGGCGGAGCGCGGCTTGCGCGATTGCTGGGGTCGGGGCGTCACCTGTATCGCGGAGACCGGCAGCACCGGGGCGGCGATGGAGGCGCTGGTGCGGTTCGGCGGTCGGGGCATCGTATTCCAGGAGGTGTTCGGCCCTTCGCCCGCGCAGGTCGCGACCAGCATGGCGGAGCTGGAGCAGCAGGTCCTGCGCCTGCGCCGGCTCGCCACTTCGCAGCGCCGGGTCGGCGTGTCGCCGCACGCGCCGTACACGGTGAGCGAGTCGCTGTTTCGCCGCGTCGCGCGCTTCGCGCAGCAGGACGGCCTTCCGCTCGCCGTGCACCTGGCGGAATCGCAGGAGGAGTCCGAGCTGATCCGGTACGGCGCCGGCCCGTTCGCCGAGTCCCTGCGCGCGCGGGGCATCGCGGTCGAGCCGCATCATTGCTCACCCGTCCAATACCTGCGGGAGCTCGGCGTGCTCCGTCCGGGAACCCTGGCGATTCACTGCGTCCAGGTCGACGATGCCGACATGCAGACGCTCAAGACGAATCGGGTGGCCGTCGCCCACTGTCCGCGCTCCAACCGGGCGCACGCGCACGGGTGGGCGCCGATCTCGGCGGTGCGCGATGCGGGAATCCCGGTCGGGATCGGCACCGACTCGGTCGCGAGCGTCCCCGACCTCGACGTGTGGGCCGAGGCGCGGGTTTCGTGGTTCGGCGCCGATGAAGCGCTGCGCCTGCTCACCCTGGACGGTGCGCGGGCGCTCGGCTGGGAACGGGACATCGGCTCGCTCGAAACGGGAAAAGCGGGAGACCTCGCCGTGTTCGCCCACTCGCCCCCGCATCGTCTGCCCCCGCCGCCCGCTGCCTTGCTCACCGTCGTCGGCGGCCGCATCGTCCACCGCGCGTGAGCGCCAAAGCGCGGCGCCACGCCGCGATCCTGCGGATCGTACGCCGGCAGGCCGTCGAGAGCTAGGAAACCCTGCGCGAGCTGCTCCGCGCCGACGGCGTCGCGATCACCCAGGCCACCCTGTCGCGCGACCTGCGCGAAATCGGATTGGCTAAGCTCGCCGCGCCCGGCGGGGGCGCGCGCTACGTCGCCCCGGCGGCCGGCGCGGGCGTCCGATCGGCGCTCGCCGAAGTCGTCCCGACCTTGCTCGTGTCGGCGGATGGGGCGGGGTCGCTGCTCGTGCTGCGCACGACGGCGGGCGGCGCGGCGGCCGTGGCGGCGGCGCTCGACGCCGAAGCGTGGCCTGAAGTCATTGGGATCGTGGCAGGCTCCGACACGGCGCTGGTCGTGGCCCGGAGCCAGCGTGCGCGGCGCGCCGTACAAGTCCGGATCGAGGCCTTAACCGACGGTCTTGCCGAACGTTAGAAGTACGAGTAGGATGTGGGGGCCGCCCTGTTCCAATGATCAAGGCGGCCGTTTTTGTGTCGGAAGAGGTAACCTGTGCGTTGTCTTGCGCTTAACGCGTCGTTCGAGCCCCTGACCATGGTGCCCGTACGCCGAGCCCTGCGCCTGGTGATCGACGGCAAGGCCGAGATCGTCGAGGCCGACAAGGGCGAGGTGGTGCGGAGCGCTCGGATCGAACTGCCTCGCCCGGCGGTGATCCGCCTGATGAAGTTCGTCCACGTGCCGCGGCGCTTCCGACGGCAGGTGACGAACACCTTCCTGTTCGCCCGTGACGAGTACCGGTGCCAGTTCTGCGCCCGTCATCAGCACCAGCTCCGCCATCGCGAGTGCCTGACGCGCGATCACCTGATCCCGTTGTCGCGCGGCGGCACGAACGGCTGGAACAACGTGCTCACCGCGTGCTCGACGTGCAACACGCGCAAGGGCAACCTCCTCCCGGCAGAGGTCGGGATGCACCCGCTGCGGGCTCCGGTCGAGCCGCACTTCGTCCACCTCGCGTGGGCGGTGCGTCGGCTCACGGCGATCCAGTCGCGCTACATCCGGCTGTTCTACGGCGCGGCGGTGCTCCGCACGCTCGAGGAGCTGTGAGCGGTCGGGGGTTGCCGTGGATCGTGGCGGGTGGGGCGGTCGTCGCGCTGGGCGTCGTGTTGCTCGCGGGGCGCGCGCGGGGCAGTCTCCATCCGGAGCCGCGTCCGGGCGTCACCGCCATCGGCGTGCTGTCTCCCGAGGCGGTTCCCCACATCCCCGGTGCCGTGGAGGCCTATGCGGCGGCGCGCAGCGTCCCGGCGCTGCTCGACGGCTTGTATTGCCACTGTCATTGCCGTGAGAACGCCAATCACCGGTCCCTGCTGACCTGCTTCGAATCGGAGCACGGGGCGAACTGCGATATCTGCATGGGTGAAGCGGTCCTCGCCGCGCAGATGGTCGCCGGCGGCAGCTCCCTGACGCAGATCCGTCGAGCGATCGACACCCGCTTCGGCACCTAGCCGTTCATCGCGGCGCGGCGTCGCCGGGGAATACGTCCGAGCGTCCCTCCAGCGTCAACGTCGGAAGCCCGGCGATACGTACCAACGCCCGCTGCGCACCGTGCGCCAGCGCCTGTCCGAAGTTCTCTCGGCCGGAGACTGCGGGCGTGACGTCCCCCTTCAGCCATCGCGTCAGCTCTTCCAGATCGGTGTCGTTCAACGTCGTGAGATCCAGGCGGGCGACGAGGTAGAAGCGGCCGGCACCCCGCGTCTCGAGCGTCACTCGATAGGGCACCGCCAGCGCTTGGGCGAGATCCTCGGTCGTGCTGTAGCGGGTCACCCCCCCTCCGGTGCGGATCAGGATGAACTCCTCGGCCAGCGGATCGTGGCGCGCCACGGCGTCCCATTCGACGCCGGTGATGTAGCGGTCGAACCAGCCGGAGCGCTCCTTCCACAACTCCAGGTGAAAGTGCAAGCGGAGCGGGAACCCGGAGCGCATCAGATCGATGAACTTCCCATCATCCAGGAGTCCGGCCGCCTGGACACGCGCGACCGGGCCATCTCGCGTCACGGCGAGTCCCGGTGTCTGGACGGCGAAGCGCAACGCCGCCGCCGCGAGGAGGCCGCGCCACATGATCGGGCGCACGACTAGAACCGGTGCTCCAGGCGGGCCGTCAAGCGCAACGACTGACCGGCGGTCACCGCTTTGGCCAGGTACACACCAAACCCGCCCCAATCGACGCCGAGACCCAGGTCGGCCTGCCAGCTGTCCAGGTCGGGCAACTGCCCGCTGGGCACGCGACCCGGGCCGGCGCCCACCAGCCACGCCTGCCCGGCATCGCCGAACACCACGAAATCGGGTCCGCTGAGAAACCGGGTCACGTAGCCCAAACCCTCACCCTCGCCCGTGTCCGGGTTGTAGCGGGTACGCAGCGAGACGTGTCCCCGGTATTCCGCTTGCACGACGATCACGCGATCGCACGCCGCCACCTTCGTGCCGGCGAACGACCCCCCGGTGGCAAGGGCGTTGCACGCACCTTGCCGGAAGTCGTAACCCGGGAAGGCCTCCGGCCCGCCGATGCTCAGTCGCTTTTGGAGTGGCAGCGGATCGCCGCCCGTCCAGCCTCCCAGCACGAGGCGCAGGTTCAGGCGCCCCTGAGCGCTGAGCCGGTTGTAGCGGCGGAGGTCGAAAAAGGCCCAGGTGAAGCGATACTCGCCCAGCAGCGCGATCGAGTCCCGAACCGTGGCCGGGAACCCTGCGGCGGGCCGGGCGTCGTCGCTCGACACGATATCGAGCGAGGCTCGGAGGTACCACCCCGACGTGGGCAGGGATCGGTCGTTCCGCGTATCGAATGTCACGCTGGGGGTGACGGAGGTGTAATGGCCGTTGTCGATCGGTGGGTTCGGGCGCCACGGCCGTCCGGTGCGGGACAGCGTCCACGGATCGCGGGCGGAGAGGGTCGCCTGACGCTCGCGACGCAACTCCACGCCGAGCGCGAGCGGGGCCTCCGCCTGCCAACCGAGCCGCACGCCGACGCCGTTGTCGCGGTAGTAGTCGCGGTAGTCGCGCCGCACCAGGAACGCTTCCCACCCCACTTCGTTCGCGTGCAGTCCCCAGTCCTCCACCGGCGTGACGAGATCGAAGCCGCGCACGGTCAGGGAGACCGGGCGGCGGTCGCCGAGCCGCAGCTCGGCGCGGGCGTTGTAACCCAGGTCGCAGCATTCACCGCTGATGGAGCGAGCCGTCCGGAACACCCCCATCGCGCTGCCGCGCAGCGTCACGCCGCGGCGCAGGGTCAGGTCCACGGTCGGTCCGGCGACGACCGGAAGACCCTCGACGCGGTTGTAGGTGCCACCGGTCGCGAGCACGAGGCTCGAGCGTGACGTCCCGTGCCCGAAGATGTACCGGGCGGCGAGACTGAAACGACGGGCGAGGTCGGGGGCGTGGACCAGGGTGTCGCCCACCAGACGGTACGGCAGCGGCTCCGCGTACAGCCGGACCGATCCGGCGACCGGACCGCTCGAACCGAAGACGGCGCCGCCGATGACGATGAGATCACCCGTGACGCGGGCGGTGGAATCGAGGGTCACGGTGCCGTTCAGCACCAACACCGTACCCTCCACCCGCCCGCCGATGAACGCCGGGCCGTTGCGAATGACCACGTTGCCGACCCACGTGTTGCCGGCCGGGAGGCGGACGCGGCCCACCAGATGTGTCGTCGTGGGGGCGTTGTAGAACCGCACGGCTTCCTCCACGACGGCGCGGGGCAGCTCCGGGGGCGTGAGGTGCAGGCCGGCGCTCTCGGGATGGATGACGATCGCGGTGTCCTGGGCGGTGAGCGGCCGGACGAGGACGAGCGCCGCGCCGAGCAGCGGGATGATGCGCATGAACGAGCTCATTCTGAGAGGTGGCGCGGCGGCTCGAGTCCAAGCCGCCGCATCCGCCGATAGAGGTTGGCGCGGTCGGTGGAGAGCCGGCGGGCGGCGTCGGCGACGTTGCCGGTCGCGGCGGAGAGTGCGGCGGCGATCAGCTGCCGCTCGTAGCGGTCGAGCGCATCGGCCAGCGGAACGTCGGGGCCCGACGTCCCTCCCGCGTTCCGGGGTGCGATCCCGTCCGGGGGAAGGACGCGCAGCACCTCCTCGGCGGTGATCGCGTCGGTCCCAGCGAGGATTGCGAGCCGCTCCACCAGGTTGCCGAGCTCTCGCACATTTCCCGGCCAGCGATATGCGACGAGGAGCTGGAGCGCCCCCGCGTCCACCGTGAGCGGGCGCCCCAGCCGGGCGGCTTGGCGGGCGATGAAGTGGCGCACCAGCGGCGTCACGTCTTCCGGGCGCTCGCGCAGCGGCGCGATGTGAACCGGCAGCACATTGAGCCGGAACAGGAGGTCCTCACGAAAGCGGCCATCACGCGTCGCCCGCGCGAGATCCTTGTTTGTGGCCGCGAGCACCCGCACGTTGACCGTGACCGGACGTTCCCCGCCCACCCGCTCGATGACTCCGGTCTCGAGCACCCGCAACAATTTCGCCTGCGCCTCCTGGCCGAGGTCGCCGACCTCGTCGAGGAACAAGGTGCCTCCATCGGCCAGCTCGAACCGGCCCAGGCGGCGTTCGCCGGCTCCGGTGAAGGCCCCCTTCTCGTGTCCGAACAGCTCCGATTCGGCGAGATCGCGTGGGATCGCAGCGCTATTGACGGTGACGAACGGCTTGGTGGCGCGCCCGCTTTGGCGGTGAATCGCCGAGGCGACGAGCTCCTTCCCGGTCCCCGATTCGCCCGTGATCAAGACGCGGGCATCCGTGGGCGCGATGCGGGTGATCAGCCCGCGCAGCTCTTCCATGGCGGCGCTCACTCCCACCAGCGGATCGGCGTGGCCCAGGGCTTCGTGCAACCGGCGGTTCTCGGCGCGCGCCCGCGACAGCTCGAGCGCGCTGCGCACGGCCACCAGCAGGCCCTCCGGGGTGAGCGGCTTCTCCAGGAACTGGAAGGCGCCGAGCTTGGTCGCGCGAACCGCGTCGGCAAGCGACGCCTTACCGCTCATCATCACGACCGGGACGTCGGGCAGCGTCCGCTTGAGCTCCTCGAGCGTCGCGAGCCCGTCGGCCCCACCCGGCATCATCAGGTCGAGGAGGATCGCATCCGGGGGCGTATCGCGCACCGCCGCCAGCGCCGCCGCACCGTTCGGCGCGTCGGCGGTGTCGTATCCCTCTCCCTGGAGCAGGGCCCCGACCATGCGGCGGATGTTGGCCTCGTCATCCACCAGCAGGACGCGCGGGCTCATGCGGGAAACACCAGCGTGAACGTGGCTCCGCCGCCGGGAGTTTCTCCCACCGCGATCGTCCCGTGATGGGCCTCCATCGTTTGCCGCACCAGCGCCAGACCCAGTCCGGTGCCGTCCGGTTTCGTCGTCATGTAGGGCTCGAACACCCGTCCCCCCAGCTCGGCCGGAATCCCCGGGCCGTGGTCGGCGACCGTGATGACCACGCCGCGTCCTTCGCCCGTCACCCGCACGTCGATCGCGCCGCGCCCCCCCATCGCTTCCGACGCATTGCGGAGCAGATTGCTGAAGGCGCGCCGCAGCGGATCGTAATGGCCGTGAACCGCCCTGCGGCCGCCGTTGGCCTCCACGTTGACAGTGACCTCCGCCGGCACGGCGGTGCGACCGAGCTCCTGCAGCAGCTCCACCAGGTCCACGTCACTGGTCGGCCCCTCGGGCAGGCGGCCGAAATCGGCGAACTCGCGAGCCAGCCGCTCGAGCCGATCGGTTTCGGCGGCCAGCACCTCCAGCGCCATCGCGGTGCGGCCCGCCGACTGCCCGTCGGTCCGCTCCAGCTGGTCCACGGCGATGCGAATGGATGTCAGCGGGTTCTTGATCTCGTGGGCCACGCGCCGCGCCACCTCGCGGAACGCGCGCAGCCGCTCGGCCTCGAGCTCCCGGCCTCGCGCGGTATCGAGCGCTCCCGCCATTTCCCGCAACGCGAGCCGCAACGACGCGAACTCGGGGGCGCCTCGAGTCGGGGGGCCCGCGGGAAGGGTCTCGTGCTGCCGGATCAGCCGTGTCCACCCCACCAGCTCGTCGATCGGCCGCGACAATTGACGCGACAGGTGGCCGGCCAGGTATACCGCGGCCACCAGCACCAGACTCCCCAGCGCGATCACCACGATCGCCAGACCCGCCGTGTAATAGCGGAGGTAACTGTCCGCGCGCCGCGCAAAGCTCACGCCGCGCGACACGGCGTCCAGGTGCGCACGCATCGTCTCCCGGGCGGTGGGCGCCAGGCGCGCGGTATCCACCGCTTCGAGCATCCTGCGAGCCGAGGCGGCGACCTCTTCGAGCGAGGCCCGTGCACCGGCCGTTGGCCCGAACGTCCGCACTGTCAGCACCCAGGAAACCACTGCCAGACCCGTGGGCACCGCGGCCATGAGCACGAGGACGAAGTAGATGCGCCGGCGGAAGGGGAGCGCCATATCTTGCAGCAATCTAGGAGGTTGTCGTGAGTGCGACAAACTGACACGGGCCGGAGCGAACCATGAAGAGCCACACCCACTATTTGTGGTTCAACACGAAGCAGCGCCAAGAGATCATCGACATCACCGACACCGTCGCGGAGCAAGTGCGCTCGAGCGGCGTCCAGGAAGGGATGGCGCTGGTCTCGGCGATGCACATCTCCGCATCGGTATTCGTCAACGATCACGAGTCGGGTCTGTGGCAGGACATCCTGCATTGGCTGGAGCAGACCGTCGCCCCATGGGATCCGGAGCGCTACCGGCACAATGAGACCGGTGAGGACAATGCGGCGGCGCACCTGCGCAGCCTCACGGTCGGGCACGAGGTGATCGTCCCGATCACCCAGGGAAAGCTCGATTTCGGCCCCTGGCAGCGGGTGTTTTATGGAGAATGGGACGGCCAGCGGAAAAAGCGGGTGATCATCAAAGTTCTCGGGGAGTGAAGGAGGCAGCTTCCTATTTGGCTGCAAGTTGTTTAATATCAATGGTTCCCGATGGAGTCCGGGATCTGGGGGGCCCACTCCCCGCTCCTGCGGACTCACCCCGCCGTCGCTCACGACGCGCAAGGATCGCCGAGCCGGGCTGGAGGCCCTGAGGCGGTTCGGGGCTACGAACACGGACGACCGCCAGACGCGCGAGGCGCGATGGGTCGCCGATCACATCTCGAGGCTCCGCCGGATGCGCGAGGCACCTGTCCGCTGATCGGGAACGGACAGAGCGGCCCAGGAAGCGCGCACGGGGCGGGCATCAGGAGTCAAAGCACAATCACATGACCACACAACCGCCGGCGCATCTTGCCCGGCCACCCTACAAAGAACCTCCCACCCATGCCCCCAATGCAGCGCTGCTGATCGATTTCGACAACGTGACGATGGGGATCCGTTCAGACCTGCAGACCGAGCTGAAGCGCCTGCTGTCTTCGGATCTGATCAAGGGTAAGGTGGCCGTGCAGCGCGCCTATGCCGACTGGCGCCGCTACCCACAGTACGTCGCGCCCCTGACCGCCTCATCGATCGACATGATCTGGGCCCCGGCGTACGGAGCGACCAAAAAGAACGCCACCGACATCCGTCTCGCGGTCGACGCGCTGGAGCTGGTCTTCACGCGGCCCGAGATCGGGACGTTCATCCTGCTGTCGGGGGATTCGGACTTCTCGTCGCTGGTCATCAAGCTCAAGGAATACGGCAAATACGTGATCGGAGTCGGGATTCGCGAGTCGTCCTCGGACCTGCTGATTCAGAACTGCGACGAGTATTTCTCCTACAACGAGCTGGCCGGACTCACGAAGGAGTCCGACATCAATTACGTGCGGCACGACCCGTGGGAGCTCGTCGTCGAGGCGGTGAAACAAATGACCGCCCACAACGATGTCATGCGCTCCGATCGACTGAAACAGGTGATGCAGGAGATCGACCCGTCGTTCGAGGAGAAGGACGTCGGCTTCTCCCGCTTCAGCAAGTTCGTGCAGGAGGCGGCGCATCGCGGACTGATCGCCACGGCCCGCCTCGACAACGGACAGTACGAGATCGCCCTGGGCCAGAAGACCGGAGCGGCGGCGGCGATGCCGGGGGTGCGGGCGGCCGAGCCCGCGCCGGCGCCCGTTCCCGTCGCTGCACCCGCGCCGCGCCGGGGGTCGCTGGTGGCCGATGCATTCGGGCTGCTCAAGCAGGCCCTGGGCCGTCTGGGTGGTGAGCAGGAAGTGACCCTGGAAACGGTGCGCGAGACGATGAACGAATTGGCCCCGGAGGGGACCCGCCGCGTCGATTCGCGCAGCATGCCGAAACTCCTGCGCCAGGCCCAGGATGCGGAGCTGATCGACCTGTCGCGCAGCGAGGGTGGATCGTACTCGGTCCGTGTGCGTCCGGAGGAAGAGGCGAGCCCCAGCCTCGTGACTCCATCGCGGCCGGAAGAGGAGGCCGACGAGCCAGAGCCGCCGATGCCGACTTCCTCGGCGCCGCCGCCGCCCTATTCCCAACGCGGGACGCCGCACGTGGGTGTCCCGGCCCGGGGCGGGCGGTTCCGGCGCGGCTCACGCGGACCTCGGCCGGCAGGCCCCGCCGCGCCGCGCGTAGGGGTGGTCGAGGTGGACGCCAATTTCCGTCCGCGCGTCGACCCGGCGCCTTCGCGACCGGCGCCCCAGGGCGGCAACGAAGCCCCGAGCCCCAGCCGTGGACATGACGACGAGGAGCGGCCGCGCCGCGAGCGCGGCGGACGCGGTCGCGGTGGCCGCGGGCGCGGCGGCCGTGGGCGCGAAGGCGGAGAAGGGGGCGAATCGGGGGGAGATCGTGCTGCTCGCGGCCGCCGCGGCGGCCGGGGGCGAAGCGGCCGCGGTCACACCGAAGACCGGGGTGGGGAACGCACTGGCAGCGAGCGGGAGCGCAGTGAGCCAACGACGAGTCATCAGCCGCCGTCATTCGCTCCCGAGGTTGCGCCGCCGGTCAAGTCCGCCCCGCCGGCTCCCCCGGTCCACAAGGACGACGGGGACTCCTTCTGGTCACGGGTAAAGCGCGGGCTCACCGGCGGGGAGTGACCGCACAGCCGCTGGCCCGGCAGTTCTACGCGCGACCTACGTCAGAGGTCGCGCGTCGGCTTTTAGGGCACGTTCTCGTGAGCGACATCGGCGGCCGGCGCACCAGCGGGCGGATCGTCGAGACCGAGGCGTATATCGGCCCCGACGATCCGGCGTGCCATGCCTTCGGGTACCGGCGCACGCCGCGGACCGAGGTGCTGTACGACGCCCCGGCCACGGCCTACGTGTATTTCACCTATGGCATGCACTGGTGCCTCAACGTCGTCACCGAGCCGGTCGACTACCCGGCCGCGGTGCTGATTCGGGCGCTCGAGCCGCTGGTCGGTCTCGACCTGATGCGGCGGCGGCGGGGGGGCGTAACCGACCGGCAGCTCTGTGCCGGGCCGGCCCGACTGTGCCAGGCATTGGGCATCACGGGGGCGCAGAACGGGACGTCGCTGATCGGTGGGAAGTTGCGCATCCTGCGCAGTGGCGGCCGCCGGCCCACAGTCACAGTGACGCCCAGGATCGGGGTCACGGAAGCGGCCGATTGGCCGCTGCGGTTCACGATCGAGGGCTCTGCCTGGACCTCGAGATGATAAAAAGGCGCCAGATGTCGGATCCCCGACATCTGGCGCCTGAGCATCCCTGCAAGCGTCAGTGAGACGTTTCCACGTCCTCTTTGGCGCTCCCCAGCGAGTAACGAACACCGCCCTGGATGGTGTGCGTGGCGCCCAGCAGGAGGAAGTTGTTCGCCGCCGAAGAGATCATGTACTGGCCATAGACCGCCAGCTTTCCGATGTTGATCTGCACTCCTCCCAGGAACCAGGCGACCGCCTTGCTGGCCGCGTCGTCGGCGAGGGCTTGTGCCGCCTGGGCGTCAGCCGGTGTGGGGCACTGGGAATTCGCCGTGGTGCCGCTGCAATCGGGGATGGGGCTCTGGACGTTCATGATGGCGAAGCCCCCCCCGGCGAACGGCTCGATGCGCCGCTGCAGCGGGAAGGCGAGGACGCCGACGAACAGGCGCCGGACCTGGTTGAACGTCACATCGTGGGCGCTGCCGGTGGTGGGATCCACCACGGTGGCGCGCGCGTCAGACAGGAAGAACGCCTGCTCCCCCCCGAGATACAGGGCGGTGCGCTTGCCGGTGATGAGCCAATGAACGCCGATGACCGGGTCGAAGAAGTACCCGACGTCGTTGGTCTGGTAGAGCATCCCCCCGGCCTGAGCGCCCCAGTACCAGCGGTGCGATCGGTCGATGATCGCCTGCCCCGAGGCCGGCCGAGCGAGGGGGGCGACGAGCAGGGCTACGATCGCCAGACGAGACAGCGGCTTCATCGGACTCCTCCACAGTTTGCGGGCAGCAATGGCTGCCGGGTGGACCCCCAAGATAGGGGTCTCCGGGTTTTTGGCAAGCCGTGGGGTCAAAGCTAGTCCATTGTGGCGGTGTCGGTTAAGCGATAGCTGCGTGAAACTACTTGAAGTACATGCTAGAAACCCGAATATTTGCCGTAAGTCACTGTTGCTTGTGTTGCTAAACTGTTCTGATAATGTCCTATATCACTCTCAGGCGCTTGCCAACTTTGGCGAACGCCCGCAGGGCGAAATCGAGGTCATCCCGCGTGTGATCGGCCGACACCTGGCAGCGGACCCGGGCGTGTCCCTGAGGCACCACCGGGTACCCGAACCCCGTGACGAAGACGCCTTCCGCGAGCAACAGCTCGCTCATCTGGATCGCCTTCGCGGTCTCCCCGAGGATCACCGGGATGATCGGGGTTTCTCCCGGTAGCGGCTTGAAGCCCAGCGCCTGGAGCTCGGCTCGGAAGAACGTCGCGTTCTCGTGCAGCCGGCGGACCCGTTCGGGGTGCCCCTCGAGGCAGCGCACCGCGGCGAGGGCGCTGGCCGCCACCGTGGGCGGGAGGGCGTTGCTGAACAACTGCGGTCTGGAGCGCTGCGTGAGGTAGTCGGTGAGCACGGCCGGTCCCGCGGTAAACCCTCCCGCGGCGCCGCCCAGCGCCTTTCCAAGCGTGGACGTGATGATGTCCACCTGTCCGGTGACTCCGTGGTGCTCCGCAGTTCCGCGGCCGCCCTTTCCCAGGACGCCGGTGGCGTGGGAGTCGTCCACCGCGACGATCGCATCATGTTTGCGGGCCAGGTCCAGGATGTCCGGCAGCCGGGCGATGTCGCCCTCCATGGAGAAGATCCCGTCCGTGAAGATGAGCCGCCGCCGCGCTTCG
>Ga0137463_1000508_pt1 | contig 13268 bp, 10 predicted proteins | sample EasRivERMGT800_2_FD_102333 | JGI IMG/M metagenome (GOLD analysis project Ga0137463, IMG submission 102333) | Soil microbial communities from meander-bound floodplain in the East River, Colorado, USA - East River MetaG ERMGT800_2 | ecosystem: Environmental > Terrestrial > Soil > Floodplain ...
GGTATCCCTGTGTTTGAACATGCACGTTATGCAGCATTCTTCTTTGTGGAAATGCTGTCTTACTCCATGATCGCATTTTTATTGTCCATGCTTATTAAAAGAGCGGGATTGGCAATGGGCGCTTTTTTTATTTATATGATCATGGAACAATTTGTTGTCGTCTTATTAAGAAATAAATATCACATTAATAGTGTTGATTACCTGCCGGAAGAAGTAACAGATATGCTGGTACCGCAACCCTACCTGCAAAAGGCATTGCAAACGCCGCAATGGTATAAAAACTGGCAAGCCCACATTCCTGTTTATTTGATTGGCTCGGCGATCTATCTTTTAATTTATTGTTTTATTTCAAGCTGGCGATTTAGAAAAGCTGATTTGTAATTTTACTTATGAAAAAGATATTAAACCTTTTGTTTTCTTTTACTTCGGTTTTGTTTGTTTCACTACCTGGCAGCAGTCAAAATCTTTCTACCACTATTAAAGTGCAGGCGATGGATATGGCAAAGGCCCTGATGCATAATGATTTTGCGAGTTTCTCAAAATACATGCATCCCGGCATTATTGCATTTGCCGGTGGAAAAGAAAAAATGAAAAATAAAATGGATTCTGCCGACGTGGCTATGAAACAATTTGGGGTAAGCTTTAAAAGATATTGGATTGGTGATCCTGGTGAGATCATTGAGTACAAAAGCCGACTACAATGTATATTGCCTCAATCCACTACAATGAATACTCCCATGGGAGAACTTATTGCTGAGACTTCGCTGATTGCAATTTCAATGGACAAAGGAAAGAACTGGTGGTTTATAGATACAAATGTTTACAGAGTAAATAAATTAAAGGATATTTTGCCCGACCTGAGCCCTAAACTTGTAATACCTGATCCAAAAGAACCAAAATTTGTACCTGGGGGAAATAAGGGATAAAATATTATTTTGCCAGCTTTGGCACCATGTAGCTGTAAACTTATCGATACCTCAGTCTATTGCTTAAATCTCAACTGGTATCCTTACCTCTTTTACAAATTCTTCGAGATTCGCTAATGATTTAGTAAAATTATTTTCCATTTTCTTTTTCATCGTCAAGTTAAACATGATTTGTAATAAAGGGCTCTTCTTCAGGTAAAAATCGAGTGTAAACCTTGTTCTGTTATCACTGATTTTTTCAAAAATAAAATAGGTAGAAGCTTTTTTCTCTTCATCAGTTTCAGCATACAGAATTTTTTCCGGGCTATAAGAAAAACTGCTTGTATACATAATTACCTGCCCATTTTCCAATATACAACGGTGTTTGGTACCAACCCGGGGCAGAATATGACTCACTTCATCCACAGATTTTACTCCTTCCTGCCAGCGGTTACGAAACTCAAAATGGCCTGTTGCATAAAACAATGTATTAATATCGGTTTCATATTCTTTCGAAACAGATATCATCTTTGTCTTTTCCTTTAATTCCAGGTGCAATGGTGGTTCCGGAGGCAACTCATTTTTCAACGGGGTTAATTGGGTATATTGAAAAGGTATTTCGCCGGTTTCGGTTTTTTTGACGCTGTTGTCCCAGGTCATCCATTTTTTGAAGTCCTGCAGTGACTTATTCTGCAACAGGTCCTTTGTCACCAGCCAATATTCATGTTGTTCTATTTCGTTTTTCAAAAGCTGGTGGGCAACAATCACATCTTTGCCGATCAGCTTATTGAAATTTCTCACGTTATAGCCTGTGAACTCGCCGTAATGAGTAATCACTTTCAAACTAAGATCGATCGCTGACCTGCAAGCCTTGCACAGACATAACCTCCGGTATTCATACGAAGCGATGTGCCGGTGAAACTCACAAAACATTTTTTCCACCTGGCTATACAAGGTTTTCAGGTCCGGGGCTTCGCCATATTTATAAAAAAGAATGGCATCGCCTTCAATCTCGGAAATTTCAAGCCCGATATAATTGGCGTTGATCAATATTTCCAGCAACTCCTGGATGATGTGCCGGCTATGTTCGATTTCCATTTCATTCACAAACCGGGTAAAGCCACTGATGTCGGGAATAAAAAGTAATCCCCTGTTTTCCATTTTTTCTTTTAAAGTTACTAAACCTCGCTCTCTTTCCCTCTCCACAAGTGGAGAGGGAGGCCAGGCTGCTGATTCTTATTCAACATTTTGACTACAATCATCATTACATTCTTGCTCAGCAGTTATTCTATAATTGACGTGGAAGAATAATAAGTTTGGTCTTGAATTGTAGCATCGCTCTTTCTCCACACCCGCTACATAAAAATTAATCCGCGGACAAAGAAAAATCCCTCGATAAAAATCGAGGGAACAACTAAAAACACAAGTCCGACAGTTAATGTTGATTCATGGGAACGAAAAATAAATTAAGCTGGGAGCTATGAGCCCGAAGCTCGCGCCAGCAGCTCAATCAGGTTTCTTACCGTCAAGAAATGTATTGATTGTACTTATCTGTGTTTGATTATTGTCGTCGTTTTTTACTTCGTAGTTGCTGTAGAAATTTTCGACTGCAGAGAAGGAGTTTCCATATAATTCCATATTGCGGCGGATATAGGCCGGCACGTTTTCAAACTCATTATTGGGGTCCGCGCTGTTTACGTTGAATGACAAATTGCGCAACTTGTGCAAACGTTCAGCTGCCCTACGTTTTTGCTCTTCTGCTTCGTCCGGCAGGGCGGGATCCTCAGCAGCAGTAGTCAAAGGTGGTTGAGCCTGATGGGCCAACGGCGCATCCGCCGCAGGAATGTCATCCCTGACAACCAATTGCATGCTGTGAGGCTCTGCCTCGTCTTGCTTTGCAGTGGATTCAGGGACCGGTTCTTCGGCAGAAGGCATTGAGGTGAAGACCTCTGCTTGTGTTTCTGCGTAAATATTGGACGGTCTGGCCAGATAGCCACCCGATGCTGCAGACACCGGGGGAGTACTATTTTTAGTGCCCACCTTCGCTAAAGCTTCGGCGGGCAGGTTTTTGTTTTGTTCTGTAAATCCTTCTTTGTAAATGAAGGTTGCGGATTGATGCTCCGAAATTATGATCTCTTTCTTATCCGCAATTGACATTTTCTCAACAGTATTTTTCTCCGTTTCAACAGTAATTTTCTCATTTTTTTTACTCGTAGTTTCACTATCAACAGAAGTTTGCATATTTAATTCCCAGTGAATGATAACAGGTTCATCTGGTAAAATTTCTTTCTCTGTTTCCCTTACCAGGTCTTCTTCTTCAAACATCATGATAGAAGAAACTTCTTCTGCTGCTCCAAAGCCCGTATCAACAAGTTTTGGTGCCAGGTTTTCAGGCAAATCTTTTTTATTAAAAGCCTGGGGCGAAATGATTTTTGCTCCGAGGGAGTCCCTTTGGGCAGGTTCTTTCTTTTTTTCCTCTTCGGTTTGCCCCAGCACCATGATAATTTTTTCTTCTTTTGGTTCAGGTTTCTTAACTACCGGCAACGTAAATGGATCTTTATGCTGGAAGCCCGTTGCAATTAATGTAATGCCTACTTTTTCGTTCAAAGAATTGTCATAACCCAGGCCGAGAATAACATCAGTACCCTCGCCGGCCTGGGTGAGTAAATAATTCTGAATTACTTCTACCTCGTCCATGGTAAACTCATTCTCTCCTTCAGCAGAATTGATATTGATGAGTATCCATTTTGCCCCGCGAATATCATTATCGTTCAGTAATGGTGAATTCAACGCTTCTTCAATAGCTCTGTGCGCACGATTTTCTCCCTCTGCGGCGGCACTTCCTAAAATAGCTACACCGCCATTTTTCATTACGGTACAAACATCAGCAAAGTCAACATTAATTTGTCCGGTGCTGTTAATAACATCGGTAATACATTTTGCTGCGGTTGCTAAAACATTATCGGCTCTTGCAAATGCTTCACGCATTTTTAAATTGCCAAACTGGTGACGCAATTTATCATTGCTTATGACCAGCAGTGTGTCTACATACGATTTCAATATTTTTATTCCTTCCTCTGCCTGCTGCTGTCTTTTCTTTCCTTCATAGGCAAATGGCGTGGTAACAATACCCACGGTAAGAATGCCAAGGTCCTTACAAATCTTTGCAATGATGGGAGCTCCACCCGTACCTGTACCACCACCCATGCCTGCCGTGATAAAGGCCATCTTGGTATTTACTTCAAGTATCCGCCGAATTTCTTCCAGCGATTCTTCTGTGGCTTGTCTTCCAATTTCAGGATTGGCTCCTGCACCTAAACCCTGGGTAAGGTGAGGCCCCAGCTGCACTTTGTTGGGTACATGGCTTAATGCGATGGCTTGCGCATCGGTATTACAGATAATAAAATTTACGCCGTCAATCTGCTGACTGAACATGTGATTCACAGCATTACTTCCACCGCCACCTACACCAATTACTTTAATGATTGATGATTTTTCTTTAGGCAGATCAAAATGTATCATGAGTACTTATTTAATAGTTAGTAAATTTTGGAATTTGTAATTAGGAATTTGGCGGGACCTTACCCTAATTCCGAATTACTAATTCCTTAAAACGCTTTATCCTCCTCCTTAAACAAATCAATAATTCCATCCTTGAATTTGCCCCAGAAACCATTCAGGCTTTTCCTTTTCTTAATGTTCTCTTCACTTACTTCTTCTCCATCTTCAATTTCTTCTCCATTCATAACTTTTTTCAATCCATCAGGCACATCCACTTTTTTGAATTGATTCTCAAATTGCTTGCGATTGTGCTCATAATCATCATAACCCTTTAAAATAAGTCCAATACAAGTTGAGTAAGTTGGCCTTGTTAATTCTTCAATATGACCAGATGCAAGATGCTCATTCGGAAATCCAATTCTTGCATTTAACCCCGTTACATATTCTGTTAATTGAATTAAATGTTTGAGCTGGGAACCGCCGCCTGTTAAAATAATTCCTCCATTCAGCATTTTATTATCAAGACCAACCTGTTTCAAATGATATGTAACAAAATCAAGTATCTCGTTCATTCTTGCCTGGATAATGTTCGCAAGATTTTTAACACTGATTTCTTTTGCAGGCATGCCGCGCAAACCAGGAATGGTTATATAGGCATTTGCTTTTGCTTCATTTGCCAGTGCACTTCCAAACTGAACCTTCATTTGCTCAGCCTGCGTTTTTAAAACACCCAGCCCGGTCTTTATATCATTCGAAATATTTTCTCCTGCGAAAGGAATCACCGCTGTGTGTTTCAGTATACCTTCATAAAAAACAGCAAGGTCAGTAGTACCGCCACCAATATCCACGATGGCAACGCCAGCTTCGAGATCTTCCTGTCCCATAACAGCAGAGGAAGAAGCGAGTGGTTGCAGCACCAGATCCTTTGTGTGCAATCCTGCCTTCTCTACACTACGATTGATATTGCGAATAGCATTTTTATCGCCCGTAATAATGTGAAAGTTTGCGCCCAGTTTTACTCCGCCATAACCAATCGGCCTTGTGATGTTTTGAAAATTATCGACGGTAAATTCCTGGGGTATTACATCAATGATCTGATCGCCCGCAGGGATATAGGTTTTATACTGATCAGCTACTAACTGGTCAATTTCAGGTTGAGTAATTTCTTCTTCTGTATTCTGCCGCACAATATCGCCGCGGGTTTGCAGGCTTTTAATATGGTGGCCTGCAATACCCACATATACTTCATTCACTTCCAGGTTTGGGTTGGAAGCATAACAATTTTCAAGTGCAGTCTTAATGGCTTTGATTGTTTCATCGATGTTCAGCACCTGCCCATGCTTTACACCGTTGCTGTTGGCTCGGCCAAATCCAAGTATTTCCAGTTTGCCGAATTCGTTTTTACGCCCGGCAATTACTGCGATCTTGGTTGTTCCAATGTCAAGGCCGACAATAATGGGTTGTTCGTTGTTCATAGTATGCTGTTTTTAGTTGTTTGTATTTGGTTACTGGTTTCTTGTTACAGGTTACTGGTTTCTGGTTGCTTGTTGCTGGTTTCGTTACAAACCCAAACAACACCTTTTCCACTTCACCTATCACCTCTCCGCAATTCTTAATCGCTGCCATCTATCATCTATTATCTGTTATCTGTCACCTCTCTTTCCTGCATCTGTTTTGCTTCCTGCAATAATTTTTCAATATTCAATTTCAACTTCGCTGAATCCACTTTACTTGTTTTCTCTTTTGAGCCTATCACTTGCCCGGCAAACTGCACATCTATAATATTGTATTTATCAAAACTTGTTTTACTCATCACCTGTTGATAAAAAACAAGCAAACGACGAAATTTTTTATCAATATCCTCCGCATTGCCCAGCTTCACAATATGATTACCGATAGTTGGCACCATTTCAAAATTTCTGTCTTCGGTAATATCTATTTGTTCTGCCTGGCTCATCCAGAAAGGATCATTCAGGATAAATAGGGCGGTTTTCTTTATATCATTTAATAATGCACTGTCTTTCTCACTCAAAAATCTTTTGTCAGGAAAATTGGTAAACACCGGAACTCTTGCACTCATTTTATCTGACAAAGGCATTTGCTTTGTACTGCTATCTATATAAAAAGATTTTCCGGCTGTTGTAAATATTCGTGCTACCGGTTCATTTTCCCGCACTGAAATATGTAGTACATCCTGGTTATCGAAATACAGATTTGCAGATTGTACCCACACATTATCCCGCAGGAGTTGTTCCAGCCTTCGCAAATTAAAATCTGCAACAGGCTCACCCTTTATTTTACCATTGAGCGCTATAGTCATCAACTTCTTTATATTATTCTCATCAATAAAAAGATTTTTCTGTGCTCCTCTTATGGTAATTACATAATCCTTGCATCGCTCATGATTCTTTTTGCCAATAGCTGCTACCAGCAATACAACCAGCCCGCTGCATGCCCCTAATGTCAGCGCTACGAAAATTATTTTCCGTATGATGCGTTTTGTATTCATTTTATATTTTTTCTAAAATTTGTTTTATCGTTTCAACGTTCATATCAATATCACCCGCCCCTGCCGTTATCAATACTTCACCAAATTCTGCATTCACGTTCTTCGAATAATCATTTTCTACCCAGCTTATTAATTCATCTTTGTCCAAAATCATTTTATTTTCATTTTTTATTTTCTTTAAAATCATTTCACTGCTTACCCCTTCTATTGGCAATTCTCTTGCAGGATAGATGGGTAATAAAATAATTTCATCGGCCAGGCCCAGCACTTCCGCGAATCCGGCTGCCAGATCTCTTGTTCTTGTGTACAAATGAGGCTGAAAAATGATCGTACATTTTTTTTGCCTGAACAAGGTTTTTGCTCCATGGATCAAGGCTCTCAATTCTTCGGGATGATGAGCATAGTCATCAATAAAGACAATCCGGTCATTTTTGATGATATACTCAAATCTTCTTTTAACCCCCTTGAAACTTTCCACGCCCTTTTTGATCTTTTCATTTTCAATTTCCAAAGAACCAGCTACTGTAATTGCCGCCACCGCGTTTTCAACATTATGCATTCCTCCCATATGCAGCACCAAATTTTCCAGCTTATTGTCTTTTATTATTACGTCAAATTCATAACTGCCATTTTTCATCCTGATGTTAGAAGCATAAGCATCTGCATTTTCATTTTGCAAACTGTAAGTCAAATATTCTGGTGCGCGCAACTCTTTTCCTCTTTTTAATCCAAACTTGCTTAGTAACAATCCACCTGGTTTTACTTTATTGCTGAAATCAATAAACGCTTGTTCCATTGCTTCAGCCGTACCATAAATATCCAGATGATCCGGATCCATGGCGCTGATCACGGCTACATCAGGACTTAATTTCAAAAAACTTCTGTCGTACTCATCAGCTTCTACCACACAAACATTCTTTTCACTGCTAAAAAAATTTGTTCCATAATTCACCGAAATACCACCCAGAAAAGCATTACAACCATAACCACTATCTCGTAAGAAATGTGCAATCATGGTGGTAATGGTTGTTTTCCCGTGCGTACCAGCTATGCAGATATTAAAAGAACTTTCAGTGATCATTTGCAATACATCGCTTCTCTTCATCACTTTGTATCCATTCTGGCGGTAAAAAACTAATTCTTTGAAATCGCCTGGTACGGCAGGCGTATAAACAACCAGGTCAACTTTTTCCGGTATCCGGTCTACCCTCTCTTCATAGTGTACAACGATACCCTCCTTTTCCAATTCTTTAGTCAATCCTGTCTCTGTTCTGTCGTAACCGCTTACTTTAATTCCTTTTGAATGAAAGAAACGGGCTATCGCACTCATTCCTATCCCACCTATCCCGATAAAATAAACCGATCTGATTTTTTTTAACTCATCCTTCATCATTCTGAAAATGTTCAATATTCAGTGCTCAATTTTTTATATCTCACTATTGACTCTTGACTCCTGACCCCCCGAAGGGGGTATTCATAAGGACAGTATTTGTTGGACCAAATCCTTAAAACCCCATGCCCCGAGGAGTAAGTGAGGTCTTTTTTGATCATTTTTTAAAGTTTAAAATTGTTTTCCACCTTAAATTTTTCCTTACAGCGGAAGGCTTAAAGGTTTTTTAAAATCTCTTCCGCGATTATCTTATCAGCATCAGCAATAGCCAACATTCCTATATTTTTTTTCAATTCATGTTGCATGTTCTCATCCTTTGCCAGGTCAATGATCATCGGTACAATTTTATCCAGTGCTTCATTATCTTTCACCATGAGCGCAGCATTTTTATTCACCAGGTTTTTTGCATTTACTGTTTGATGATCTTCTGCGGCATAAGGATAGGGCACAAACAAAACAGGTTTTTTTACTACACATAGCTCGGCGATGGCCATAGCTCCGGCTCTTGAGATCACGATATCCGCTGCGGCATAGGCACATTCCATTTGAGAGATAAACTCGTTTACCCAAACTGATGATTTTTCTTTTACCCTCTCATTTGCCTGGGCTGCATAAGCTTTGCCGGTCTGCCATATAAGTTGCAATCCCGCATTCAACAAATCATCAAGATGCTTACTGATCGCTTCGTTAATAGATTTGGCTCCAAGACTTCCTCCAAAAACCAACACTGTTTTCTTGTTTTCATCCAACGAAAAAAAATTGATACCCTTACTTCTTGTTATTGCCGACTGTGAAATGCTTGCTCTTACAGGGTTTCCTGTTATCAAGATTTTTTCCGCAGGAAAAAAATTTTCCATACCATCCGTCGCCACAAAAACTTTCGTCGCTTTTTTTCCAAGCAGAATATTCGATTTACCGGCAAATGAATTCGATTCATGAATGAATGTGGGTATTCCTTTAGCTTGTCCAAATCGCAACACGGGAAAGCTGGAATAACCCCCAACCCCGATGATCGCATCGGGGCGGAAGTTTTTCACAATCGTGCGAACCTGGAGAAAACTCTTTACCAGTTTAAATGGCAGTCCAATATTTTTTATCAAAGAACTTCGATTAAAGCCGGCTATATCCAGCCCTTTAATCCTGTATCCTGCCTGCGGTACTTTTTCCATTTCCATTTTTCCATTTGCACCAACAAACAATATTTCAACTGCAGGATCAATTTTTTTTAGTGCATTCGCAATGGCTATTGCCGGGAAAATATGTCCACCTGTGCCACCACCCGCTATAATGATGCGCCCCCTCCGCCCCCTAAAGGGGGAACCAGAAGCGTCGCTCATATTTTGCATTTCATCCATTTTCAAAAAACTTTTCAGTTTTTACGTCTCAGAAGGAGCCTCTAATTTTTCAACATTTCTCGCTACACTTAAAATAATTCCTATCGCTAAACAGGTAAATAAAAAACTGCTTCCGCCCATACTCACCAATGGCAGCGTAACACCAGTTACAGGAAAAAGATCTACACTCACTGCCATATTTGCTATCGCCTGTATCACCAATGTAAAACTGAGTCCCAGGGCCAGGAATGCACCGAATGCAAAAGGACATCGCCTGAATATTTTTATACTTCTGAAAAGGAAAACCAGGTAAATAAATACGATGAATGCTCCGCCAACCAGTCCATATTCCTCAATGATGATCGGGTAAATAAAATCGTTATAAGCCTGGGGCAAAAAATTTCTTTGTGTGCTATTCCCGGGGCCAACGCCCATTAATCCACCTTTTGCAATAGCAATTTTTGCCTGGTTAATTTGGTAGGCATCTTCATTATCAGCATTGTTACCACCATACATAAAATGCTCAACCCGGCTGATCCATGTATCAACTCTTGCTGTAATTTTTGAGGAACCTTCCTTTTTTGTTACTGTTGATTGTTCACCTGATTTGTGACTGATAACGGCAGCAATAATCAGAAACAGAACGGGTATAAACACTATTCCCATTGTAAGTAATAAATGTCTTGTTCTTGCCCTGCCGATAAATAACAACAACATACAACTTGCACCAAGAAGCAATGCCGTAGATAAATTAGCAGGTGCAATGAGTAAACAAATAATACCGACAGGAATAATTAATGGCAAATACCCTTTTTTGAAATCCTTGATCACATCTTGCTTCTTGCTGATCAATCTCGCGAGGTACATGAACAGGGCCAGTTTGGCCAGCTCAGAAGTTTGCATGTTCATCCCGATTATAGGAAGGCGTATCCAACGGCTGCCTTCATTCATACTTAAGCCGAAGAATAAAGTGTAAATTAAAAGTGGAATGGACAGGATAAATAAAACCTGGGCGATCTTTGAATATATGGTATAGTTTACCCTGTGAGCAAAATAAATAATACATATTCCCAGTGCAATAAAGGCAACCTGTTTGAAAAGGTATACTTCGGTATTGCCCTTATAATTTTTGTAGGCCAGTGAACCTGTTGCACTGTACACGACAAGCAATGACGCAAGTGCAAGCAACACTACCAGCGCCCAAATCACCTTATCTCCTTTTGTCCTGTGACTCAAATGATGATGCCATCCTTTATAGTAGGAAGGTTTTTGATTTTCTATTTCGCCTGTATAACTCATTTATATCTTTATCAATTTCTTGCTCAGTGCAATTTTTGAAACTATCACCTCACTTTCCCTATTCACTATTGACTATTGACTATAATTCTTTCACCGCCTGTTTGAACTGATTCCCCCTGTCTTCATAATTTTTGAACAAGTCAAAACTTGCGCAAGCCGGGCTTAGCAACACCACATCACCCTTATCTGCAAAATGAAAAGCAGCATGTACGGCCTCCAGCGCACTGCCGGTGTTTGCAATAGGGCTTACTATATTTCCAAATGCCTCGTGAATTTTTCTATTATCAGTGCCGAGACAAATGATGGCTTTTACTTTTTCTTTCACCAACTCTTTGATGAGTGAATAGTCATTTCCTTTATCAACACCTCCCAATATTAATACGGTAGGCTTCTCCATGCTTTCCAATGCATACCAGGTGCCATTTACATTTGTAGCCTTGCTGTCATTGATAAAGTCAACACCGCGCACTGTGGCCACATATTCCATCCGATGTTCAAGGCTTTGAAAAGTTTGTACTGCCTCCCGGATTTTTTCTTTTCGGATTTCCATGATTGTTGCTGCCAGGCATGCTGCCATTGTGTTGTATTGATTATGTTTTCCTTTGAGTGCAAAATCGAAAACACTCATGGCTACAAAATCATTTCCTGTTCTTACATACATGTCCCCATCTTTAATAAATGCTCCATTTGGTACTTCATTTCTCATTGTAAGTGGTAGTTGGTTTGATTTTATTTCAAATTGGTTCAGATACTTCATTGTTATTTCGTCATCCGCATTATAGATGAAATAATCATCGCCATCCTGGTTCATTGTAATCCTGAATTTGCTGCGGATATAGTTTTCAAAATTGTATTCATAGCGATCCAGGTGGTCTTCCGTTATATTAGTGAGTATCGCAACATCCGGTCTGAACGTTTTAATATCATCCAATTGAAAACTGCTGATCTCAGCTATGTACAAGGGTTTTGGATTTATTGCAACCTGTCTCGCAAACGAGTAACCGATATTTCCTACCATTGCACACTTCAAACCTGCTGTTTGACAGATATGACAGATTAATGCAGTGGTGGTAGTTTTTCCATTACTGCCGGTAACAGCGATGATCCTGCTGTTGCCCCTGAATCGGTAAGCCAGTTCTATTTCACTGATTATTTCAATTCCTTTTTCCCGGATTTTTTTTACCAGTTTGCTTTCCCCGGCTATTCCCGGGCTTTTCACTACTTCATCAGCCCCCAGGATTTTTTCTTCAGTGTGTTGGCCTTCTTCAAATTCAATTCCGGCTGTTTGCAATTCGTTGCGATAAATCTCTTTCAAAGAACTTTCGTCAGAAAGGAATACACCATATCCCTGTTGCTTTGCGAGAAGTGCAGCACCAACACCGCTTTCTCCTCCGCCTAATATGACCATTCTCTTGTTCATAAGGCCTCACCCCCGTTCCCTCTCCGCATGGAGAGGGAGGCCGGGCCTCCTTTTTTAATCAACTTTTGTAATTAAGCATTTCAACTTTTGTTCTTTATTTATCATGCATTCGGACAAACCGAACGCAAAAAAATCTTTTGCCAGACCCCTTGTGCTCTGATGACCACTTTAAAAGGGAGGTCGGAAAGAGCCGTACGGAAGTTGGTTTTTCAGAAGTATCAGGTTTTTACTGCACCACAATCTGATCTGGATCTAGTTTTGGTTTTTCAGGATCTTGATTGATGGTTTTTCAGTAATGGCCTCACCCTCTTATCCCTCTCCGTAAGAAGAGGGAGGCCGGGTTTATAATTTTTAATCAACTGCATTAATTAAACATTTCAACTTTTTAATTCTACTCAACTATGAGCCCTGTTCATTATCAAGTCCTTCCTTTGCGCCACGCTATAGCTTCAGCGTACGCGGTTGGGAAGGATTCAGGATGGGCTTTTTACCTCATTTTCAACGTTGCAATCGATAACAACACTCCCAACACAGTTACTATTAAAAATCTTGTGACAATCTTTGACTCATGATATCCTTTCTTTTGATAATGATGATGCAAGGGACTCATTAAAAAAATTCTTTTTCCTTCACCATATTTCCTTTTAGTGTATTTGAAATAACTCACCTGCATCATTACACTGAGAAGTTCTACCAGGAATACACCACAGAAAATCGGAATCAATAATTCTTTGTGAACAATAATCGCAATTGACGCTATAATACCGCCAAGTGTTAAGCTTCCGGTATCACCCATAAAAACCTGGGCGGGGTATGCATTGTACCACATAAATCCTATGCAGGCACCAATCATGGCAGCAATAAAAACGGATAACTCGCCCAGGTTCGGTATGTACATGATGTTTAAATA
>Ga0137463_1000509_pt1 | contig 13261 bp, 13 predicted proteins | sample EasRivERMGT800_2_FD_102333 | JGI IMG/M metagenome (GOLD analysis project Ga0137463, IMG submission 102333) | Soil microbial communities from meander-bound floodplain in the East River, Colorado, USA - East River MetaG ERMGT800_2 | ecosystem: Environmental > Terrestrial > Soil > Floodplain ...
CCGTCGGTGCGGAACGAGCCTTCCATGGTGCCGCCGGTGACGCGCCCGGTGAAGTCGCGGCGCACGCCGTGATTGTCCACGTAGGCAAAGCTGATCCTGAATCCGGAGAGCCGCGGCTCGCGCAAGCCCGCGAGGGTCGAGCCCAGGTAGGCCACGCCTTCGATTTTCTGGTATCTCTGATCAAGGTTCACGCTGATTTTTTCCGAAGCGCCGGCGCCCGAGAGCTCCATCGCCCAGCGGCCCGCGACGCTGGCCGGCACGACCCACAGGTAGACGCGCCTGCCGTCCACGTCCGAGGCCTCGTCCGGTTCCCAGTCTTCCATGTTGAAGGCGTGCGTCACGACGCGCGTTCCCGGCCGCATGGCGAGGATCTGCGGGCGCAACTTCATGTTGAGGGACGGCAGAAGATACATGGTGAGCACGGTCGCCTGGGTGAAATCGGTCGTGAAGATATCGCCCTGCACGATCTGCGCCTTCCCCTGGACTCCGGCCGCCTGGGCGTTGCGCTGGGCCAGGGCGACCATGTCGGGGTTGTATTCGACGCCGAGGGAGCGGGCGCCGAATTTTTTCGCGGCGGCGATGGCGATCTTGCCGTCGCCGGCGCCCAGATCGATCACATAGTCCTCGGGCTTTGTCTGTGCCGCGTTGAGCATGCGCTCGACGACCTCGTCCGGCGTCGGCACCCACACCACGTCCTTGCCCTGCTGGCCTACGTGGGGCTTGAAATCCTTTTGCTGGGCGTACGCGGCGGGCGCTAAGGCGAACAGTGCTGCAGCGAGCGCCGACAGGATGCCCTTTGGAATTGCACGAAACATATCGTCCTCTTTCTGTCTGAGTGGAAATTCGGTGTGCGGGGTAAGCGAACCGGCCCGTGCGGCCAAAGCGGATCCTACAGGGCCTCCGCAGCGTGATCGGCGAGGCGCGAGCGCTCGCCACGCTGCAGAGTCACGTGGCCCGAGTGCGACCAGCCTTTCATGCGATCGACGACGTACGTCAATCCGGAGCTGCCCTCCGTGAGGTAAGGCGTGTCGATCTGCGCGATGTTGCCCAGGCACACCACCTTGGTGCCGGGGCCGGCGCGGGTGATCAGGGTCTTCATCTGCTTGGGTGTCAGGTTTTGCGCCTCGTCGATGATGAGATACTTGTTGATGAAGGTGCGGCCGCGCATGAAATTGAGCGACTTGATCTTGATTCTCGAGCGGATCAGGTCGCGCGTGGCGGCGCGGCCCCATTCGCCCGCCTCGTCGTCGGTCTTGTTGAGGACGTCGAGATTGTCCTCGAGCGCCCCCATCCAGGGCGTCATCTTTTCCTCCTCGGTGCCGGGAAGGAAGCCGATGTCTTCGCCGACCGGCACGGTGACCCGGGTCATGATGATCTCGGAGTAATTCTTCGTCTCGAGCGTCTGCATCAGACCGGCCGCGAGCGTGAGCAGCGTCTTGCCCGTTCCCGCCTGGCCGAGCAGGGTCACGAAGTCGACTTCCGGATTCATGAGCAGATTGAGCGCGAAGTTCTGCTCGCGGTTGCGCGCCGTGATGCCCCAGACGTTGTTCTTGCTGTGGGTGTAGTCGCGCACGGTCTCGAGCACCGCGGTGCGTCCCGAGATTTCCTTGACCGCGGCGAGGAGCGGCCGTTCGCCGTCCTGATAGAGGAACTCGTTCAGGAGCAGCTTCTGGCAGAGCGGCCCGCGGATGCGATAATAGGTGCGGCCGTCGCGTTTCCACGACTCGATATCCCGGCCGTGGTGATCCCAGAAATCCGTCGGCAGCTCGCGGACACCGCTGTAGAGGAGGTCCGTGTCCTCGAGCACTTTGTCGGTGAAGTAATCCTCCACGGTGAGGCCCAGCGCCCGGGCCTTGATGCGCATGTTGATGTCTTTCGACACCAGGGTGACCTGGCGTCGGGGATCGCGCTTTTGCAGGTAGATCACCACGCCGATGATGTGGTTGTCGGTCTTGCCGATCGGCAGATTGGCGGGAATGTGGCCGTTGATCGCCTCGGTCTGGAGGTAGAGGCGCCCTCTCGCGTTGTCGGCTTCGTGGCGCGCGAGCGGAATCCCATCCGCTATGGGTCCCTTGGCGTGGCTGACGATGTCGTCCAGGAAGCGGCTCGCCTGGCGCGCGTTGCGGGCGATTTCCGAGATGCCGCTCTTGTTGCTGTCGAGCTCCTCGAGGGTCATGATCGGCAGGAACACGTCGTGCTCCTCGAACCGGAACAGGCTGGTCGGGTCGTGCATCAGCACGTTGGTGTCCAGGACGAAGAGCTTCGTGGTGGACGATCGGGATTGCGCGCGGGGACGGCGGGCGGGCACGGATTTGCGCGAAGCTTCGGCTGCGGAATCGGCTTGCTGCTCAGACGGCTTTAACAAAATCGAGCACCTCCTGGGCGTGACCGGGAACCTTGACTCCGCGCCACTCGCGCCGGAGAACGCGGTCGCGGTCGAGCACGAAGGTGCTGCGCTCGATGCCCCGTACCTTTTTCCCGTAAAGGTTCTTCATTTTCATCACCCCGAACTGGCCGCAGACTTTCTCGGTCTCGTCGGAAAGGAGCTCGAAGGGAAAGCCCATCTTGGCCTTGAAATTCTCGTGCGACTTGAGACTGTCGCGCGAGATTCCGGCTATCGAACATCCCGCCTTCTGGAACTGGGGGTAGAGATCGCGAAATTGCGCGCCTTCCGTCGTGCAGCCCGGAGTGTTGTCCTTGGGGTAGAAATAGAGGACCAGCAGCTTGGATTTGACCGCCGAGAGCCGGAACTCCTTGCCGCCGGTGGCGGGCAGCACGAAGTCGCTCACTGCTTTGTTGGCCATCCGGAGTCGGCACCCTTATAGCCGCCATTGTCGCCCGAATTCAGAAGCGAACGCAACCGGGACATCCGTCCGCGGCTCAGGAAAGAAATTTTGCAAGCTCCCCCAACAATTCCGCGGGCGCTTCCTCCGGGATGTAGTGGCCGCAATCCAGGGCTCGTCCCTGGACGGTCTCGGCCCGCTCGGCCCAGTCGGCGAGGGGGGAGAAGCAGCGCGCTATCGTTCCGTGCTTGCCCCACAGAACGAGCAGCGGCGCCGCGAGCTTGCGATCGATGTCCGCCTCGTCGTGCGTGAGATCGATCGATTCGGCCGCGCGGTAATCCTCGCAGCTCGCGTGGATCGCCGCCGGATCGCGAAAACATCGCCGGTACTCGGCAAGCGCCTCGGGCGCAAACGCCTTCAAGCCCGCATGGCGGGTTCCCATGTGGCTCTCGAGGTAGAAATCGGGACTGGCTCCGATCAAGGTCTCCGGAATGGGCTCCGGACGCAGCAGGAAAAACCAGTGGTAATAGGCCTTGGCGAACTCGCGGGATACGCTTGCGTACATCTTGCGCGTGGGAACGATGTCGAGCACGGCGAGCTTTTCCACGGAAGCGGGATGGTCCAGCGCCATTCGATGCGCGACTCGCCCTCCGCGGTCGTGGCCGACCACGAAAAACGCTTCATGACCGAGGGTTCGCATCGCCTCCACCTGGTCCTGGGCCATGGCGCGCTTGGAATAATTGGCGTGATCGGGCAGCCCGTGGGGCTTTTCGCTGTCGCCGTAACCGCGCAGGTCCGCGGCCACCACGCTGAATCGCTTGGCGAGCTCGGGCGCGATCCGGTGCCAGATCGCGTGCGTCTGCGGATAGCCGTGTAAGAGGAGCAGCGGCGGGCCCACGCCGCCATGGACGAGGTTGATCGCCGCGCCGCTCGTCCTGATGCGCCTGCGCTTGAAGCCGGGAAAGAGATCTTTCACGAAAGAAATTCCTTGCCCTGCAACGCGAGCGACCCCGATCGTCCGGCGACGCTGCCGAACGCGATCTCGTTGCGCGGCAGGCTTCTCAAGTCGAGCGATTCGGCAAGGGTCCGCATCGATACCAGATCGTAGCCCTGGCTCTTCCACCCGGCGAGCATCGCCTCGAACGCCGGCGCGAGTTTTCCGCCTTCGAGCTCGGCGTGAAGCGTATACACGTGTCCCGCGGCCGGGTGCTCGCGGGTGAGATTGAGCACGTGCTCGGCGACGTTTTTCTTCGTGAGCCCGTTCACGCCGATCAGCTCGTCCAGCGTCGGGAGTGTGGTCGGGAGCTGCGGGCAGGCGACGATCTCGGCTCGCCACACGGGGATGAAAGGGCCGCTCCCGCGGGTGTCCGAGCAGTAGTCGAACCCCAGGCGCTGCGTCAGGCGCAACGCGTGCACATTCGTCTGCCAGCCCGCCGCGCCGTGGGCCCGCGCGGGCTCCCCGAAGATCTCCTCGAAGCGCTCGCGCGACAGGAGCATCTGGCGCTCGGTCCAGCGGGCGTCCGCCCCGGGGACGCCGTCCTGCCATTTCACGTGATCCCAGGCGTGGATGCCGACTTCGAAACCGGCGTCCCGCACCCCGCGCATCACGCCGGCGCAGCGGCGCCCGATGTCGGGACCGGGGAGGAGCGTTCCGTAGAGCAGGGTGGCCAATCCGTAATGCGAGAGAACCGAGGTGCGCGATGCCTTTCCGATGAAGCCGCCGCGGAAGACGCGCTTGATCGCGCGGCCCGTGTGATCCGGACCGAGGCTGAAGAGGAAAGTGGCGCCGGCGCCGTGCTTTTTCAGCAGCTCGACCAGGCGCGGTACCCCTCTTCGGGTCCCGCGGTAGGTATCGACGTCGACTTTCAGAGCAAGTTTCATTCGACCAGCCGCCGCGCTTCGGCGACGTGCGTCCGGTAGGCGTCGAAGATGAGCTTGAGCGCCTGCTGCATGTTGAAGTGCGGCTTCCAATCCAGATCCTTCGCGGATTGGGAGATCTTGGGAACGCGATTCTGCACGTCCTGGTAGCCCTTGCCGTAGTATTCCCCCGCGGTCGTCTTGACGAGCTTCACCTTCTTCGCGTTCTCGCGGTATTCGGGGTACCCCAGCGCGAGCTTCACCATCATGCCGGCGAGATCCCTGACCGAATAGTTGTTCTTCGGGTTGCCGATATTATAGATTTTTCCGCTCGCGATCCCCTTGCGGTTCTCTATGATCTTCATCAGCGCGTCGATGCCGTCGTCGATGTAGGTAAACGCGCGCTTCTGCCTGCCGCCGTCCACCAGCTTGATCGGTTCTCCCCGGACGATGTGGCCGAAGAACTGGGTGATCACCCGCGAGCTCCCTTCCTTGGAGGCGTTGAGATTGTCCAGTCCCGAACCGATCCAGTTGAACGGCCGAAACAGCGTGTAGTCGAGGCCTTCCTTCATGCCGTAGGCGTGAATGACGCGGTCCATCAGCTGCTTCGCGCAGGCGTAGATCCAGCGCGGCTTGTCGATCGGGCCGTACACGAGCGAGGAAGCCTCCGGGTCGAACTGGCGGTCGGCGCACATGCCGTAGACCTCGGAGGTCGAGGGAAAGACCAGGCGCTTGCCGTGCCTGACGCATCCCCGCACGATCGGCAGATTCGCCTCGAAGTCGAGCTCGAAGACCTTGAGCGGTTCCTTGACGTAGATCGCAGGCGTCGCGATCGCGACGAGCGGCAGCACCGTGTCGCACTTTCGGACGTGATACTCGATCCACTCGTGGTTGATGGTGATGTCGCCTTCGAAAAAGCGGAAGCGCTTGTGACCGAGCAGCTCGGGGACGCGGTCGGTCTGCATATCCATGCCATAGACCTCCCAGTCGGTCTTGGCGATGATGCGCTTGGACAGATGATGGCCGATGAAGCCGTTCACGCCGAGGATGAGGATTCTTTTCACCGTGACTCCCTAGTGCAGCGGGACCTTGCGATCGCCGATGCGATTAGCGAATTCTTGCGCGGAGAGCGGCCGGCCGTCCAGTTCCAGCTCGAGAAGCTCCAGAACCTCTCCGTCGGCGCAGGCCGCGTAGCAACGGCCGCCTTCCGCGTGGAGGAACGCCGCGACCCGCGCACCGCTCTTCCCCGCGCAACGCCGCGTCCGCAGCACCCGCAGCAGCGCCCCCTCCAATTCCGTGAACGCGCCGGGATAGGGCGGGGCAACCGCGCGAACCAGATCGTGCACCCGTTTCGCGGACTCGCGCCAGTCGATGCGGCCGTCTTCGGGCCGGCGGCCGCCGAAATAGCCGCCCTGCGAAAGGTCTTGCGCGCGAAGGACCGCGCTGCCGTCGATCAGTTTCGGCAGGCTGCGCCTGAGAACGCGCTCGGCCGCGCCCGTGACTTTTCCAAGCACGTCCATGGCCGGCTCGTCGGGCAGGATAGGTACGGCTTCCTGGTCGACGATGCGGCCCGCGTCGGGCTTTTCCACCATCTCGTGCAAGGTCGCGCCGGTCTCGGTCTCGCCGTGGATGATCGCCCAGTTGACCGGCACCCGTCCGCGGTACTTCGGAAGGAGCGAGCCGTGCACGTTGAATGCACCCCTCCCGGGAATCGCCAGCAGCCGTGCACCGAGCATCAGGCGGTAGTAGAACGAGAAAAGAAAATCCGGACGCAGATCGCGGATTCTCCCGACGATCTCCGGCGTATTGGGGTCATCGGGCATGAGGGTCTCGATCGAGCGCCCGCGCGCGAGCTCCGCGACGCTCGCGAACCAGATTCTCTCTTCGGGCCTGTCCCGGTGCGTGATCACCAGAGGCACTTCGATCCGCTCATCGAGGAGGACTCCGAGGCAGCGGCAGCCGACGTCGTGATAGGCGAAGACAACCGCGCTCGTCACTCTTTGAACCGGTTACGAGATGAGGGGAGACATCCCCTCATGCTCCCCTATATTTGCCGCTGTTTCGGCGATTCCGAAACAGCGTCCTTGCGTTCCAGAACGGCCTGCACGAGGTAGCGCGGCCGCTGCCGCACCTGCTCGTAGATGCGGCCCACGTATTCGCCCAGCAGGCCGATGCCGAACAAGGTGATGCCGATCAAGAAGAATGCGATGCCGAACAGGGTAAATACGCCCTCTGCCTCGGGTCCGACCACCAGGCGGCGGATGGCGAGGAAAATCACGAACGTCAAAGACAACAGGGCTATGGCGATTCCCGACAGCGAGAACAGCTGCAGAGGCATCACGGAGAACCCGGTGACCAGATCGAAGTTGAGCCGCACCAGGCTGTAAAGCGAGTATTTCGATTCTCCCGCGGCGCGTTCCTCGTGCGCCACCTCGATCTCCACGGGGCGCTCGGCGAAGGTATAAGCGAGCGCGGGAATGAAGGTATTCAGCTCGCGGCAGCCGTTCACTGCGTCGACGATCCGGCGGCTGTAGGCGCGCAGCATGCACCCCTGATCGGTCATGTGGATGCGGGTGATGCGCTCGCGAACGGCGTTCATCATCCGCGATGCGCCGCGCCGGAACGCGGTGTCCTGCCGCTTGAGGCGCACGCTTCCGACGTAATCGTAGCCCTCGTCCATTTTGGCGAGGAGATTCGCGATTTCCTCCGGAGGGTTCTGAAGGTCGGCGTCGAGCGTAACCACGCGCGCGCCGCGACTCGCCTCGAATCCCGCCATGATGGCGAGGTGCTGGCCGAAGTTGCCGTTGAACAGGATCACACGGGTCACATCCGGGCGGAGCTCGAACTGCCCGCGCAGGAGCGCGGGCGAGCCGTCCCGGCTGCCGTCGTTGACGAAAATGACCTCGTAGCTCGCGCCGAGCGCGTCCAGCGCCGGATACAGCCGCGCGAACAGCGCCGGGAGCACCGCCTCCTCGTTGTAGACCGGGACCACGACCGAGACTCGCGGGTTCACGGCATGTCCTTCTTGAGCGTGAGCGAGACGGCCTCGCAGACGCGCTCGACGTCGGCTCGTCCCATCTCCGGAAAGAGCGGAAGGGTGACGATCCCCTTGCCGATGCGCTCGGCGTTGGGAAATTGGCCTTCGCGCCAGCCGAGCGAGCGGTACAGCGAAAAAAGGTGAATAGCGGGGTAATGCACGCCGACGCCGATCGAGCGGGCGCGCATCTTCGCGATGAAATCGCCCCGCCCGACGCGCTCGGGCAGCACCACCTGGAACATGTGCCAATTGCAATCATCGTAGTCGGCGACGGGCAGCCCGCATCCCGTGCTGCGATCGAAGAACTCGAAGTAGCGCCGGGCCAGCTCGCGTCGCTTGTCGGTGAACTCCGCAAGGCGCCTGAGCTGTCCGAGGCCGATGCGCGCGGCGACGTCGGTGAGGTTGAACTTTCCCCCGACGACGTCCACGTCCATGCCGTCTTCGTCGAAGCGCGTCACGCCCTGCAGCCGCAGCTTCTCGGCGAGCGCGATGTCGTTTTCGCCAGCGAGCACGATCGCGCCGCCCTCCGCAGTCGTGATGTTCTTGTTCGCGTGGAAGCTGAAGGCGACGAGGTCCCCGCGGGCGCCGATGCGCGTGCCCTTCCAGCTCGAACCGAAGGCCTGCGCGGCATCCTCGACCACGCGCAGGCGATGCTTCCCGGCGAGGGCGTACAGCCTGTCGAGATCGACCGGCAGGCCCGCGAGGTAGACGGGCAGGATCGCCTTCGACTTCTTCGTGATTGCGGGCGAGAGGCGCCCGAGGTCGATATTGCGGGTCTTGGGGTCGACGTCGACGAACACCGGTCGCGCGCCGAGCTGCAGCACGACGTTGCTCGTGGCGACCCAGGAGAGCGGCGTGGTGATGACTTCGTCCCCGGGACCGACACCGGCCAGCCGCAGCCCGATCTCGAGTGCCGCAGTCCCCGAATTGAGGGCGCGCACGGGGCGCCCGCCGCAATAGCGCGACAGCTCCGCTTCGAATTCCTTGACCCGGGGCCCGGAGGTGATCCAGCCCGAGCGCAGCACCTCGGCGACTCCGGCAATCGTCTCCTCGTCGATCATCGGGCGGGTAAAAGGCAGGAAAGATTCGCCGGCCACGGATTCAACTGCGGGCAACCAAAAAGACGCCGGCGACGATGAAGGCGATGCCGACGAGCTTCTGCGCAGTGAGCGACTCGCCGAACAGGTACCAGGCCGCGACCGCATTCAGGACGTATCCGACCGAAAGCATCGGATAAGCGATCGAAACCTCCACGCGCGACAGGCCCATGATCCAGACCACCAGGCTCACGACGTAGCATGCGACCCCGCCCGCGATGTGCGGTTCGAAGGCGAGCTTCATGCCGATGGGGACGATATTTTGGGCGCTATACTCGAATTGCCCCACCGCGTTGGTGCCCGCCTTGAGCAGCAGCTGCGCCGCCGCGTTGAGCAGCACGCCCGTCAGGATGAGAGCCCAACTCGCCGCGTTCACGGTTTCTTCACGATCACGCGGCGGGCATCGCGCGCGACGATTTGCATGGGGACCGGATGCGCCTTGAGGAACCCGTCGAGGTCGTTCACGTTGAATAGGGCGAACGCCTCCCGGTCGGCTTGCCAGGCGCGGGCGAACGCCGCCGTGTCCGGCAAGTAGTTCAGCGGCTCCCAGCTGATCGGCTGCGCCAATTCGTCCTTGTTGGCGACCATCGTCACGGTTCGGCCCAGGTAGAACAGCAAGGTCTGATCGAAGGTGTTCACCACGTAGAAGGGGACATCCGGTTGGAGCTGGTCCCGGATTTTCTGGGCGATATGATACGCGGAATAGGCGGGTGAAAGTTCCTCATGCCCCGAAGTCGCGGCCTGCACCGAGACGAGGCTCCCGAACGCAAGGGCGACCGCGGCGGCCTGAGGGCGCGCGCGAAGCGCCAGCCAGGCCGAAATGGCCGCGGCCAAGATCAGCGCGACGGCCGCGGCTGTCAGCCAGTGAGCGTAGCGGGCGACCAGCTCCGGGAGATCGGCCGGGCCGTATCGCGTCGCCCGCGATGCGCCGACTGCCAAAGCGAGGCCGAGAACGCCGGCGACGCCCGCCTGCGCGAGCGCGAGGCGCGGTCCCGAACGGGCAAGGTAGTCGCCGATGAGCAGCGCCAGAGCCGGAAAAATCGGCAGGATATAGGAGATGAGCTTCGAGTTGGATGCCGAAAAGAAGACGAAAACGACGGCGCACCAAAGGAGCAGGAAACGCCGCGGCTGGAAGGCCCCGTCCGAAGAGCGTTGCCACGCATGCCGGAGAGCGGGAAACAGGCTCACGATCCAGGGAAGAACGCCGACGAGCACGATGGGGACGAAATACCAGGCGGGCTCGTAGCGTCCGTGCTCCCGGGTGAGGAAGCGCTCGAAGTGCTCATGGAGGAAAAAAAAGCGAAAGAACTCCGGATTGACGATCGAGACGGCGACGAACCAAGGCGCCGCGACGGCGAAGAACAACAAGGCGCCGGAAAAGACGTGCAGCCGCGCGAGAAATCTCAGGTCGCGCTCGACAAGCGCATAGAGGACCGCGGCGCCCGCGGGAAGGACGATGCCGACCAAGCCCTTGCTCAGGACCGCGAGCGCGGCGGCGGCCCAGGCGAGGAGCATCCAGCGGCGGCGCTCTCCTTCGCCCGCCGAGTCGCGCTGCGCGAGAGCGACGGCGAAAACCGACGCCGACATGAAGAAGCTGAGCGCCATGTCCAGGGTGAGCATGTGGCCGATCGCGACGTAAATCGCCGCGCCCCCGGCGACCGCGGCCCCGACCAGGCCGGCGGGCGGTCCGAGCAGCCGATTGCCGGTCCAGAACACGAGCAATACGCCCAAAAAGCCGGTGAGTCCCGGCCACAGTCGCGCGGCCCACTCGGTCGTTCCGAACGCGCTGAATGCCGCCGCGGTCGCCCAGTACTGCAGCGGCGGTTTCTCGAAGTACTTGAAGCCGTTCAGCCGCGGGGTGAGCCAATCCCCGCTTGCAAGCATCTCGCGGGGGATTTCCGCGTAGCGGCCTTCGTCGGGCTTGACGAGGTGCCGATAACCGAGATTGCAGAACCACGCAAAGCTGAATGCCGCCAGAAGCGCAAGGAGTTGATTGCGAGTGAAGCTCTCCGACGTCCCGGACATTCTCACCGGCTACCCGATCAGGAGCGCCGCGGCGACCCTGCGCTCTTCGGCGAGGAGAATGTTGTAGGTACGGCAGGCGGCCTGCACATCCATGACCTCCACGCCGACACCGGCCTGTATCAGGGATCGCATGATCTCCGGGCGGGGAAAGCGCAGCCGCGCTCCGGTGCCGAGCAGAATGATTTCCCGGTCCAGATCGGCGAGCGCTGCCAGATGCTCGGGCGCGAGTGCTTCGAAGCTTGTCGCCGGCCAGTCCAATAGGATGCGCTCCGGCAGTACCACCAGGCTGCGCTCGAACCGCTGCCTGTTGACCATCACGTAGCCATCGCCGTAGCCGGTGATGGAGTTCTTGGCGGTCGCGGGATCGAGATGCAGCTTCAAGTTTGCCGGTGCCGTAAGTGTCCGGTAACATTATAACTTCTTGCAGCGCAGCGCGGCTCGTAAGCCCCGCCGCACCACCGGAAAATCCCGCGCGATATGAGAAAGTTTGCCCGAATCGAGCGTCTTCCCCCCTACGTCTTCAACATCACCAACGAGTTGAAGATGACGGCGCGCCGCGCGGGCGAAGACGTGATCGACATGAGCATGGGCAATCCCGACGGCCCCACGCCCAAGCATATCGTGGCGAAGCTCGTCGAGGCCGCGCAGCGCAGCGACACGCACGGCTATTCGGTGTCGAAAGGCATCCCGCGCCTGCGCCGCGCGATCTGCGGCTGGTACCAGCGGCGCTACGGCGTGGAATTCGACATGGACGCGGAGGCCATCGTCACCATCGGCTCGAAAGAGGGGCTTGCGCACCTGATGCTCGCCTGCCTCGATCGCGGCGACACCGTGCTCGTGCCGAATCCTTCGTATCCCATCCACATCTACGGCGCGATCATCGCCGGCGCCGACATCCGCTCGGTGCGCATGACGGAGGACGTGGATTTCTTCGAGGAGCTCGAGCGTGCGATTCGCGAGCTGATCCCGAAACCGAAGATGCTCGTCATCGGTTTTCCCTCGAACCCGACGGCGAGGTGCGTCGAGCTGGAATTCTTCGAGCGCGTGATCGCGCTCGCCCGGGTGCACGACATCCTGGTCGTGCACGATCTCGCCTACGCCGACATCACCTTCGACGGATGGAAAGCGCCTTCCATCATGCAGGTGCCGGGCGCGCGCGACGTGGCGGTGGAATTCTTCACCATGTCGAAGAGCTACAACATGGCCGGCTGGCGCATCGGCTTCATGGTGGGGAACCGCGACCTCGTCAACGCGCTCGCGCGAATCAAGAGCTATCACGACTACGGCACTTTCACGCCGATCCAGGTCGCTTCGATCGTGGCGCTGGAAGGCCCGCAGGACTGCGTCGAGGAGCACCGCATGAAATACCAGAGGCGCCGCGACGTGATGGTGCGCGGCCTGCACGAGGCCGGCTGGATGGTAGACAATCCCAAGGCATCGATGTACATCTGGGCGAAGATCCCCGGGCCTTATGCGAAGCTGGGCTCGCTCGAATTCGCCAAGAAAATACTGGCCGACGCCAAGGTCGCGGTATCGCCGGGAATCGGCTTCGGCGATTACGGCGACGACCACGTGCGCATCGCGCTGATCGAGAACGAGGCGCGGACGCGCCAGGCGATCCGCGGCATCAAGGAAATGTTCCGCAAGGACGGGTTGCTGTGATGCAGATTATCGAAGTCACCGACGAACAGGGCGCCGTGGCCTCGCCCGACTGGCTCGGGAAGGCGGAAGCCGTGCACCGCCAGCTGCGTACCGCGCTGCCGGCGGAGTACGCGGCGAAGATGCAACGGGTCTTCGCCGGCGGCGCGCGCATGTGCGTCGCCGTCGAAGGTGCCCGGGTCGCCGGCGTCGCAGTCTATCGCATGTACGAAAACACCTGGGCGGGCCGGCAGCTCTACGTGGACGACCTCGTCACCGACGAGAAGAAGCGCTCCGCGGGCGTCGGCCGGGCGCTGCTCGGCTACCTCGAGCGCAAGGCGCGCGCGCTCGGTTTCGACAACCTGTCGCTCGACTCGGGCACGCAGCGAACCCAGGCGCACAAGTTCTACTTCCGCGAGGGCATGGTGGTGACCTCGTTCCACTTCGGGAAGAAGCTGAAATGAAACCGATCAACGTGGGCCTGCTCGGCATCGGCACGGTGGGCGGGGGCACCTGGTCGGTGCTCGCGCGCAACCGCGAGGAGATCTCGCGCCGCGCCGGCCGCGAGATCCGCATCAGCATCGTCGCCGACAAGGAAACCGCGAAAGCGAAGAAGCTCACCGGCGGCAAGGCGCGCGTCACAGCAGACGCGTTCGAAGTCGTGCGCGATCCCGAAGTCGACATCGTCATCGAGCTGATCGGCGGCACCACGGTCGCGAAGGAGCTGGTGCTCGCCGCGATCGAGAACGGCAAGCACGTGGTCACCGCCAACAAGGCGCTGCTCGCCACCCACGGCAACGAGATCTTCGCTGCGGCGCAGAAGA
>Ga0137463_1000511_pt1 | contig 13225 bp, 17 predicted proteins | sample EasRivERMGT800_2_FD_102333 | JGI IMG/M metagenome (GOLD analysis project Ga0137463, IMG submission 102333) | Soil microbial communities from meander-bound floodplain in the East River, Colorado, USA - East River MetaG ERMGT800_2 | ecosystem: Environmental > Terrestrial > Soil > Floodplain ...
CGAGGTGACTTCCGATCCCGCGCACGTGGCGGGTGCCGACCGCGTCGTATTTCCGGGCCAGGGCGCGATGCCCGATTGCATGCGCGAAATGGATGCGCGTGGACTGCGTCCGGCGGTCCTCGACGCCGCCCGCAGCCGCCCGTTTCTGGGAATCTGCATCGGGCTTCAGATGCTCTTCGAGAGCAGCGACGAAGGCGGCGTGGCAGGACTCGCGCTCCTCCCGGGTACGGTGCGTCGTTTTCCCGCCGAGGCCATGGTCGACGCTGAAGGACACAAGCTCAAGGTTCCCCACATCGGCTGGAACCGCGTGAAACAGGCCGCACCGCACGCCCTGTGGTCGGGCATCGAGGACGGCAGCCGCTTCTATTTCGTCCACAGCTACTTTCCACAGACCGGGGAGGCCGCGCTGGTGCGGGGCACCACCGACTACGGCGTCCCCTTTACGTGCGCGGTGGCACGGGATAATATTTTTGCGGTACAGTTCCATCCGGAAAAAAGCGATATTGCGGGCCTGCGGCTGCTCGCCAACTTCCTCAACTGGAATCCCTAAATCTTCCCATCGCCCGTCCCGGGTTGCCCGGGGCTTTGCGCTGTTTCCCGACTCAATGCTGATCATTCCGGCGATTGACATCAAGGACGGACACTGCGTCCGTCTGAAACAGGGAAAGATGAGCGAGGCCACGGTGTTCTCGGAAGATCCCGTCGGCATGGCCAAGCATTGGAAGGCCGAAGGCGCGCGCCGGCTGCACCTCGTCGATCTGAACGGGGCGGCGGCCGGCAAGCCCAAGAACGAGAGCATCATCCGAGCGATCCTGCAGGCCCTCGGGGATTCCCTGCCCGTGCAGCTGGGCGGGGGTATCCGCGACCTGGACACGATCGAGCACTATCTCGATCTCGGGGCCGGCTACATCATCATCGGGACGGCGGCGGTGAAAAACCCCGGCTTCCTGCAGGACGCGTGCACGGCTTTTTCCGGGCACATTATCGTTGCGCTCGACGCCAAGGACGGCAAAGTCGCCGTCGAGGGCTGGTCGAAGATGACTGGCCATGACGTGGTGGAGCTCGCGAAAAAATTCCAGGACTACGGCGTCGAGGCGGTTATCTACACGGATATCGGCCGCGACGGCATGCTCACCGGAGTGAACGTGGACGCGACGCTGAAGCTCGCGAGGGAGTTGCGCGTTCCGGTGATCGCGAGCGGCGGCCTGACCAGCGTCGAGGACATCAAGGCGCTCTGCAAAATCGAATCCGAAGGCATCAACGGCGTCATTACCGGTCGCGCGATCTATCAGGGCACGCTCGATTTCAAGAAGGCCCAAGCCGAAGCGGACAAACTGGGGAAGGGCAAGGATTGAAGACGCAGGATTGAGGATCGAGGGAAAATTCTCCCTCGGCTTGCGATTTGATCTTTCCAGATCCTCGATCCTGAATCATGCTCGCCAAGCGCATCATTCCCTGTCTCGACGTCGACCGCGGGCGCGTCGTCAAGGGCATCAACTTCATCGGGCTGCGCGACGCGGGCGATCCGGTCGAGATCGCGCGGCGCTACAACGAGCAGGGCGCGGACGAGCTGACCTTCCTCGACATCACCGCGAGCTCGGAGGAGCGCGATCTGATCCTGCACGTCGTCGAAGAGGTCGCGGCGCAGGTGTTCATTCCCCTTACCGTGGGCGGTGGCGTTCGCAAGGTGGAGGACGTGAGGCGCTTGCTCAACGCGGGGGCCGACAAGGTCTCCATCAACACCGCTGCGGTCCAGAACCCGCAGCTGGTCGCCGATGCCGCCGGTCGCTACGGCGCCCAGTGCATCGTGGTCGCCATCGACGCCAAACGGAGGGAGCCTGCCGCGAGCCCCGGGATTCGCTGGGAGGTGTTTACTCATGGGGGACGTCGGCCGGCCGGATTGGACGCCGTCGAATGGGCGCGTAAAATGCAAAAGCTGGGCGCTGGGGAAATCCTGCTCACGAGTATGGACCGGGACGGTACCCGTAAAGGCTTCGATCTCGCGCTCACCCGCGCCGTCGCCGAGGCGGTGGATGTCCCGGTGATCGCGAGCGGCGGCGTCGGCAAGCTCGATCATCTCGCCGAGGGCGTACTCGAAGGCCGCGCCGACGCGGTTCTCGCCGCGAGCATTTTTCACTTCGGCGAGTTCACCGTGCGCGAGGCGAAGGAGTACATGGCAAAGCGCGGAATCGAAGTCAGACTTTGAATGGGCGGACGCGATGGCAGAGGACTGGCTTGAGAGAGTAAAGTGGGACGAGCACGGCCTTGTCCCCGCGATCGCCCAGGAGATTTCCACGAACAAGGTGTTGACGCTCGCCTGGATGAACCGCGAGTCGCTCGCCGAGACGGCGGCGACCGGTGAAGCGCACTACTGGTCGCGCTCGCGAATGCGCCTGTGGAAGAAAGGCGAGCAGTCCGGAAACGTGCAGACGGTGCGCGAGATCCGGCTCGACTGCGACGAGGACGTGGTGCTGCTCAGGGTGGAACAGGGCGGCGGAATCGCCTGCCACACCGGAAGACACAGCTGCTTTTTCCAGAAGCTCGATAACGGGCGCTGGGTGACGGTGGAGCCGGTGATCAAGGACCCGAAGGAAATATACGGACGATGAGCGACATACTCGAACGGCTGGCGGACATGGTCGAGTCGCGCAAGGCCGGCGACCCGGAAAAGTCTTACGTGTCGAGGCTGTTCGCGCGCGGACCCGACGCGATCCTGAAAAAAGTCGGCGAGGAAGCGACCGAAACCGTGATGGCCGCCAAGGACGGGGACCGGCTGCGCATCGTCGGCGAAACGGCCGATCTATGGTTTCATTGCCTGATCATGCTTGCACAGTACGGCTTGCGGCCCGCCGACGTGCTCGCCGAGCTGCGTCGCCGCGAGGGTATTTCCGGGATCGACGAAAAGGCCGCACGTGCCGATACGCGGCGTGCAAAGACGGAGCGGAAATAGGGATGGGTGCGGAAAGCTGCCTCTTCTGCAGGATCGTCCGGGGGGAAATCCCGAGCCGGAAAATCTACGAAGACGCCGACATTTTCGCCTTCAATGACATCCATCCGCTCGCCCCGGTGCATTTCATGATCATCCCCAAGAAACATGTCGATTCGCTCGCGGATTGCGACATGAGCCACCAGGCGGTGCTGGGCAAGATCCTCGCCATGGCGCCGCGCTTGGCGCGCGAGCAGGGGTCGACCGACGGATTTCGCGTCATCATCAACACCGGACGTGTGGGCCGGCAGGAGGTGTATCATTTGCACGTCCACGTCGTCGGCGGCCCGGAAGCCTTGGGCCCGATGCTGAAACGCAATTGAAAGGGTAAGCCATGGGTACCTGGAGCATTTGGCACTGGCTGGTCGTGCTGTTGATCGTCTTGCTCGTTTTCGGCACGAAAAAACTCCGTAATATCGGCGCCGACCTGGGCGGGGCGGTACGCGGATTCAAGGACGGCATGAAGGAATCATCGGCCGACAAGCACCCCGAGAGCGGATCCTCGCCCCAATCGCTGAGCGGCCGCACCATCGAGGGCGAGGTCAAGGACAAGGCCAAGACCTGAAAGGTCTTCGGCCGGGTCCAGACGCCGGGAGCGGTCCCGGCTTCTTTTTTGAACGATTCGTTCACCCCCCGTGTTTGACGTCGGATTCTCCGAACTGATGGTGATCGCCGTGGTGGCGCTCATCGTCATCGGGCCCGAGCGCTTGCCTCGCGTGGCACGCACCATGGGCCACTTGTTCGGCCGGCTGCAGCGCTACGTCAACGACGTCAAGGCCGACATCAACCGCGAGATCGAGCTGGAGGAGCTGCGCAAGTTCAGGAGCACCGTCGAGGACGCCGCGCGCGGTTTCGAGAGCACGGTCAATACGACGGTCAGCTCAGTTGAAAGCGAAGTGGCGAAAACCGAGACGGAGCTCAATGGCTTGACGAGAATCGAAGACACCGCGGCAGCGCCGTCGGGTGCCCCGCAGTCAGCCCCCGACGCGGCCTCGCAGCCGGGTGAAGTCGGCCGCGAGCCGCAAGGCGGCGCGCCCCCGCCGCCGGAAAAGACCGCCGTCTGACCGGCTTAAGAATGAGCACGCAGGACACCTTCATCTCCCATCTGGTCGAGCTGCGCGACCGGCTCCTGCGCGCGATCCTGGCGGTGATCGTCGTGTTCCTGTGCCTGTTTCCCTGGGCGAGGGAACTTTATGCGCTGCTCGCCAAGCCCCTGATGGCGGCGCTCCCCGTCGGCGGCCAAATGATCGCGACCGACGTCGTGGGCGTGTTCCTGGTTCCGGTCAAAGTGGCCCTGCTCGTGGCCTTCGTGATCGCGCTTCCTTACGTTCTTTACCAGGTCTGGGCGTTTGTCGCACCGGGTTTGTATGTGAACGAAAAGCGTCTGGTGCTGCCTCTGGTGGTCGCGAGTTCGTTCTTGTTTCTCCTGGGAATGTCTTTTGCGTATTTCCTGGTATTCCCGGTGGTTTTCAAGTTCATGGCATCCATCGCCCCGGAGGGCGTCGCGTGGATGACCGATATCGACAAATATCTTTCTTTCGTGCTGACCACTTTCATGGCGTTCGGAGTGACGTTCGAGGTTCCGGTGGTGGTGATCGTGCTGGTACGGGTCGGGCTGGTTTCCATAGACAAGCTGAAAGAAATCCGCCCCTACGTGATCGTCGGCGCATTCGTGGTCGGGGCGATATTCACGCCTCCCGACGTCATCTCGCAAGTGATGCTCGCCGTGCCGCTGTGGTTTCTTTACGAGCTTGGCATCGTGCTAGCCCGCGTCGTCGGTCGGTCCCCGGCCGCGTCCGAAGCACCCGAGGGCGGCGGTTCCGACAAGGACATCAAGCGCACCGAGGCAGGGCAGGAATAGCTTGCCCGAGCGAGTCGCGCAGCCGAACGCGGAGAATCTCCGGAACGGATCGCGTTCGCGAAGAATCCAGGCCCGGCTTACCGCCGGCGACGTTGCTGGGTCGGGCGTTTGCCGACGGAGACCTGGACATCCACGTCCTTGTTGTCGCGGCGCAGCCGTATAGATGCGGGTTTTCCCGGGACCAGCGCCGCAACCAGGTTCAGCATCGAGTTCGGATCCTTGACCGGCTTGCCCTCGATCGCAACCAGGACGTCGCCGGGCTTCAGTCCGGCCCGTTCGGCGGGCCCGCCTCGCAGCACGCCCTCGATCAGTACCCCGGTGGTGGTGCCCAGGCGCAAGGACTCGCCCATTTCAGGAGTGATCTCCCGCGCCTCGACGCCGATCCAACCGCGCGTGACGCCGCCGGTCTGGATGATCTGCTCCATGACCTGTTTGGCGCTCGATGCGGGTATCGCAAAGCCGATGCCGAGAGATCCCCCCGAGCGCGAGTAGATCGCGGTATTGATGCCGACGAGATTTCCGGCGGTGTCGATAAGCGCCCCGCCCGAGTTGCCCGGATTGATCGCAGCGTCGGTCTGGATGAAGTTCTCGAAAGTGTTGATGCCGAGTTGGTTGCGGCCCAGGGCCGAGACGATGCCCATCGTCACCGTCTGTCCCACGCCGAACGGGTTGCCGATGGCAAGCACGACATCGCCGACGCGCAGGGCATCGGCGTCTCCGAAAGTGATCGCCGGAACCGGTTCGCCTTCGACCTGCAGGACTGCGATATCGGTTTCCGGATCGGAGCCGACGGCCTTGGCTTTCAATTTCTTGCCGTCGATGAGGGCCACCTCGATCTCGTCTGCCGCCTCGACCACGTGGTGATTGGTGAGGATGTATCCCTTGGGGCTCACGATCACGCCCGAGCCCAGGCTTATCGCGCGCTGCGGCTCTTCTTCGAGACGGTCCCCGAAAAAATGCCGGAACAGAGGATCGTCGAGGAACGGATGGCGCGGCGTCTTGATTTCCTTGCTGGTGAAAATGTTCACGACGGCAGGCACGGCTTTTCTCACCGCGTCGCTGTAGGAGGCTGCGCGCGCGGGAATACCCGATGATGAAGCGGCTTGGCGCAGCTCGACCACCTGGGGTCCGGAACCAGGACGACCGAGCCACTCCGGCTTCAGGGTGGTGAGGACGAAAAGCACGCCGAGCGCAACAGTGGCCGCTTGGGCAAAGATGAGCCAGAGATTGCGCATGGATTGAGCGAGTGGTGCTTGGGCGGAGATCTTAGATGCTTGTCCGCGGCGGTTCGCCTGCGCGGTGTGCGAGGCGCAACCCGGACTCCCTTATACCGCGATTATTGCGCAAAACGCATTGACGCGCCGGTTCCTGCAAGCGGTTGCATCGCGTGCCTTCGCTCACCCGCACGGCGGGCGTCAGAAGAAGCAATTCTTGAATTCACCATCCGAATCAATAAATTGGACGAAAAAATTTGGTCCCGTACGAGGCTTTCTGTATAATTTCGCTCTCCCGATGCCGTTCCCAGCCAGGGTTTCTCCATGAGCGATCAATCCGATGTCAACCGCGGCCGGCGCAACCTGGTCATCGCGGGAGCCTGTGCGGGCGGCGCAGTCGCGGTCGGCACTGCCGTGCCTTTCGCCGCGTCGATGCTGCCATCGGAGCGCGCCGAAGCGCTGGGAGCGCCCGTCGAGGCCGACATCGGCCAGCTCGCCCCGGGCGAAATGACTACGTTTGAGTGGCGGGGGCAGCCGGTCTGGGTCGTTCGCCGCACCCAGGAAATGCTCGAAGGGATCAAGAAAGTTGACGGCAAGGTCGCTGATCCCAAGAGCGAAAGAAAAAGGAGCGAACTCACGCCGGAGTACGCGAGAAACGAATACCGCTCGATCAAGCCCGAGTACCTGGTCGTCGTGGGTATTTGTACTCACCTCGGATGTTCCCCGCAGGATCGCTTCAAGGCCGGCCCCGAAGCCTTCGAGCGGGACTGGACCGGCGGCTTCTATTGTCCCTGCCACGGGTCGCTTTTCGACCTCGCCGGCCGGGTCTATAAGAACAAGCCCGCCCCGGACAACCTCAAGGTCCCGCCCTACACCTATCTCTCCGACACCCGGATCCTGATCGGCGAGGACAAGAAGGGGGCGTAGAGCGATGCCTGCAGCCGAAAAGCAAGCAGTGACCGGGGCGGGATCCTTCAACGGCCTGCTCACCTGGATCGATCAGCGATTTCCGCTGATGGAAACCTGGCGCTCGCATCTCACCGAGTATTACGCTCCCAAGAACTTCAATTTCTGGTACTACTTCGGCTCGCTCGCGCTCTTCGTCCTGGTGATCCAGATCGTCACCGGCATCTTCCTCACCATGAACTACAAGCCGGACGCCGCCCAGGCGTTCGCCTCGGTCGAGTACATCATGCGAGAGGTGCCTTGGGGCTGGTGGATCCGCTACATGCACTCGACCGGCGCCTCCTTCTTCTTCATCTGCGTGTATCTGCACATGTTCCGCGCGATGCTCTACGGCTCGTACCGCAAGCCGCGCGAGCTTCTTTGGATCTTCGGCATGCTGATCTTCCTGTGCCTGATGGCCGAGGCCTTCTTCGGCTACCTCCTCCCCTGGGGCCAGATGTCCTACTGGGGCGCACAGGTGATCGTGAACCTCTTCGACGCGATTCCCGTCATCGGGCCGGATCTGGCAATATGGATCCGCGGCGATTTCGTGGTGTCGGATGCGACGCTCAATCGCTTTTTCGCCTACCACGTGATCGCGGTGCCCCTCGCGCTCCTCGCGCTCGTCGTCGCGCACCTGCTCGCGCTGCACGAAGTCGGTTCGAGCAACCCCGACGGGGTGGAGATCAAGAAGGCGATGGACCCGGCCACCGGCAGGCCGCTCGACGGTATTCCGTTTCACCCCTATTACACCGTGAAGGACACCTTCGGTGTGGTGGTTTTTCTCATCGTTTTCTCGATCGTCGTGTTCTTCGCGCCGGAGGCCGGCGGCTACTTCCTCGAGTACAACAACTTCATCCCGGCCGATCCGCTGAAGACCCCGGCGCACATCGCGCCGGTGTGGTACTTCACGCCGTACTATTCGATCCTGCGCGCCACGACCGATGAGTTCGTATTGTGGGTGCTCGCTCCCGGCGTCATTGCATTTGCGGTCCTCCTCATTTGGAGTCTGAAGAAGAGCGCAACGAGGATAGTCGTCGGGGTGATCGCGATTGCGCTGCTCGCCGGGCTCCTGAAACTGGACGCCAAGGTCTGGGGCGTGGTGCTGATGGGCGCCTCGGTCATGATCTTCTTTCTGCTGCCTTGGCTCGACCAGAGCCCGGTCAAATCGATCCGCTACAAGGGTCCGCTCACCAAGGCTGCGCTCACCCTCTTCGTGATCGCGTTCTTCGTGCTCGGCTACCTCGGCACCGAGTCCGTGACCGGGGAGCGTACGCTCGCCGCGCAGATCGGCACGGCCGTGTATTTCCTGTTCTTCTTCCTCATGCCGTGGTACTCGAAGATGGACAAATGCCGGCCTGAGCCCGAGAGGGTCACATCGAAATGAAAGCGCTCGTCGTTCTCTTCGCGCTTGCCGCGCGGCTTGTGTTCGCCGCGGAGGAGCCGGTCAGGCTCGATTCGGCGCCGATCGACCCGCGCGATGTCGCGAGCCTGCAATCGGGCGCCCGCAGCTTCGTCAACCACTGCCTGAACTGTCACTCGGCGGGGATGATGCGCTACCACAAGCTTCTCGATCTGGGCTTGACCGAGCAGCAGGTCAAGGACAACTTGCTCTTCACGGCCGACAAGGTCGGGGAGCTGATGACCGTCGCCATGACTAGGAAGGACGCAAGAGAATGGCTCGGCACGGCACCCCCGGACCTCTCGGTGATTGCGCGCGCTCGCGGTGCGGACTGGCTGTATACATACATGCGCAGCTTCTACAGGGACCCCGAGTCGGCGACCGGATGGAACAACATGGTGTTCGAGCGCGTCGCCATGCCGCACGTGCTGTGGACGCTCTCCGGGCAACAGGTGCAGGTGGAGCGGAGGTTCAAGAACATGGAGCAGGCCGAAGCGATCGGCAGACAGCAGAAGAACGTCTGGAAGATCGACGTCCTGACCCCGGATCAGGCCGGCAAGGGCGGAGAGCGCTTCATACTCAAGACGATCAGGACCGAAACGGCGGGGTCGCTCTCCCAGATCGAGTACGACATCCTGGTTCGCGATCTGGTCAACTTCATGACTTGGATGTCCGAGCCCAATCAGCTCGCGCGCAAGCAGGCGGGCTACGTGGTGATGCTCGTTCTGCTGGTGCTGCTCGTGCTCACGTACCTCCTTTACAAGGAGTTCTGGAAAGACGTGCATTGAAAGAAACCCGCCCGGGAGGCGCGGGGCGCTCGACGCCCGCGCCTTTTTCATCTGCACATCGATCCGAATTCGGCGACTAGGTAAGCAAACATGATGAATCTCTACTCCGGAACCACCTGCCCGTTTTCGCAGCGCTGCCGCATCGTGCTGTACGAAAAGGGCATGGACTTTCAAATCATCGACGTGGACATGTACAACAAGCCGGAAGACATTGCGGTGATGAACCCTTACAACCGGCTGCCGGTGCTGGTCGAGCGCGACCTGATTCTGTACGAAGCGAACATCATCAATGAGTACATCGACGAGCGCTTTCCCCATCCGCAGCTGATGCCCGCGGATCCGGTGATGCGCGCGCGCGCGCGGCTGTTTCTGTTCCAGTTCGAGGTGGAGCTTTTTTCCCACATCGAGGCGCTCGAGAACGGCAACCAGAAGCAGCAGGACCGCGCTCGCCAGCACGTTGCCGACCAGCTCACTCAGATGGCGCCCGTGTTCACCAAGCAGAAGTACATGCTGGGAGACGAGTTCTCGATGCTCGACGTGGCAATCAGCCCGCTCTTGTGGCGGCTCGACTACTACGGCGTGACCCTGCCCAAGGCGGCGGCTCCGCTGATGAAATATGCCGAGCGCCTCTTCTCGCGCCCGGCGTTCATCGAGGCACTGACGCCGTCGGAAAAGGTGATGCGCAAATGACGACGCAGGATCTGCTTTGCACCGCTGGTCCGAACAGCAGATTCTTCGCGGAGTTTATCCTGAGCGAAGGCGTAGGGCTCAGAATGACAGCCGCCCGCTGATGTCAGAACCCACGTCCACCAAGCCGTACCTGCTGCGCGCGGTGTACGAATGGTGCGTGGACAACGGTTACACGCCCCACATTTCGGTCGTGGTCGATTCGCAGACTTGCGTGCCGATGGAATACGTGCGCAACGGCGAGATCGTTCTCGACATCGGGCCGGTTGCGGCAAGCCGCCTGCAGATGGGGAACGAGGTCATCGAATGCATCGGGCGTTTTTCCGGGGTCGCCAAGGAGCTCGTCATTCCGGTGGCGACCGTCGCGGCGATCTACGCGCGCGAAAACGGGCGCGGCATGTCGTTCGAGCCGGAGAAGAAGGAGACTGCGTGGGAGGCGAGCGGCGAAGAGGCCGCAGCGCCGCCCGGCCCGAAAGACCCCAAGAAAACCGGCAGCAAGCCTACGTTGAGGCGGATCAAGTAAGGGTTGAAGCGGACTCGGAGTACCGCTTCAGCTTCGCGCGTTTCGAGCGGATGCGAGATACGCCGCTCAATGCGCGAGGGCGTGACAGTCATGCGGGAACTCCCCGGGGTCAGGTATCGCTGCAGACGTATAATGCGTCCCGATGCCGGGTTAGCTCAGTTGGTAGAGCAGCTGATTTGTAATCAGTTGGTCGGGGGTTCGACTCCTCTACCCGGCACCCGATCGCAATGCGGAGTGCGCATGAACGCCCGGTTGTTTGTTGTTCTTGTAATGTAGCCGTACTAAACTAGTCCGGTTAAGGAAATTCAGGGGCAGAGATGCGTCGGCCGCCAAGAATCGCAGTCTTAATTGCATTGCTCGCCGGGTCCGCGGTGTGGATTGCGATCGACCTTCGCGGCCCGACCGGATCGACAGCGGCAAAAGCTCCGGCACCGGGTGCCTCACAGAACCCCGCGCACTCTGCTGCACCCGCACCGGAGGCAAGGCAGCCCGGAATTCCTGCCCGTTTCGCTCTGGGCAAGTTCGGCGCCGATCCGTTTTCCGCGCAATCGTGGTTGCCGCGGCCCAAACCGGCCGCCGTTTCCGCGCCGCCGGCTCCCGTCGCCCCGCCCCTGCCATTTCGCTTTGCCGGTCAGTTTCATCGGGATTCGGGCATCGAAGTGTACCTTGCGCGAGGCGAGGAGATTTTCCCGGTCAAGGAAGGCGACACTCTCGACGGCCAGTACAAGGTCGACTCGGTGAGCGCCGCCGAGGTGAGCTTCGTTCACCTTCCTTCCGGCACGCGTCAGACGATGCAGTTCAGCGCGCTCAGGGAACAGGAACTCACGGCCAAGGGCGAGCCGATGCCGTCTCAAAAAGGGCCGGCCTCCGCGTCGGTCAGTTCGACGCCGATCGCAAAACTGATCCCCGCCGCCGCTCCTGCTGCCTCCTTGTCCGACAACTCGGGCCCGGGCAAGACGGGGCCCGCCCAACTCAGATGGGAGGGACCGACGAGCACGAGGGCGGGCGCGAGCTTCAACGTGTCCTTGCGCGTGACCTCGGGCGAGCAGATCCGCGCGGCGCCGATGCAGCTGCGTTTCGACCCGGCTGTCCTCGAATCCGTGGCGGTTCGGCCTGGTCGCTATTTCGGCGCAGAGAGGGCCGGAAATTTCGGCTACCGCGTCAACGCGGACGGCTCGATTTTCGTCGGCGTCTCGAACCAGAGTCCCGGCTCCGCCTCCGACGCCGAAATGCTCGTGCTCACCTTCAAATCCATCCGAGCGGCCGCGGCAGCGGAGATCAGCGTCGCCTCGCTCAACCTTCAAGGCGCGGCGGGCCGCACGATCGCCTACGGCAGCCTCACTCCGTTCAAGACGGCCATCACCCCCTAGATTCACCTTTGGCGATGGAATGGCCGCGCTTCGTCACGGCGCTCGCGGCGGCGGGCTCCCTGGCGCATGCCCACGCGGAATGCACACCGGTCGAAATCCTCGATCCCGTTCGAAATTCGACCCTTCACGGCGCGCGACCCGACATCAGGTGGGGCGGGTTGTCCGGCGTGAAGGTCTATCGCATGCAGATCGAAAGCCGGGTTCCGGAAGGACAAGTGATCGAACGTATCGATACCCGGGTCGGCGACACGCGCTTCATTCCTCCGCGGCCGCTCACCGATCGGCGGGCGGCGGTGAAGCTGCTCGTGACCGCCGACTGCCGCGAGTCGACGAGCGTCGCGACACAACCCGCGTGGTTCTTCATCGACATGGCGGCCAAATGTTCCCCGGTCCAGGGGCTTTCGCTGTCGGGCGAGAGCGTGCCGAAAGCGGAATGGAAGCGCACAGATGGGGCGACGCGCTACGAAGTCGAAGCCTACTCAATGACGGACGGCCGATTGGTCGTTCGCAAGGAAACCACGCTCCCCGCGTCTGATCTGCCGCGCGTCACCGTGGAGCTCGTCGTCGCGGTGCGTCCGCGCTGCGAATCGGTTGTCGGCGAGGCAGCCTACGGACTTTTGCCCGCGTCGCGCTGATCCGACGCCGTCGTCGCGGCAAACGCCTGCTTCGTCACCCGCTCGCCGATTCTGCGGCCCAGGCGCAGTCCCTCGTCGTTATCGCTGCGGTAGTGGATCCCGCCCCACAGGCGAGACACGGCGGCTTCTTCGGCATACGCGTGCAGCTCGGACTTGCGCTCCGGGAAAAATGCCGCCAACGCCGCCTCCGCCGCCCCCGACACCGAGGAGTGACCCGATACATAGGAAGGATGAGGCGGCGTGATGAGGTGGGGAAGGAAATTAGGTTCGAAGCGATCCCGAATGACGGTGACGGGGCGGACTTTCCACCAGCGGTATTTTGCTCGCCAGCAGGCGATCGCCGCGTCGTTCATCGCGATATTGAGCGCGGCAAGAACGCGCGCTGCCTTTGCCGGATCAAGCTTTTCTGAGCGGATCAACTCGATCGCGCGCTGATTCCATACGCCGGGAGGGGTGACCGATCCGGCCTGCAGGTTCCAATCGTCGGCGATTGCCTTTTGTTTCGGCGTCAGGTTTTTCCAAACCTGATAGACCTCCTCGGTCTCCGCCCAGAACTGCGGCGACCCGTATTCCGGCGGAGGCGGGGGCTGAAGGTCATTGCTTCCCCGGACCCAGGGACGCCATTCGCCGGCGAGCGGTTCCTGCGGTATATGGATGTTCAACGGCGGGGCAGCGCGCCAGCGCCCGGGATCGGGGCTGAGCGGCGGCGGTGACGCGGTACGCCGGTCGGAGCCATCGGTGAGCGCACGGCGGATCGCGTCACCCGCAACCTGTTCTCCAATCTGAAGCTCGCGCTCGAGGCGCGCCGACCCGA
>Ga0137463_1000512_pt1 | contig 13189 bp, 15 predicted proteins | sample EasRivERMGT800_2_FD_102333 | JGI IMG/M metagenome (GOLD analysis project Ga0137463, IMG submission 102333) | Soil microbial communities from meander-bound floodplain in the East River, Colorado, USA - East River MetaG ERMGT800_2 | ecosystem: Environmental > Terrestrial > Soil > Floodplain ...
GTCAGACAGGCGCTGGCCGACGCCGGCGTCGATCCGAAGAGCATCGACGAAGTCGTGCTGGTTGGCGGCTCGACCCGGATGCCCAGGGTGCAGCAGCTCGTCCGCGACTACTTCGGGAAAGACCCGCACAAGGGCGTCAATCCCGATGAGGTCGTGGCGGTTGGCGCGGCAGTGCAGGGCGGCGTCCTGGCCGGCGAGGTCACAGACGTCCTGCTGCTCGACGTGACGCCCCTGTCGCTTGGCATCGAGACACTCGGCGGCGTGATGACGACCCTCATCTCGCGCAACACGACGATCCCGTCGCGGAAGAGCGAAATTTTCTCGACGGCCGCGGACAACCAGACCAACGTCGAAGTGCACGTCCTGCAGGGCGAGCGGCCGCTGGCGCGCGATAACCGCACGCTCGGGCGCTTCCAACTGACGGGGCTGCCTCCGTCGCCGCGCGGCGTGCCGCAGATCGAGGTGGCGTTTGACATCGACGCTAACGGGATTGTCAGCGTCACGGCCAAAGACACCGCGACGGCCAAGGAACAGAAGATCACCATCAGCGGCGCGGGTGGCTTGTCGAAGGACGAGGTCGATCGGATGGTGAAGGAGGCGACGAGCCATGCTTCGGAGGACTCGAAGCGCCGCGAGCTGATCGACGTGAGGAACCAGGCCGATTCTCTGGCCTATCAGGTCGAGAAGACGATCGGCGAGAACCGCGAAAAGCTGCCGGTCGGCGAGCTGTCGAAGATCGAAGCGACGATTGCCGAGGTCCGGCGGGTTGCGCAGACAGAAGACGGCGCCGCAATCAGGAAAGCGGTCGACGAACTGCAGCACGCCTCGCACGCCATCGCGCAGGTCCTTTACGCCAACGCGGCCGGTTCGAACGGCGCCGGCGGTTCGAAGAGCAGTGGTTCCAGCGATTCAGGGTCAGGCGTCAAGGACGGCGAGGTCGTCGACGCGGAGTATGCAGAGACCGCTTGACGAGATCGGGCAATTGGGTAATTTCAGGAGGATGACATGACTATCGTACGTTGGGATCCATTCCGCGACTTCGGCTTCACCGCTGGCGGCCCCACGTGGGTGCCGCCGGTTGACGTGTTCCAGACCGGCGAGCATGAGCTCGTGATCAAGGCCGAACTGCCCGACATGACGCGCGAAGACATCGACGTGACCGTGGAGAATTTCGTGCTGACCATCAAGGGCGAGAAGAAGCTGGGCGCGGATGTGAAGGAGGAACAATTCCATCACGTTGAGCGGCGGTACGGAGCCTTCAGCCGCTCCTTCTCTCTCCCTCGCACCGTGGATTCCGGCAAGGTGGCAGCCGAGTACAAGAACGGCGTGCTGACTGTGCGGCTTCCGCTGCGCGAAGAAGCGAAGCCGCGTCAGATCAAGGTCGCCGTCGCCGCGTAGGCAATCGACAGGCGGGAGGGCCTGGGGCCCTTCCCGCCCGTCCTGCCCACGTGCTACGCTTTCTCCCTGGTATGGACAACGTCAACGAAATCACAGAACAGCCAGACGAAGTTCCTGAAATTCCCTCGGAACCGGCCCCGCCTATCGATAGCCGATTCCTGTTCGTGGACGTAGCCGCGTTGCGCGCCAAGCAGCTCCGCCGCGGCGCCAGGCTTCGCATCGTCTCCGAGGAGGGCCCGTTGCCGCACAAGGCTGAACGCCTGGCCATGGAGGAAGTCCGCCGCGGCCTGGTTTATTACGACGTTCCTCCAAATCGTTGGAACGCCAAGAAAGAGGGTGCATGAACGTCGCCGAGATTTGGCCGCTCGTTTTCAGCGTATTGAAGGGCATCGCCTCGAGCACCGCCTTCGTTCTGGCGCTGTTCATCGGCTTTTGCGTCGTGTTTGGGTTCACGAAGTTGAAGAGGACCGCCGGTGGCGCAATGGTGGTCAAGAGCCTCGACGAGCAGATTACCCGGCGGCCGATGTCGTACCTGGCGCCGAGCGCGCCGCACGGCCCCGCCGACCAGCTCAAGGCACCCGAACTTCTGGAGGCCGCCGCCCGTAAATAGCGATATGTTCTGCCTGCTTTTCAGCATCCTGTTTTTCCCGTTCGTCCTGCCGTTCCTTATCCTCCGTTTCGTTTTCAAGGTGATCTTCGGCTTGCTGATGCTCCCGTTCGTCCTGCTCATGGTGCTGTTCGCGGTTGCCATGGCCGTCTTTAGCGTCATCTTCGCGCTGGCGATGCCGCTGGTGCCGTTCATCCTGATCGCCCTGGCAATCTGGGCTCTCACGCGACACTCTCGGGCTGCCACCGCATACCTAAATTCATGATGCGCTGCAGCGCCGCCTCGTAAGACATCCCCATCTTCTCCGCCGACGCCGCAAAGTCTTCACCCCGCGCAATCTGCGGATTCGGATTCGCCTCCAGCACCCAGCAATTTCCCGCCTCATCCAGCCGCAGGTCGATGCGCGCGTAGCCGCTCAACTCGAGTGCGCGGTAGGCCCGCTTGCAGAGGTGCTGAATCTCTTCGGCTTTGGCCTCCGGCAGATCGACGGCAGGGCCGCTGTCGATGCCGTACTTCTTCTGGTACTTCACGCTCCACTTCACGCGGTCGGTGGCGATCCGCCGGGTGCCGTCCGGCATGTTCTTGAAGAACAGTTCCCAGACCGGCAATGCCTGCAGCGCCTGATTTCCGAGGATGCCGACGTACAGCTCGCGGCCTTCGATGTACTGCTCCACGATAGCGGCTGTGCCGATGCTGTCGTGAATGAACTTGACCCGCTCGGTCAGCTTCTCGTCGCTGTCCACCACGGACGCCTGCGAGATGCCGATCGACGCTTCCTGAGTCAGGGACTTCACGATCAGCGGGAACGTGAGACGCTTGGGCCGGCGTACCGGCCGGCCGGCGCGGAAGACCTCGGCCTCAGGGACGTGGATACGGTGGTACGCGAGGAGCTTTTTCGAGAGCGACTTGTCGCGTGCCAGCAGGAGCCCGCGCGGGTTGCAGCCGGTGTACGAAAGCTTCAGCAGCTCGAGATGGCTGACGACGTTCTGATCGAAGATCGTGACGTCGTCGAACCCCTCGAGCAGGTTGAACGCGATGTGCGGCTTCCATTCCTCGGCGGCGCGGCGGATGTCGCCAAGGTCGTCGTGCACGGGCAGCAGCCGCACTTCGTGCCCCATGGCGGTCAGCGTCGAGACGACGTCGTACTCGGTCCGCCACGGCGCGGCGGTGATGTCGGTGCCTTCCTCGATTTTTTCCGGCGGCACCAGATGCCGGTGCATGAGGGCGAGGACGCGCAGCTTGCTGCCGCTCACAACGCCACCCGATGCCGGCCGCTGTGCAGGTAGTTCATGGTCTGCACGGTCAGGAAGACCATGAAGTCGACTTTGGTTGATTCCTCGGAGTCCATGAGGCGCAGATTCAAATCCCGGCAGCGGCCGATGATTTTCTCGAGCAGCTGGTCGATCGTGTACTGGTAACTGTCGGTGAAACTGGCGACGGTGCTGCGGACGTCCTTGCGAATCTTCCGGACGAACTTCGCCGCGCTGGCGTTCTTGGCGTACACCGACGAATCCGAAAAGAGGTTTCGCAGGTCGCTGTCGTAGAAATCCGGGTGGTCGAGGCCGTAGTGCTCGCGCTTCTTTCGATAGTGCTCGGCGAGCGTCTTGCGCAGCCGTGGCAGCGGATCCACCAGTCGTTTCGATGTGAGGGCGGGCCGCCGGCGCGCGAGCTCGCGCATCAGCCGACCCATGTACTCCAGTTTCCGCTGGGCGGGCCAGCCGACGTACTGCGATCCCCATTTCGACTGCGGATCGAGCCAGACGGCGAACGTCTCGGCGAAGTCTTCGTCTGGATGGCTTTGCGCGTACCAGTGGTCGAGATGGTGCACGAAGCTCTTGCTGTAGGGTTTCGGCGTGTAGTACTCGGGATAGGGCGTCGCGGGATTTCCGAAGAGACGTCGCCTGGTCGGACGCCGCCTGAGCTCGAACGCATTATCGATGGCATGGCCGACCTCATGCCGCAGGATCCGGAGGCACGACGTCTCGTCGCCGCCTTCGACCTCGAGCATCTGCGCGAGCTCGAGCTTCGCCAGGCGCGGGTGCGCCAGGTAAAAGGGGATGGCGACGCCCGGAACCCCGTCCGGCGTGAACCACTCGTCCGACAACCAGTAACGTGGACGGAACCTGACGCCGCGCGCCAGAAGCTCGTCTGCGATGACGGCGATTCGCGCCTCGAGTTCGGTACCCTCGATTGTCAGTCCCAGATCGCACATACGCAGCTCGAGCAGCTTCTCGTCGCTGAAGGTCGTCCAGTCGCCAGGATTCAGCGTGTCGCGATCGGAGGAGCCTGCTTCCACCATTCGGTGTCACGTTCGTAGGCGTCGGCCGTTCTGAGGATCGTGCCCTCGTCAAACGCGCGGCCGGTCAGCTGCAGTCCAATCGGCAATCGATCGGCGGTGAAGCCGCAGGGCACGCTGACGGCCGGCAGCCCGGCCAGATTCGCGCTGACGGTGAAGATGTCGGCGAGGTACATCTGCAGCGGATCCGAAGCGCGCTCGCCGAGCTTGAACGGCGGGATCGGGCTCGTCGGCATCGCGACGACGTCCACGCGCTCGAACGCCTGCGCGTAGTCGCGCAGGATGAGCGTACGGACCTGCTGCGCCTTCAGGTAGTACGCGTCGTAATAGCCCGCGCTGAGGACGTAAGTGCCGAGCATGATGCGTCGCTTCACTTCCGCGCCGAAGCCCCTTTCACGAGTGCGCGAATACATCGCGCCCAGCTCATTCTGCGTGTCCCGCAGGCCGTAGCGGACGCCGTCGTAGCGTGCCAGGTTCGAACTCGCCTCCGCGGTCGCGACCAGATAGTAGACGGGGATGGCGTATTTCGCGTGCGGGAGCTCGATATCCACGATCGTGGCGCCGCGCGCCCGCAGCGTGTCGATCGCGGTCCTGACCGCACGCAGGATATCGGCATCCACGCCCGTCTCGAGTAGGCGTGACGGCACGCCGATTCGCAGGCCCCGCGTCTCGCCCGTGAGCCCGGCGGTGTAGTCGGGCACGGCCTCGAGGGAGGCCGTTGAATCAGCCGGATCCGCGCCCGCGATAACGCCAAGCGCGATGGCCGCGTCGCGCGCGGTGCGCGTGACCGGGCCGATCTGATCAAAAGACGACCCGAAGGCGAGCAGACCGTACCGCGACACCCGGCCGTACGTCGGCTTGAGTCCGAACACGCCGCACATCGCCGCCGGCTGCCGGATCGAGCCGCCGGTCTCTGAGCCCAAGGACAGCGGCGTCATTCCGGCGGCCACGGCGACGGCGGAGCCGCCGCTCGAACCGCCCGGAATTCGATCGGCCGCCCACGGATTGCGCGACGGCCCGAACGCGGAGTTCTCGGTGGACGACCCCATCGCGAACTCGTCGCAGTTCGTCTTGCCGACGAGGACCGCGCCGGCCGCGTGAAGGCGCGTGACGACGGTCGCGTCGTATGGCGGCACGAACGTTTCGAGGATGCGCGACGAGGCGGTCGTGCGCACGCCGTTCGTGCAGATATTGTCTTTGAGCCCCACCGGGACGCCCGCCAGCGGGGCGCCGCGGAACCGGGCGCGGTTGGTGTCGATCTCAGTCGCACGCGCGAGCGCGCGCTCCGCCGTCACCGTGTGGAAAGCGTGAAGCGACGGGTCGGCCGCGTCGATGCGCGCGAGGGCCTCGCGGCAGACATCGGCCGCCGATCGCGCGCCAGAGACGACGGCGTCGCGAGTTTCAGCGAGCGTGGCCGGCGTGTTCATCCGATGACTCGAGGCACCTTGAAAAAGCCGCCGCCGGCCCGCGGCCGATCGCTGTCGGGCGCGTTGGCGAGGACGTCGGCGATGTCGAGCGAGGGCACCACGCGATCAGGTCGATCCGCGCTGTGCGGGCCCACGCCATACGCCGTCGGCGACACGCCACTCGTATCGACCTGCTGCACCTGGTCGGCGAGGGCGAGGATGTCGCCGAGCTGCCGCGCAAACATCTCGACTTCAGCGGGATCGAGCTCGAGATGGGCCAGCGCGGCGATCGCTTCGACCTGCGCTCTGGTGAATTCGGGGGGCATGGCAAATGCTAGCATGCCCCTGTGAGTGCGGTGATGAGTGATCGTTGGCACGCGCCGCGTGTTCGACCGGCCGCCGTCGCGGGGACATGGTATCCCGGCACCGCCGCCTCGCTAGCGGACGCCGTTGATCGGCTGCTGGCCGACGCTGATCAGACTGCTGGCGACGTGTCGGGCGATCTCGTCGCGCTGATCGCTCCCCACGCGGGGTTGACGTACTCAGGTCCGGTCGCCGCGCACGCGTATCGGCTGTTACGCCGGCGGGCGTTCGACGTCGCCGTGCTGGTGGGACCGTCGCACTTTGTGGGCTTCGAGGGCGTCGCCGCGTACGGCGCCGGTGCGTTCGAGACGCCAATGGGCCTCGCGCCCATCGACGAGGACGCCGCCGCGGCGCTGATGCACTCCACCTCGGTCGTCCACGAACACGATGCGGCACACGCACGCGAGCATTCGCTCGAAATGCAGCTGCCGTTTCTCCAGCGATGCGCGCCCGGGTTGCCGATTCTTCCGCTGGTCATGGGATTCCAGACCGGCGCGACTGTGACGGCGCTCGCCGACGGGCTCGCCGCGACGCTGCACGGCCGCAGGCCCTTGCTCATTGCCAGCAGCGACCTCTCGCACTATCACCCGGCCAGTGTGGCCGCGCGTCTCGACCAGTTGGTGCTCGATCTGGTGACGGAGTTCGACGCCGACGGTCTGCAGGCCGCTCTTGACGCCAATCCCGAGCACGCCTGTGGAGGAGGACCGGTTGTCGCGGTGATGCGCGCCGCTCGACAGCTGGGGGCGACCGACGCGAAGATGCTGCAGTACGCCGATTCGGGCGATGTCTCCGGCGACAAGTCCTCGGTCGTCGGCTACATGGCCGGAGCGATGGGACGCTTCCCGTCGTGACGAACGCAGCCGACAGGTTGCGCCTGCTTCGGATCGCGCGCCACGCGATGACCGCGCACGCCACAGGTGCGGCTCCGCCAGATCTCGCCGCGGAATCGCTGGCCGCGCGTCGCGGCGGCGCGTTTGTCACGCTTCACAAGGGAGGCGAGCTGCGTGGGTGCATCGGCCACCTCGAGGCCAACGACCTGCTGACGAAGGTCGTGGCACGATGCGCGGTGGCCGCCAGCAGCGCCGACCCGAGATTCCCGAGGATTGCGCAGACGGAACTCTCGCTGATCAAAATCGAAGTGTCCATCCTCGGCGTCTTCGAGCCTGTTGACGGTCCCGCCGACGTCGAGATCGGCCGGCACGGCCTGCTCATCGAGCACGGGCGGCGGCGAGGTCTGCTGCTGCCGCAGGTCGCTGTCGAATGGAAGTGGGACGCGCCCACATTCCTCAACCAGACCTGCCGGAAGGCCGGTCTCCCGGCGGAGGGATGGCGGAACGGCGCGACCGCCTGGCGGTTTGAAGCGGAAGTGTTCTCAGAGAATCACTGACCGAGCCGCTGGTCGACCACGCGCCCATCCGGATCCACCCGCACAGTCGCCTGGAACAACCCCGATCGGCCAAGGCGCTGATCGAGCGTCAAGCCTGTTGCAAAACGCATGTCGATCCAACGCACGGTCGTGATTCCCGTTGCCGGATCGAACGACGATCGCGCGGCGGGAAACCGGGAGAATCCGAGGAACACCTGCGCAATCGGTGCGGCTGCCGCCGCGGGCACGGGCGGCCTCCAGACATTCGGGTAACGCACCGTCACACGCCACGGCGCCTCGCCCGCCTGAGGCGGGCGCCGCATCCGCGCATCCAGGACGTCGACGTCGTGCATTTCGTACGCGTTCGATAACTGGGAAATCAGGCGCCATCTGAACGGCGAAAAAAATGTCGGCATGGCGGCGATCTCGACCAGGCACCGGCTGCCGGTAAATGAGGGTGACGAGGGCGGCGGCGTCGCGTCGACCGCGCGAGGCCAGACCGACAGCAGTGCCTGACTGTCGCGCGCGCCCTCGCAGGGCCTGGACATAAGCGGGCCGAACACACGCGGCGCCAGCCCGATGGCCTGGTGGCGCGCCGCGGCGCGCAATCCGTAGTTCGCCGCCATGAGCACGAAGACGATCGCCACATTCCGGCGCCTCGCCTCCGGTGACGCGGCGCCGAACAGCAGTCCGGCGACGAGCACGATGATCAAATAGATGTCCACGATCGGCATCAGATCGGTCGCGAACCAGAGCCAGCTGAACGGACTGAGCAATCGGGTGCCGTAGGACGTCGGAAAGTCCATGAGGATGTGGCAGAAGACGCCGACCATCGATGCGGCGACGAGCATTCCGAACGGCGCCTCCGGATCGTCGGGAGCGCGCGTCGCGCGCCGATCGGCGAATCGCTGGCCGCCTCGCACGAGCGCCGCCGTCAGCAATCCGAGCGCGATGATTCCGAGAGGGCCGTGCGTCGGGCCACGGTGCCACTGCAGGTACGACGCGCCGCCGCGGACCGTGGTGATGATGTCGATGTCCGGCGCATTTGACGCGAGCACGAGCGCCGTTGTGACGCCGCGCCCCGCCCGGCCGAGCGGCGTACGCGAGAGCGTCAGGCCGAAAAGGGTATGCGTGAGGTTGTCCATCCCGTTGGTAATATACCTGCATGATTCGACGCTCTTCCGCAGTGCTGGTCGTTGTTGTGACCGTGGCGCTGCTGCTGCCGGCGCCGGCGTCTGCCTGGAGCTGGGCCGCGCATCGCTTCATCATGCGGCGGGCGATCGAGATCCTGCCTGCCGAGATCAAGCCGTTTTTCGTGGAACGCCGGGAAGAAACCGTCTATCGCTCAATTGATCCCGATCTGTGGCGAGACGCCGGTTGGGAGGAAGACCCCAATCACTTCGTCAACTTCGGCACGCCTGAATTGGGCCCCTATCCTTTTGCGGCGTTTCCGCGCGACCACACCGCGGCGCTTGAAAAATTCGGCGAGTCGGGCCTGAAGCGGCTCGGCACGCTGCCGTGGCGGATGCAGGAGATGGTCGGTAATCTGCGCCGGGCCTTTGAAGGTTTTGCGAAGGGCAGCGGCCTGGCGCCGCAGCACACGGTGCTCTTCAGCGGAGCGGCGTCGCACTACATTCAGGACGCGACGCAGCCGTTCCACGTATCCAATAACTACGACGGCCAGTTAACCAACCAGCGTGGTGTGCACTCGCGGTTCGAGGAGGCGCTCCTCGATCGTTTCGAATCGCGGGTCATGATCAGGCCCGCGCCGCCGAAGGGCATTCCGTCGCTGCGCGACTACGTGTTCGACACAATGCTTGCGAGTTATCAGCACGTGGACGTCATCCTCAAAGCCGATAAGGAAGCCCTCGGTACCAAGGACACGTACGACGACGAGTACTTCGAGGCGTTCTTCACGAAGGTCAAGCCGATCCTCGAAGGGCAGTTGTCGATTGCCGTCACGGCCACCGCGTCTCTCATCACGACGGCCTGGGAACAGGCCGGGCGTCCTGCGCTGACGCTCCCGAAACGCGCTCCGCAAAAGGTGCAGCGAGCGCGTTGATGAACGTTCGAGAGATCGCAGACAGGTTGCAGTGCCGCCTGGAACAGGGCGACGGCAGCCCTGGGCGCATCGACGGCATCGACGGCATCGACATCGTGCGCGTCGCGGGCATCGAACACGCGCAGGGTGGCGACATCACGTTCGTCGACAACCCTCGTTATGTGGCCCATCTCGCGTCCACACAGGCGTCAGCCGTCATCCTGGCCGACGGCCAGGAGGTACCGGCATCCGCCAGGTTCGCTGTCCTCCGCAGCAAACAGCCGTACGTAGACTTCGCTCGCGCCGTTGCGCTTTTCGTGCCTTCGTCGGCACCGCCGAGAGGTGTCGATCGTTTGAGCGCCGTCGCCCCTGACGCGGCCCTTGGCGCGGACGTGTCGATCGGACCGTTCGTGACGGTCGGCGCCGGAGCATCGGTCGGAGCGCGGACGATCCTTTATCCACAAGTGACTATCGGCGCCGGCGCCGTCGTCGGCTCCGATTGTGTGATCCACGCTCACGCGTCGATTCGTGAGCGCGCCGTCCTCGGCAATCGTGTCATCCTTCACGACGGCGTCGTCGTCGGCAGCGAGGGATTCGGGTTCGCCCGGCAGGCCGACGGCACGCACCTCAAGATTCCCCAGGCCGCCGCCGTCATCATCGAAGACGACGTCGAGATCGGCGCGAACAGCACGATCGATCGACCGGCGGTCGGCGAAACGCGGATTCAGGCCGGCACGAAAATCGACAACCTCGTCCACATCGCCCACGGTGTCAGCGTCGGCCGGCGCGTGCTGCTCGCGGCGCAGGTTGGCGTTTCGGGAAGCGCGGTCATCGAGGACGATGTGATTCTGGCGGGGCAGGTCGGAGTCGCGGGACACCTGCGTATCGGCAAAGGCGCCATGGCGACGGCGCAGAGCGGGATTCCGGGCTCGTTGGAGGCCGGCGAGTACGTGTCGGGCTCGCCCGCGATCCCGCATCGTGATTGGTTGAAGTCGGCGGCGGCGTATCGCTCGCTGCCGGCGTTCAGAAAGCGCGTCGCGGAACTCGAGAGCCGCCTCGCCGAACTGGAGGAGAAGCTCGCAGAATGCCGGACACTCCTGGATCGTTGAAGCGGCGGGCGACGCGCGTCGCCCGCCGATCCATTCTGACCGCGGCGATGCTCGTTGCCGGTGCAGCCATCGCTGGGGCCCAGCAGCCCGGACCGCAGCCGCTCGAGGGCCCGGATCCATCCTTCGGCTTCATGTCGCGCTACGACTTCCAGCTCCAAGCGAACGTGTTGAGCGGGGACGACGGCAGGCAGTTCCGATGGGACACGCACTTCGGCGGCGAATTCGATCTCTTTAACTATGTCAAAGGGCGAGCGACGGTCGTGACCGACTACGAGGCCGTGCTCGGCAGCCAGTTCCGTCCGTTCGATCCGAACCAGGGCATCTACATTCTTGAGCCGGCCGGCTCGTGGTTCATCGGCCGCAACGAAGTGTCGTTCGTCTTTCATCACGTATCACGGCACTTGAGCGACAGGCCGAAGACGTACGCCATCGCCTACAACGCCGCCCTGGGGCGTTACCTGCGAAAGTTCGTGCTCCCGAACAACACGACTCTGGCCGTTCGAGCGAGCGCGGGAAAGATCACACAGCGGTCCCAGGTCGACTACACGTGGTCGCTGGACTGGTACGTGATGGCGCGGCATTCGATGAATCCTCACCTCGAGCTGTATGGACTCTCCACAGGTGAGATGTTCGGCGTCGACCCGGTCGTTCGCGGACGCGATGGCGCGCAGTACACGACGCGACTCGAGCTTGGCACGCGGGTGATCGGGCAGAAGGCCGATCTGGAACTCTTCCTGGGCGCGGAGCACCGGCTCGACGCGTCGGCGATCGACTTCGTTCCGGTCTCGTGGGCCATTGCCGGATTCCGAATTGTCAGCAAGTAACTTGGGTCATAATCGAGTGAGATGAGACGAGGCGCCACGACGCGAGTTGCGGGTGCCGGGCTCGCTGCCTGCGTGTTGCTGGCCGCCGCCGCGCCGCTCGGGGCGGCCGTGAGGCCGCCGAAGCTCCAGTACGAAATCTCCACGTTGCCGAACGGACTGACGGTCGTGCTCGAAGAAGATCATTCGACGCCGATCGTGCACCTGAATCTCACGTACCACGTCGGTTCGAAGAATGAGAAGCCGGGACGCACGGGCTTCGCGCACCTCTTCGAGCACCTGATGTTCAAGGGATCCAAGAACGTCGACCCCGAAGGTCACACGTCGATGATCGCGTCGATCGGCGGTCAGAGCAATGCGTACACCACCGAAGACGAGACGACGTTCTGGGAAACGGCGCCGTCCCAGTATCTGCCGATGATGCTCTGGCTCGAAGGCGACCGCATGGCGACGCTGCGGATCAACAAGGAGACCTTCACGAACGAGCGCGACGTGGTCAAGGAAGAGCGGCGGCTGCGGATCGATAACCAGCCGTATGGCCGGCTGAACGAGATCATCTACGACCAGGTCTTCACGACGCATCCGTACAAGCACCAGCCAATCGGCAGCATGGCGGATCTGGATGCCGCAAGCGACGACGACGTGCTCGACTTCTACCGCACGTTCTATGTACCTGAGAACGCGACGCTGACGCTGGTCGGGGACATCGATCCGGCGCAGGCGCTGCAGCTGGTGACTCAGTACCTGGGCCGGGTGCCGAAAGCCGCGAAGCCCGTGCCACGCGACATCCCCAGGGAGCCGCCGCAGACGGCCGAGCGCCGCCTCACGCTGCAGACGCCGTGGCCGCTTCCGGCCGTCGTGGTGGCGTATCACATCACCAACGACGGCAATCCTGATTCGTATCCGCTGCACATCGCAGGCAAAGTGCTGTCCGATGGCCAGAGCTCGCGCATTCAGCAGAAGCTGGTGTACGAACAGCAGGTCGCCGTCGCTGCGTTCGGCGGCCCGAATCTCATCGAGGATCCGAACCTGTTCTACGCCGTCGCGATTGTTCAGCCCGGGCGCACGCCCGAGCAGGCGATCAACGGGCTCATTGCCGAGTTTGACCTGCTGAAGAACCAGCCGATCAGCGATCGGGAGCTGCAGCGCGCCAAGAACCAGTTCGCGCGCGACTACATCCTGGGGCGTGAGTCCGACCAGGAAAAAGCGCGCGTCCTCTCTCATGCCGTCGTCATTCATCACGACATCAAGACCGCCGACGGCGAGTTCGACATCTTTCAGGGCCTGACGACGGCCGACGTCCAGCGTGTGGCGCGCACGTACTTCACGACGATCAATCGGACCGTGCTCACGCTGCTCCCGTCAGGCCGGTCTGAATCGGATACGCGATGAAAGACACGTTCGTTGCTCTGTGTTCTCTGTGCCTCTGTGGCTTCGTGCGTGTCTCCTACGCGCAGGCGCCGAACTGGCCATCTGAGTTCCGGCCGCGGCCGCTCGCGGCTCGCAACGTCAACTTCCCGCCGTATCAGATGCAGACGCTGCCGAATGGGCTGCAGGTCGTCGCGGTGCTGCATCACGAGCAGCCCGCGGTCAGCATGCGGCTCCTGATTCGCGCCGGCAGCGCGGCCGATCCGAAGGCGAAGACGGGTCTGGCGCACCTGACGTCGGCCCTCCTCGACCAGGGGACCACGACCCAGTCGGCAAGCCAGTTCAACGACGCGATCGATTTCATCGGCGGCGCCGTGAGCACCGGCGCCGGCAGCGACCTGAGCTACGCGAACA
>Ga0137463_1000513_pt1 | contig 13186 bp, 13 predicted proteins | sample EasRivERMGT800_2_FD_102333 | JGI IMG/M metagenome (GOLD analysis project Ga0137463, IMG submission 102333) | Soil microbial communities from meander-bound floodplain in the East River, Colorado, USA - East River MetaG ERMGT800_2 | ecosystem: Environmental > Terrestrial > Soil > Floodplain ...
AACTGCGCGTCGCACCGCGGAATCGGCGTGGGATAGCTCCTGATCTCCGCGGCGAGCGCGCGCCTGCGGTCTTCGAGGTGGAGCTTGATTTCGCTGCACATCGACGCGAGCTTCGCCGAATCCCGCGCGGTCGTCTTGGTCCTGGAGGTCACGGAGGACATTATTCAGCCTTGATGCCCGCAGCCTTCACCATCGGCCACCATTTCTCGATCTCGGCTTTGTGGAACGCGGCCAGAGCCTCCGGGGTCTGCTGCTCGCGCGGCGGAATCTCCTGGCCCAGATCGGCGAGGCGCGCTCGCACCGTCGTATCGGCGAGCGTCGCGACAATGGCCCCGTTCAGCTTCGCCACGACGTCGCGGGGCGTCCCGCGCGGCGCCCAGATTCCGTACCACACCGAGACATGCAGCCCCGGCAGGCCCGCTTCGTCCACGGTAGGTATATCAGGCGCCGCCGCGAGGCGCGTCTTCGCGGTGACCGCGTAGGCCCTGATCTTGCCGCCGCGCACCTGCGGTATGGAGTTCGAAGCCTGATCGATCATCAGCTCGATGCGACCGCCCACCAGATCCAGCATCGCCGGCCCCGAGCCTTTGTAAGGCACGAGCTCGAACCGGGTTCCGGTCGCATTCTGGAAGTAGATTCCGCCGATATGCGTGGCCGAGCCGGACCCGGCGGTTCCCGCCGAGGCCTTGCCGGGATTGTCCTTCAGCCACCCGATCAATTCCTTCAAGTCTCTTGCCGGCAACGACGCGTTCGCGACGATCATCAGCGAATTGCTCGCGATCATCGCCAGCGGTTCCAGGTCGCGGAGCAAGTCGTACTGCAGCGGATAGACCGCGCCATTGATGACGTGCGTGCCCCAGTGGCCGATGCTGAGCGTGTAGCCGTCGGGGGCGGCGCGCGCGACCCTGCCCACGCCGAGGGTGCCGGACGCGCCGACGACGTTTTCCACCAAGATGGTCTGGCCGAGCGTCTTCCCCATCGGGGCGCCGACGATGCGGGCGATCGTGTCGACCGGCCCGCCCGCGGCAAACGGAACCACCATCGTGACCGGCCGCGACGGGTAGCTCTGGGCCAGGGCTGCGGAGATGCCCGTGAAAACCAGCGCGAGCGCAAAAGCCGCGGATCCAGGCTTCATTTTCATCCCCCTGCTTCGGACGCTCTTCGGGAACGCGGAGCGCCGATGCATAGTCTATGATGAATACGGCCCGACCAACCAGTTCAGGAGGGCAGCATGGCACGAATCGTGAAACGCAATCGCGATCATCCCTATGAGATCAAAGCCAGCAGCGAGGCCCAGTACATCTGCGCCTGCGGACTTTCAGCCAACCTGCCCTTCTGCGACGGCTCCCACAAGCTCACCAAGGGTGAGGCCCCCGGAAAGCTCCACTGGTACGATGAAGACGGGAAGCGCCACGACGCGAAGGACGTCTACCCGGAGATTCGCAGCGACGCGTAGCACCCGGGAGAAGGCCGGATGAGCCGCCGGTCCGGCAAAACGATCCGGAAAAAGGCTTGCGCCTAGTACCGCTTTCCCGCGCTGAACTCCACTTTGATGCGCGCCACCTGTTTTCGCACGGCTTCGAGCTCGGCCCGCGCCGCCTTGGCCCTGAGCACGGTCTCTTCGTCCGGCGCGGCATCGCCGTTCTCCGAAGACCGGGACGACAAGGCCGCCTGAGCGTCCCGGAACTGACCTGCAGCCGCATTCCACCGCTCGACCAGTTGCTCTTCCTGTTTCCGCCATGCTTTTCGTTTGTCCATGGAGGCAGAGGATATAGAAGCGCTCACCTTCTGTCGAGGAATTGGCTTTCGAGGCGCGCAACTTCGACCTGCGGCCCGAAAAATGCCCGGGATCCCCCTTTTCGGGAGACCGAATAAAAAAAGCCCGGTTGCCCGGGCTTTCTATTGTCAGCGGCGCCGTTAGGCGACAGGCTTGATGTTGACCGCCTGATCGCCTTTCGGACCAGCGGTGACATCGAAGGACACCTTCTGGTTTTCCTTCAGGGTCTTGAAACCGCTGCCCTGGATCGCCGAGAAGTGCGCGAACAGATCCTTGCCGCCGCCGTCCGGAGTAATGAACCCGAAGCCCTTGGAATCGTTGAACCACTTGACCGTACCTGTACTCATTTGCAAATTTCCTAAAAAAAATTGTAAGAGAGCTTTCGCCCGGAGTGCCGGAACTTCAAGGGGAGAAAAGAACGACGACCTGATGAGATGAGCGCCGCGCGAAGCGGCTGCAGCTGGACCAGACGATCTCGGCTTGGATAATTCCTGCGCGCTCCTTATACACGCGCATTGCGGCTGCGTCAAGCGAACACGCGCGGGCGGCATGGAGGCGCAGCGGCTCGAGCCGAGCCGGTCACGCCTCCGGTTCCGCGCCGGGGAGCGTCGGATCCTCCTCGGGGCGGGGCAGCCCACGGCAAACCACTCGATTGCGGCCCGCTTTCTTGGCCGCGTACAGAGCGTCATCGGCGTGCTTCATCCACGAGTCCAGCGATTCGCCGGGTTGAAGCTCGCCGACCCCGATGCTCACGGTCAGCCGCCGGTCGTCGAGCAGGGGCGATTCCGCGACGGAAGCGCGAAGCTGCTCCGCGACTACGGCTGCTGCGGACTCCTGCGTATCGGGCAGCAGCAACATGAATTCCTCGCCGCCGATGCGAAAGAGGAGATCGAGCTTGCGCGAGCGTTTCGCGACCAGCGAAACGATCCCCTTCAGCACACTGTCGCCCTTCGCGTGACCGAATTGATCGTTGATGCGCTTGAAGCGGTCGACGTCGATCAGGAGCAGCGAGGCCGGGGCGGAGTTGCGCCGCTTCCTCTCGATGGCGTCGCTCAGACAGCGCTCCATATGGCGCCGATTGAAGGTGCCGGTCAGCGGGTCCACGATCGCCTGGTCGAGGAGCCTGCGATGGAGGTCGACGATGATGCTGAGGACGATGTTGGCCAGGATGATGGTGAGCGTCAGCGTGACGAAAAATCGAATGGTGTACGCAAGGCCGATGTAGTGATACACCAGCGCGCTGATGATCAGAAGCAGCAGGATGCTCCCGGCGGTGGCCATGCGCCGCGAAAGGGAGAACGTGAAGAGCAGCACCGTGGGGTAGGCCCACAGCGCGCCGAAAAAGCCCTGGACCTTGAGGGAAACCGCCGTGCCCGCCGCGATAGGGATGAGCAGCAGAATCAGCGGAATGGGCGGAGATTTCTTCAGGTAGATGGCCAAGGCGTCGATCGCGAGAACGAGGAATGCGGCCAGAATTCCCCATCCCAACCCGGGATTCCCCTGCACGAACGCATTGACGGAGAACGGAAGGAGGCAAACGGCCGCGGCGCTCGCGAGGCCGTACAGGATCCGCCCGCGGTAGGGCGCGAGGGGATCCGCTCCGGCTTCGACTGGGCCTGTGCCTTCCATGACGTTTGCCTCCCGGTCGCTGTCAGCGGCACCGCAGCGCCTCGCATGCGGAAAATACTACACGACCCCGGCCTCGGCCGCGCAGGTAAACGCTGGAGCGTCGAATGTTAGACAAACACGTTTCGGTTAAGATATTCGCCGCTGAACGCCAGAGGAACACAGGCATGGACAAAGCCCCGCAAGTCAGACTCCACTCGACCTCGCACTATTTTCTCGAAGGCCTGAACGACATCGGCGTCGAGTACCTGTTCTCCAATTTCGGTACCGATCATGCCCCGCTCATCGAAGAGATGGCGCGCTGGAAGAAAGACGGGCGGCGCTACCCGAAAGTCCTCAACTGCCCGCACGAGAACACCGCGATGCACATGGCTGCGGGTTTTGCGATGGCAACCGGCCGCGGACAGGCGGTGATGGTGCACGTGGACGCGGGCACCGCGAATTCCGCGATGGCGATGCACAACGCGCGCCGCGGGCGCCTGCCGCTGGTGCTTATGGCGGGCAAGGCGCCTTACACGGTGCGGGGAGAATTGCCCGGATCGCGCGACAACTACGTGCACTTCATCCAGGAGCCGTTCGACCAGTCCGGGATCGTGCGGCCTTACGCCAAGTGGGAATGGACGCTGCCCTCGGGCGTGATGACGAAGGAAACGCTGCGCCGCGCGCACACCGTGGCGCACAGCGATCCCATGGGCCCGGTCTACCTTATGCTGCCGCGCGAGACGCTCACGCAGACCTGGGACGAAGCGGCGATGCGCCCGTTCCCGCAGGAGCGCTACGGCGCGGTGTCCGCCGGCGCAGCGGATGCCGCCGCCGTCGCGCAGATCGCAGACAAGCTGCTGTCGGCGAAGCACCCCGTGATGGTGACCTCCTATGCCGGGCGCAAGCTCGAGGCACCGGCGTTGATCGAGGAGATCGCCCGCCTCGCGGGAATCCGCGTGTTCGAAGCGAGCCCGCTCTATCTCAACATCTCGCGCGCCTCGCCGTGCTTCGCCGGAATGATGCCTTCAATCGCGGAGGCCGATGTCGGGCTGCTCGTCGACGTCGACGTGCCGTGGATCCCGAAGCACACGAAAGAAAACCCGCACACCTGGTGGGCGCACATCGACGTGGACGTGGTGAAGGAATGTTTCCCCATCTGGGGCTTCGCCTCGAACGCACGCCTGCAGGGCGACAGCGTCCTGATCCTCCGGCAGCTGCTCGAGGCGCTGAAGGCGAAGGCGACGCCCGCGTTCCGCGATGCGGCGGCGAAGCGCGTCGAGGCAATGCGAAGCGAGGGCAACGAGCGGCGCGCGGGCCTCGCGAAGCAGGCCGCGGACAAAGGTGAGAGAGGCGCGATCAACCCGCATTACCTTTGCGCCGAAATTTCCAAGGCGATCGGCGACGATACGATCGTCGTCAACGAAGGCATACGCAACGGCCCCATCGTCAACAACCAGATCATGCGCACCCGGCCCGGCTCCTCGATCGGTTTCGCCGGCGGGGGCCTCGGCAGCTCATCGGGAACGGCTCTCGGCATCAAGCTCGCTCGGCCCGAAGCGACCGTGCTGCAGATGGTCGGCGACGGCGGTTTCTATTTCGGCAACCCGTCCTCCGTGTACGCCGTCTCCAAGCAGTACAAGCTGCCGATCCTCACCGTGCTCTTCGACAACTCGGGCTGGTCGGCGGTGAAGGAGGCGACGCTGCGCGTCTATCCGGAAGGCGATGCCAAGGCGACCAACGAATTCAACGCGCTCCTTGCGCCCGGCATCGAGTTCACCAAGATCTGCGAAGCGGCCGGCGGCTACGGTGAGCGGTTGGACGATCCCGAAGCGGTGCCCGCGGCGATCCAGCGCTGCCTGAAAGAAGTGCGCGGCGGGCGCTCGGCGCTGATGCACGTGCGGATTCCAGTGCTGTAAGACCGGGGCCTGTTCCTCAAATGCCTGCCGGCTTGGCGGCGTCTGCGCTGCCGGCGCTCGATAGGTCAGTCGCCGTCTTTTCGTCGCCGGCGCTGTAAATCTGGTAGTTATTGCGCCCGGATCGCTTTGCTCTATACATTGCCGCGTCAGCCTGCTTGATCAGCGTCTCCGGCTCCAGTCCTTGGCCAGTGCTGAAGGAAATGCCGATGCTCGTACTTACCGGGATTGGGCGATTTTCAAACTGGAAGGCGGAGGCCATGGCAACGAGTATTTTTGCGGCGACCTTTCCGGCGTCGTCCGGCAGGTTGAGGCCTTCGAGGACGATCGCGAATTCGTCCCCGCTAAGACGGGCTACCGTGTCCGTGGCCCGGACGCCGCGCGTCAATCGCGCCGCAAACTCTTTCAACACCGCATCCCCGCCGGCATGCCCATGTGTATCGTTGATGGACTTGAAGCGATCGATATCGAGATACATGAGCGCCAACGGCTTCCTGCTCCTTGCAGCCCTGGCAATGGCCTGGGTGACGCGCTCGTTGAAAGTGTTCCGATTCGGCAGTCCCGTGAGTGCGTCGTAGCGAGCCAGCAGAATGAGCTCCTGTTCGGCGAGCTTTCGCTCGGTCACATCGTTCACGAGGCTGTAGAAACCCAGGACCTGCTTTTGCGGCCCGAAATGAGGGACGTAGTGGACCCGGAAGTATCGGGTCGCACCGCCCCGCGCGAACTCGGTTTCGAACGTGACCTCCTGCCCGGCAAGAGCCTTCTCGATGTAGGGCTCCGCGACGCTGTAGGGCTTGTCCCCGAGCAGCTCACGCATCGTGCGCCCGGTGATCTGCGTTCTCCCGATTCCATACCAGTCTTCGTACGTCCTGTTGTTGAAGCGGAAGCGCATTTCTCTGTCGATATAACCGATCAAGGCGGGCACTTGGTCCGTGATCGTGCGCAGCCGATCCTCGCTCTCCCCCAGGGCCGAGGTACGTTCGTCGACGAGGGACTCGACCCGCGCGGTGTGGCCGCTCCCCAGCATCAGCAGGGCGCCGAGCAGGCCCGTCCCGAACAGACCCGCGGCCAGCACGCTCCAGCTTTGCCAGCCGCGATGGGCGTCCAGATAGGCGCCTGTAGGGGTGGTCTCCAGCGAAAACTTTCGCCCGCCGAAATCGAAGGACCTTTGAAACTTTGAATCTCCGTCGCCGCGCGCAAAATTGTCATAGAGCTTCTCCTTGGTTTCGGCATCGATGAATCGAACCAGGAGCTGCGCCTGGACCGGAGAGAGCAATTTATCCAGAAAGGTGCCCATGCGCAGGGCCGACACCACCACGCCTTTCCTGGCAGTCCCGTCGAATACGGGCATGAACACGAGCAGGCCCGCCTGGCTGCCCTTCTCCTGCACCAATCTCACGGGCGGCGTCACGGCTGCAAGCCCGCCGCTGAACGCCTTGAGCATCGTCTCCCGGCGCTCCGGAGAAGACGCGACGTCGTAACCCAGAGCGTTTTCATTGCCGGTGATCGGCTCGAGGAGGGTTACCGGAAAATATTCATCGCGCCGATCGGCCCGAACCAGCGCGCCGGAGGCGGCGCGTTCCCGAATTTCAAAGCCGGCCAGATCGATGCGTTGCGCTCTCTCGAAGCCCGGCCGCTCCGGCGCGGCAACCCGGGGGTTCCACGACAGGGACTGCAGGTTCGGGTAGCGGACAAACGCTTTTTGCACGAGGTCATGGAACTCCTTGCGCGCCACATTCTGCGGACGGCTGAAGAACCGCTCCAGCTGCTCGATCATTACCGCCTGCGCTTCGAGTTCCGCGCGGATCTGGCTCAGGAGCCTCTCCGAGGACGTGCGGAATTCCTGCAACGATTCGTCGCGTTCCCAGTCGTTGACCCGCACATAGATCGCCGTGAAGATTCCGAAGCTCAGGATCATGGGAACGGCGACCAGGGACGCGCGTTTCCGCCACAGGGCGCGCGGCTCCCCGGCGATCACCATGGCAAGCGGAAGCAGCACCAGCACGCCGATGGTGTCGCCGATCCACCATGTCGCCCAGTTCGTCAGGTAATCGCGCCACCCGAAAACACCGAGAACGAGCAAACTCGTCACCGATACGCTCGCGCTGACCAGGCAGATCGCCGGAGCGGCAAGCAGAAAATTCCTTATGTCCGCGCTGCTGTCGAGCGGCGCGGGATAACCGATCACCCGACGCAACAGCCAGCCGCCCGCTCCGGCCTGGAGCATCGAAGCAACGGCAATGGTTACTGCGGCGGATACGCCGACTGCGCCGAGCTGCGAGTTGGAGGACCAGGCGACCCAGATATTGAGCAGCAACGAGCCGAGAAATACTCCGGGCAGGAGCCTCGCGCCGCCGATCAGCACGGCGGCCACCGCGATGCCGGCCGGAGGGAAAATCGCGCTCGCGTACCCCGGCGGCAACGCCAGCATCAGGCCGAGCTTGCCGCTCAGGATGTAGGCCGCAACGAGCAGGGCGCTCGCCCGGAGTAAGCCGAATCTTTGGCCGCCGCTTGTCGCGGATAGTTCAGTCATCGAACGCTCGGTGCCGGGCAAAAGACACCCACTTTAGCACCTGCCCGTTTGTTTCAGCGGGCGCGCGGCGGGTCGGCGCGTGCGGGGTCAACGCGGCCGCGGCCGGCGGCGTTGTTCGGTGTGCCATGCCGCGCCTCGCCTGCCCCGAAGAAGCCCGGAGCACCCTTCACGTCGTGCAGCGCGGGCGCGCCCGCTCGGCTTGTTTCTCCTGCGCCGTGGATCGCACGGCATATTTGCGGGCACTGCGCGAGTGCGCCGAGTGCGAGGAGTGCGCGGTCCACGCCTATGCGCTGATGGGAAACCACGTGCACCTGCTTTTCACACCGGCGCGGGCGGCGGGCGCCGCGCGCCTGATGCCGGCGATCGCCGCAAGCTATGCGCGCCACCTCGCGGCGGCATACGGTCACGCGGACTCGGTGTGGGAGGAGGCTTACGACGCGTCGCCGGTGCACGCGCGCAGGCACTTGCTCGCATGCATGCGCTACATCGAGGAGAACCCGGTGCGCGCTGGACTCGCGGCGCGTCCGGGTGCGTATCCCTGGTCGAGCTATGGCGCCAACGCGCTCGGTGAGGACGACGCTCTGATCACGCCGCATCCGCACTACTATTCGCTGGGCCGCTCGCCCGATGCGCGCCGCGCGGCCTACGCGGCCCTCTTCGCGCGGACCGGCGAACGGATCACTCCAGTTTCACGCCGGCCGTCTTTATCACTTTCGCCCAGAGCTCGTAGTCGCTCCTGATCCGCGCGGAAAGTCCCTCGGGCTTGCCGCCGTCGGCAACGCAGCCCTGCGCGAGCAGGCTCTCCTTCATTTCCGGCGTCGTGAGGATGGCCGCGGCATCGCGCTGGATGCGCGCGACCAGCGGCGCCGGCATGCCGGCGGGCCCGAGCAGCGCGTACCAGAAATCGATTTCGTAGCCGGCGAGGCCCGCCTCCGCGGCGGTCGGCACGTCGGGCAGCGCCGGATAACGGCTGCTGCCGGCGACCGCGAGGGGACTCAGCTTGCCCGCCTTGAAATGCTGGAGGCCGGTCAGGACCGCCACGTAAGTGATCTCGATCTCCCCGGCGAGAATGGCGGTCATCGCCGGGGCGATGCCCTTGTAAGGCACATGGACCATCTTGATTCCCGTGAGCTGCATCATCAGCTCGCCGGCGAGGTGCACGGGCGTGCCGACGCCCGAGGAACCGAACTTCACCGCGCCGGGACGCGCGCGCGCGTACTCGATCAGCTGTCCGAGCGTCTTCGCGGGGAACGCGGGGCTCGCGATCACCACCATCGGCGCGGTCCCGACCATGGTGATGGAGCTGAAGTCCTTGTTGATGTCGAACGGCAGCTTGCCGTAGAGCGCGGGATTGCTCGCGTGCGAGGAAAACGCCATCAGTATCGTATAGCCGTCGGGCGCGCTCCTCGCCACCATGTCGGTCCCGATATTGCCGCCGGCGCCGGCGCGGTTTTCCACCACCACCGGCTGGCCCCAGCGCTCGGTGAGTTTCTGCGCCACGATGCGCGCGATGATGTCGGTCCCGCCGCCGGGCGTGAACGCCACCACCATTCGGACCGGTCTGGTCGGAAAGTTCGCGCCTCCGGCCTGAGGAAAGCTGCTTGAAGTCCACGCCGCGAGCATGGCGCCCGCAAGCAAGGTGACGAAATTTCGCATGGGCGGTTCCTCCAGTCGCGGCTATTCTCTCAGTTTTCAGGCGACGCAGACCCTCGCGCCGCCCCGCGCCGACTCGAGGACGGCCTGGAGCACCGCGACGCCGTGCAATTCGTCGCCGCCCGCGACGGCGAGCGCGCGTCGCGCCATCGCGGCTTGGGCGAAATGCTCGAGCTCGGCGCGCTCGGTGCTGGTTTCCGGAAAAGTCGCGAGCTGCGGCCTGCGGTGCAGGTGCAGGTTCTCCCGGTCGAGGGCACAGACCTTGAGCTTCCAGGTGGCGAGGTGCTCGACGTCGCCGACCTCAGCCCAGCCGCTCGCGCCGAAGACCTGCAGGCGCCAGGTCTCGGCGGTGGCGATCACGGTACCCAGATACCCCGTTGCCCCGCTCTCGAACCGGAACAGCATCGAGGTCGTGTCGTCGAGGCCGAAATCGCGAACGGCGCGGGAGCTCTGCGCGACCACCGATTCGATTCTTCCCGAGAGGCAGATCATGGCGTCGACGAGGTGCACGCCCCGCCCGGTCATGCCGCCGGCGGGTCCTTCCTCGCGGCTCTGGCGCCAGTGTTCGCGCTCGAAGCGGTACACGCTCGGACCGCAGAAATTGCCCTCCACGTGCAGGAGTTTCCCCAGCCGCCCGTCGCCGAGCATGCTCTTGATTTCCATGAGCGCGGGCTGAAAGCGCCAGTTGTAGCCGATCGCGAGCGTCACGTTGTTTTCGGCGCAGGCGCGTACCGCGGCTTCCGCGTCCCGCAAAGCGAGCGCGAACGGCTTCTCGGCGAACACGTGCTTGTGCGCCTTTGCGGCGGCGATAATCTGCTCCGCGTGCAAGCTGTGCGGCGTCGCGAGCACCACCGCGTCGATCGCGGGATCAGCGAGCACTTTTTCGTAGCGGTCGTAGAGCGGAAAGCCGTGCTCGTCGGCGAACCCCCGGGCTTTTGCCGGGGTGCGCGTCGCGCCCGCGACGAAGCGGATCGCGCCGCTCTTGCCCTGCACGCTCGCGACCAGGTTCTGTCCCCATCTGCCGAGACCGACGATCGCCGCGCGGATCATGGTTCCTTCTCGGCGGCGGCGCCCGACCACGGCGACATCACGTCGCTTATCCCGAAGCGTTCACCCGTCGTCAAGTCGCCCAGGACCGCGCTCGGGCAGGCGAAGTTCGCCGGATAGACCGCCAGCTCGGCCGGATGCACGGTAAATTTCCCGCTCAGCGCACTTTTCACTTCCCGCGGCAGCCGCGGATCGACGCCGACGTGTTCGCCGCCGCTTGCGTCAAGGCGCGGCTGGTGAAACGCGTCCTCGAGGCTCATGCCGTGGTCGATGAGAAACGAGGCGATCTGCAGCACCGCGGGAAAGATCTTGCGGCCGCCGGAGGCGCCGATCGCGAACCAGGGTTTTCCATCGCGGTGCGCGATCACCGGGCACATGTTGGTGAGCGGCCGTTTCGCGGGCGCCAGCGAGTTCGGCGCCCCGGGATGCGGATCGATGGCGGCGAGCGCGAAGCCGGCGGCGACGGCGGCATCGACCGCGTTGCCTCCCGCCGCGAGCATCCCGGCGCCGACTTCGGCGGCAAGCTGATGCTGTGAGGCGACGATGCCGCGCCGCGAGCGCGCCGCGGGCTTGCGCACGTGCCAATTCTGCGTCCGGTGGTCGGGGCTGGGATTCACTTGTAAGGCGCACGCTGGTCGAACAATTCCGCCGCCGTCTCCATGCGCATAAACTCCGCGCCTTCGGCGGCGAGCCGCTCGATCAGGCGCTCCAGGGCCATCATGCGGTGGCCGCGGCCGATCACGAACGGATGGAAGGTATAGGTGAGGATTCCCCAGTCCGTCTCGCGTTTCATGTAGAGGAAATCGTCGATCCAGTTGGCGAGCACGCCGCCCGCGTTCTTGAGTCCCGGCAGCACGGCGTTCTGTGTGCGCACGAACTCGAAGTGCGGGTAGTCGTCGAGCGACCAGCTGATCGGCATCTCGATCAGCCGCGATTCTTTCCCGAATGCGGCGGGTTTTTGGAGCTCGATGCGGTCGCCGAGCCGCACGCGGTACGGACTATAGTCGTTCCCCATCATGCTGCTTTCGTAATAGAAGCCGTGCTCGAGCAGCAGCTCGACCGAATGCGGGCTCAGGTCCCACGACGGGGAGCGGTAGCCGCGGGCCCGGCGGCCGGTGAGTTTTTTGATCTGTTCGTTCGCGCGCGCGAGCTCCGCTTCCTCCTCGTCGCGCGAGAGGCTCGCAGGCGGCACGTGCGTCCAGCCGTGATGGCCGATCTCGTGGCCCGCTTCCACGACGCGCCGGCACGCCTCCGGATAGGTTTCCAGAGTGTGTCCGGGAATGAACCAGGTGGCGGGAATCCCGTGCTTTTTCAGCAGCGCAAGGATGCGCCCCGCGCCGATCACACCGAACTCGCCGCGCGACACCGGCGTCGGCGTGGTCATGCCGCGCGCGATCCACCCTGAAATCGCGTCGAAATCAAACGTGATGCAAACGATGTGCTTCGCCACGACTCCCCATGCGCACGATCACAAACCTTCCTCGAGTCCGGAAGTCACCGTGCCCGCTCAATCCAGCTTCAGGCCCGCCTGCTTCACGATCGAGGCGTACCGATCGTTCTGCCGTTTGAGGAATTCGGTGTATTCCTCGGGCGTGTTGCCCGCGGGGTCCAGGCCGAGCGCAATGAAGCGGCTCCTGATGTCGGGGTCCTGGAGAATTTTCCGTGTTTCGGCCGAAAGCCGTGCGCGCAATTCGTTCGGCATTCCCGCAGGCGCCATCAAGCCGATCCAGCCCGACATCTCGTAGCCGGGCAGGTCCTCGGCGACGGTCCCGAGCTCGGGCATGGCCGCGGAGCGCTTCGAGGTCGACACGGCGAGCGCCCTCAAGCGTCCCGATTTCACGAAACTGATGATGCTGGGCACCGTCTCGATGGTGTAGGCGACCTGGCCGCTCACGAGGTCCGTGACCGAGGGCGAGCTGCCCTTGTACGGCACGTGCACCGCGTTGACGTTCGCCATCGAATTGAACAGCACCGACGCCAGATGGGCGGATGCGCCGGACCCGGACGAGGAGAACGAATACTTCCCGGGATTCGCGCGCAGCAGGGCGATCAGCTCCGGCACGTTCTTCGCCGGAACCGAGGAATTGACGACCAGCACGTACGGATTGACCGCGAGCAGGCAGATGGTCGCGAAATCCTTCAACGGGTCGTAGGGGACCTTTTGCACGTTCGGGCTGATCGAGATCGGTCCGCTCGAGCCCGCGAGCAGGGTGTATCCGTCCGCGGGCTGCTTGGACGCGAACTCCGTGCCTATCGTCCCGCCTGCGCCGGGCCTGTTGTCCATCACGAGCGGCTGCCCGAGCACGGCGACGAGCTTCTCCGACACCATTCGCGCCGCCAGGTCGGTAGCCTGTCCCGGCGGCCAGGGGATGATGACCCTGACCGGGCGGTTGGGATAGCTCTGCGCGAACGCGGTGCTTATGCAGGCGAACGCAAGCAACACGGCGAGGCGGAAGGAATGATTTTTCATAAGAGTTCTACTCGGGCTCGGTGCAGACTGGAATGGTAGCGTAACCGGACGGCTTGGTAATCTGCAACCGGATATCATTCGTCCGGAGCGATGACCGAGCGCAGACACATTCTCATCGTAGGCGCGGGCGCGATAGGCGGCCTCTACGCAGCCACCCTCGCCAGGGTCGCCGACGTCGCCGTGCT
>Ga0137463_1000514_pt1 | contig 13185 bp, 11 predicted proteins | sample EasRivERMGT800_2_FD_102333 | JGI IMG/M metagenome (GOLD analysis project Ga0137463, IMG submission 102333) | Soil microbial communities from meander-bound floodplain in the East River, Colorado, USA - East River MetaG ERMGT800_2 | ecosystem: Environmental > Terrestrial > Soil > Floodplain ...
CCCGACCCATCGGTCGGGCTCACGCGTTATAGTCCGGGGTATTCCCGGGCGGAGGCGCCGGTGACGTTTCGGTTCACGACAGCCGGAGAGAGCCACGGCCGCGGCCTGGTGGCCGTGGTCGAGGGGATCCCCGCCGGCCTGCCGCTCGCGGCGGCCGCGGTCAACACCGAGCTCACCCGGCGCATGGCCGGGTACGGGCGCGGGGCGCGGATGAAGATCGAGGCCGACCAGATCGAATGGCTGAGCGGTGTGCGCGCCGGGGAGACGATCGGCGCGCCGATCGCCATGTTGATCTGGAACCGCGACTGGGAGCATTGGCAGGACGTCATGGCCCCGGAGGCGGGGCCGGGTGACGCCCCGCGACGGCGCCAGGTGACGCGCCCGCGGCCGGGCCACGCGGACCTGACCGGCGCGCTCAAGTACGATCGCGAGGACGCGCGCGATATCCTCGAACGGGCGAGCGCGCGCGAGACCGCCGCGCGGGTCGCGTGTGGCGCGGTCTGCAAGCGGCTGCTGCACGAGTTCGACGTCGAAATCGGCTCGCATGTCGTGGAGCTGGGCGGCGTGACCGGCCAGGTCCGCAGTCCCCTCCCCACACCGTTGAACGAGGCGGCGGACGAGAGTCCGGTCCGGTGCCTCGATCCGGAGGCCGGACGGGAAATGGTCGCCCGCATCGATGCCGCCAAGGCCGCGGGAGATACGTTGGGCGGGGTGGTCGAAGTCGTGGCGTTTGGCCTTCCCGTCGGCCTCGGATCGCACGCGTCCTGGGACCGCAAGCTCGACGGGCGGCTGGCCCAGGCTATCATGTCGATTCCGGCCGTCAAAGGGGTCGAGCTGGGACTGGGGTTCGAGGCGGCCCGCCGGCGCGGATCGGAGGTCCACGACGAGATCCTCCCCGGTCTCCACCGCGCCAGCAATCGCGCGGGCGGAACGGAAGGCGGGATGACGACCGGCGAACCGCTCGTGCTGCACGCCGCGATGAAGCCGATCTCCACGCTGATGACGCCCCTGGCCACCGTGGACCTCGCGTCGGGTGCCGTGGCTCGGGCCCAATCGGAGCGCTCCGATGTGACTGCGGTGCCGGCCATGGGCGTGATCGCGGAAGCCATGACGGCGCTGGTGCTGGCGGAGGCCATGATCGAAAAGTTCGGCGGGGACTCGCTCAGCGAGATGCGACGGAATGTGGAGGGCTACCTCGCCCGGGTGCAGTCGCGCACCCGACGGGGGGCGGCGTCATGACCAAGCACGTCGTGTTGATCGGCCTGCCCGGATCGGGGAAGTCGACCGTCGGAAAGCTCGTCGCCGAGGCCGTCCAGGCGCCGTGTCACGACATCGATGCGATCGTCTCGCGCAAGGAAGGCCGTCCGATCCAGATGATCTTCGCCGAGCGCGGCGAGGACGCGTTCCGGCAGCTCGAGCGGCAGGAGATGGAGGGCGCGCTCGCCGGGGCGCCGTCGGTGATCGTTCCGGGGGGAGGGTGGGCCGCGCAACCGGGCGCGCTCGAATCGGTGCAGGGTCGCGCCGTGCTCGTGTACCTCAAGACCCGTCCGGACACCGCATCCACCCGCGCCGTACCTCAAGGGAACCGGCCGACGTTGATGGGGGAGGACCCCGCTTTGCAGATGCGACAGCTGCTCGGCACCCGCGAGCCGTTCTATCTCAAGGCGGATGCGCAAGTTGAGACGGATCGCAAGACGGCCGCAAAGGTCGCCGCGGAAGTGGTGGAGCTTGCGCGGAGGAGGGCGGGGTGGTAAAAATGCGTCCCTCGGAAATTGAGGAAGGGTTGATCAGTGGCTGGTAAGAAGAAGGTCGTGAAGAAGACTCCCGCCGAGCCGAAACCGGCGCGCCGCAAGCGCGCGGCAGCGACGGTCCCACCCGTGGTGCCGGTGGAGCCGGAACAGCCCGACGAAGACGTCCGCGGCAACGCCCTCGTGATCGTCGAATCACCGACGAAGGCGAAGACGATCGGCAAGTATCTGGGCCGGGGCTACACGGTGAAAGCCACCGTCGGCCACATCCGCGATCTGCCGCCGCGCAAACTGGGCGTCGACGTAGAGAACGGGTTCACGCCCGAGTACGTCACCATTAAGGAAAAGGCCAAGACCCTGGCCGAAATCAAGAAAGCGGCCAAGGGGGCGAGCCGGGTGCTGATCGCGACGGACCCCGATCGCGAAGGGGAGGCGATCGCCTGGCACGTCGCCTCACAGCTCGGCAACGGCCGCCGGGTTCACCGGGTGCTGTTCCACGAAATCACCAAGGACGCCGTTTCTCAGGCGATCGCCCATCCCCTGGACATCGATCAGAAGAAGGTCGATGCGCAGCAGGCGCGCCGCATCCTCGACCGGCTGGTCGGCTACAAAGCGAGTCCGCTGCTCTGGAAGAGCATCAAGTCCGGCCTCTCGGCCGGGCGCGTGCAGACCGTCGCGCTGCGGCTGATCTGCGAGCGCGAGGATGAGATCCGGCGCTTCGTAGCCCAGGAGTACTGGACGATCGAGGCGGAGCTCGAGAAGGACGGGCAAGCGTTCCAGGCCCGGTTGCACAAGCTCGACGGCCACAAGCCCGAGATTCGCGACGAAGCCACCGCCCGGGAAATCGCGGACGAGGCAGGCCGGCTCCCGTTCGTGGTCAGCGCCGTGCGGCTCGGCAAGGGTACGCGCAACGCCCCGGCCCCGTTCATCACCAGCACGCTGCAGCAGGAGGCGGCGAAGCAATATGGGTTCTCCGCCAAACGAACCATGCGCGCCGCCCAGCAGCTGTACGAGGGCGTGGAGATCGGCGCCGAGGGTCCAGCGGGGCTCATCACCTACATGCGCACCGATTCGGTGCGCGTAGCCGACAGCGCGCTGACCCAGCTGCGGGAGTTCATCGGCGCCAACTGGGCGGCCCGTTATCTGCCGCCCGCGCCGGTGGTGCACAAGAGCTCCCGCGGCTCGAGCCGGGTCCAGGATGCGCACGAGGCCATCCGCCCGACCGACGTCAATCACCGTCCGGAGGCGCTCAAGCCGTATCTCGAGACCGACATGTTCAAGGTGTACCAGCTGATCTGGCGGCGCTTCGTCGCGTCCCAGATGGCGGCCGCGGAATTCGAGCGGACGACGGTGGATTTCGACCTGGGCCGGTTCTTGTTCCGGTCCACGGGATCGCGGATGCTGTTTGACGGCTTCCAGGTCGTCTATCACGAAAGCCGGGAGCCCGAAGAGGGGGCGGACGCCGGGGATCTGGCGCCGATTCCGCAGCTGGCGCAGGGCGACACCGTCACGCTGCGGCAGGTGACTCCGTCCCAACACTTCACCGAACCGCCGCCCCGCTACAGCCAGGCGAGTCTCGTGAAGGCGCTGGAAGAGAAGGGCATCGGCCGTCCGTCGACCTATGCCACGATCATCGGCACCCTCCAGAGCCGGTGGTACGCGACCACCAAAGAGCGCCGCTTCTCACCGACGACACTCGGCGAAAAGGTGTGGAAGGTGATGCGCATCTGTTTCCCGGAAGTGTTCGAGGTCGGATTCACCGCGCAAATGGAAACCGAGCTGGACAAGGTCGAGGAAGGCGATCTCGCCTGGCAATCCGTGTTGGGTGATTTCTGGGGGCCCTTCAACCTCGCGCTCGGGAACGTGGATATCCCGGCCATCCTGCACGACGTCCACGACCTCTCGAAGCTGGCCGAGGAGCGCTGCCCCACCTGCGGCAGCCCGCTCGAGGTGCGCAGCGGACGCTTCGGGCCGTTCATCGCTTGCGCGCGCTATCCCGAGTGCCGCTTCACCAAGCCGATCGGGCGCGACAAGATCCCCGACAAGCCGACCGACGAGATCTGCAAGGAATGCGGCGCCCCGATGGTCATCAAGACGGGGCGTTTCGGAGAGTTCCTCGCCTGCACGCGGTTCCCCAAGTGCAAGCACACGAGGCCCGTGCCCCTGGGGATCACGTGCCCCAAGTGCGGCCAGGGCGACATCGCCGAGCGCCGCACGCGCAAAGGCAGGAACTTCTTCGGGTGCACCCGCTATCCGGACTGCGACTACTCTGTGTGGAACCGTCCGGTGCCGGTGGCCTGCCCCGTCTGCGGATTCGTGGGGATGGAAGAGAAGCAGACCAAGACGATGGGAGCCTCGCGCAAGTGCATGAAGTGCGGACACGAAATGACCGTGGAGGCGGGCGGACCGGCCGAGCCGGACGCAGCCTGAGGGCCTCGGTCGTCGGAGGCGGTCTCGCCGGAAGCGAGGCGGCCTGGGCCCTCGCCGAGCGCGGTGTGGCCGTCACGCTTCACGAAATGCGTCCGCTGCTGGGCACCCCCGCCCACCAGACGGACCGCCTCGCCGAGCTGGTGTGCAGTAATTCATTCAAGTCGGTCGAGGTCGCCAACGCCCACGGGCTCCTCAAGGCCGAAATGCGCCGGTTGGGGAGCGTGATCCTCGAGTCGGCGGACGCCGCACGGGTGCCGGGAGGCGCGGCCTTGGCGGTGGATCGGACGGTCTTCTCCCAGACCGTGCATGACCGGATCACCGCTCACCCGTTGATCACCGTGGTACGCGGCGAGGTGACCGAGCTCCCGTCTCCGGCTGTTATCGCAACCGGTCCGTTGACGTCGGACCGCCTGGGCGCCGCGATCGCCCAACGACTCGGCGCGAGCGCCTTGGCGTTCTTCGACGCCATCGCCCCCATTGTTTCGGACGACTCGCTCGATCACGACGTCCTGTTCCGCGCGTCGCGCTACGGCAAGGGTGGCGGAGACGACTACCTCAACGCGCCGATGGACGAGCTCCAGTACGACGCGTTTGTCGCCGCGCTGCTGGCCGCGGACCGCTACGAGCCGTCGCACGAGTTCGATCGTACCCCCTTCTTCGAGGGGTGCCTCCCCGTGGAGGAGATGGCGCGCCGCGGCCGCGACGTGCTGCGCTTCGGACCGATGAAGCCGGTAGGGTTGCAGGACCCGCGGACCGGACGGATGTCCTTTGCCGTCGTCCAGCTGCGCCGGGAGGACCGGGCCGGGCAGATGTGGAACCTCGTCGGCTTCCAGACGCGGCTGCGCACCCGCGAGCAGCAGCGGGTCCTCCGGCTGATCCCCGGGCTCGGCGGCGCCGAGTTCCTGCGTTTCGGCAGCGTGCACCGCAACTCCTACGTGAACGCTCCAGCGACCCTGACGCCGCACCTGTCGGCCCGGGACGATGCGAGCCTGCTGTTCGCGGGACAGCTGACCGGCGTCGAGGGGTACACCGAGTCGTCGGCCACCGGACTCGTCGCGGGACTGAACCTCGCCCGGATGCTGCAAGGCGAGGCGCCCCTCTTGCCGCCGCCGACCACGATGCTGGGGGCGCTGTACCGCTACCTGCGCGAGGCCGACCCGTCACGGTTCCAGCCGATGAACGCCAATTGGGGGTTGCTCGATCCGCTCGATCCCCCCGTGCGGGACAAGGAGCGCAAGCGGCGGTTGCTGGCGCAGCGGGCGCTGGCGGACGTGGAGCCGTTTGCGGCCTCGCTCGGCGCCGTGGCGGCGGCGTGAGCGCTCGTCCGGAGATCGGCGAGTTCACGGCCTTCCTCGCCAAGGAGCGGAACGACTCGCCCCATACCGTGAAAGCGTACACCCGGGACGTCGCGGGCTTCGCGGACTTCTGCGACCGCTACTACGGGGGCGGCTGGAGCTGGACGGGGGTCGACCGCCTGGCGATCCGCGGCTGGCTGGGGGCACTGGACGAGCGACGGCTCGCCCGGCGCTCGGCGGCCCGGGCGCTCTCGGCGCTCCGTACGTTCTACCGGTTCCTGGACGTCACGCGGGGATCGGACGTTAATCCGGCGCGCGCCGCCCGCACGCCGAAACTGGAGCGCCGCCTGCCCACCTACCTCGACCGGGCCGAGATGGAGATCCTGTTCGCGGCAGCGGAGCGGCGCGCCGCGGCAGGCGGGTTTCGCGGCGCGCGCGATCTCGCCATGCTGGAGCTGTTTTACGCGACCGGCATCCGGCTGAGCGAGTTGGCGGGCCTCTCGGATCCGGATCTTGATCTCGTGTCCGACCAGGTGAAGGTCCGCGGCAAGGGTCGCAAGGAGCGCATTGTCCCGGTGGGCGGGCACGCGGCGCGCGCGCTGCGGGCGTACTTCCGCGAACGGGACGCGCTCCTCGCGACGGGGTCCGGCGAGCGCCGCGCGGTTTTCCTGAACGCGCGCGGCACCCGCCTGAGCGCGCGCGGCGTGCAGCTCGCGGTGCGTGGTATGCTGAACCTGCTGCCGCGCGGGCGGGATCTGCACGTGCATTCCCTGCGGCACTCCTTCGCGAGCCATCTGCTCGACGCGGGGGCGGACCTGCGGGCGGTGCAGGAGTTGCTCGGCCACGCCTCGCTCAGTACCACACAGGTGTATACTCATACGTCGGTCGAACGGTTGAAACAGGTGTACCACCGGGCCCATCCACGGGCCTAGCGAAAGGGCGGTTCCGCAGGTGTCGCTGATCCAGTTTCGCGCCACGACGGTGTTGTGCGTTCGCAAAGACGGCCAGGTCGCGATGGGCGGCGATGGCCAGATCACCGTGGGCGACACCGTCATGAAAGCGCATGCCACGAAGGTCCGTGCCCTGAAGGGCGGCAAGATCCTCGCGGGGTTCGCCGGCGCGGCGGCAGACGCGTTTACCCTGTTCGAGAAGTTCGAGGAGAAACTCGAGCGTTATCCGGGCAACCTGGCGCGCGCCTCGGTCGAGCTGGCGAAGGACTGGCGCTCGGACCGCGTGCTGCGGCGGCTCGAGGCCCTGCTCGCGGTCGCCGACAAGGAGCACGGGTATGTGCTGTCGGGCACCGGAGAGCTGATCGAGCCCGACGACGGCATCCTGGCGATCGGATCGGGGGGCAGCTACGCCCTCGCCGCCTCCCGGGCCCTGCTCTCCGCTTCGGCGCTGCCGCCACGTGACGTCGTGCAGCAGGCGCTCCTGATCGCCGCCGAGATCTGCATTTACACGAACACCAACATTACGATTCTCGAGCTGACCTGATGGCCGATCCCACCGCCACGCCACCGTCCCCGCCCCTCCCGCCTGACGACCGGGTGCCGCCGCCGGCGCCGCCGACGGAGGAAGAGCCGATGCCGTGGCTCGAGGAGCTGCCGCCGAAGCGCATCGTGGCCGAGCTCGATCGCTACATCGTGGGGCAGGACGTCGCGAAGAAGGCCGTCGCCATCGCGATCCGCAACCGCTGGCGCCGTTCGCAGGCCCCGGAGGACATTCGGGACGAGATCCTGCCCAACAACATCATCATGATCGGCCCCACCGGGGTGGGGAAGACCGAGATCGCGCGCCGCCTCGCGCGGCTGGCCGGCGCGCCGTTCCTCAAGGTCGAAGCCTCGAAGTTCACCGAGGTCGGTTACGTCGGGCGCGACGTGGAGTCGATGGTGCGCGAGCTGGCGGACGTATCGATCAACATGGTGCGCACCGAGCGCGAGGACGAAGTCTTCCCGCAGGCCGAAGAGCGGGCCGAGGAGCGGCTGCTCGACATCCTGCTGCCGCCCACACCGCCGTCTCCGGCGCCGCCGCCCGCGGAGCGGACCGCGGCGGGCGGGGAGCGGTCCCTGTTCGTCGTGTCGTCCAAAGGGGACGTGACGGCCAAGGTACCCGAGGCGGACCTCGAGGCGCAGGAGCGGCGCCGGCGCACCCGCGAGAAGCTGCGGCAACAGCTCAAGGAAGGGAAACTGGAGGAGCGGGACGTCGAAATCGAAGTGCAGCAACAGTCCTACCCGATGCTCGAGTGGATGCAGCCACCTCCCGGGATGGAAGGGCAGGACGTCAACTTCTCGGAGATGCTGCAGGAGATGCTGCCGAAGAAAAAGAAGCGGCGGACCGTCCATCTCCACGAGGCGCGCCGCATCCTCGTGGATGAGGAGCTGAAAAAGCTGGTGGACATGGACGACGTGGTGAGCGAGTCACTCGACCGGGTCGAGAACCACGGCATCATCTTCATCGACGAGATCGACAAGATCGCGGGCGAGCGCAACACCGCCGGCCCCGACGTCTCGCGCGAAGGAGTCCAGCGCGACCTGCTGCCGATCGTCGAGGGCTCCACCGTGCAGACCCGGTACGGATACGTCCGCACCGACCACGTCCTCTTCATCGCGGCCGGCGCGTTCCACGTGTCGAAGCCGTCCGATCTCATCCCCGAGCTGCAGGGGCGCTTTCCGATCCGCGTCGAGCTCTCCCCGCTGGGGGAAGCGGATTTCGTACGCATCATGACCGAGCCCGAGAACGCGCTCACCAAGCAGTACGCGGCGCTGTGCCAGGTGGAAGGTGCGACGCTGACGTTCACGCCGGACGGCATCCAGGAGATTGCCCGGATCGCCGCCAAGGTGAACGAGCGGATGGAGAACATCGGAGCGCGCCGGCTGCACACCGTGATGAGCACCCTGCTCGAAACGGTGCTGTTCGAGCTGCCGGACTATCCCGTCAAGCAGATCGTGTTCGACGCCCCAGCCGTGCGGGCCCGCCTCGAGAAGATCGTCGACGACGAGGATCTGCGGCGCTACGTCCTGTGACCGGCGCCGGTCCGCGGCGGCCGGCGCGCTTCGAGCGTGCGTTCCCCGTCGCGGCCGAGGACATCGATGAGCTGGGCCACGTGAACAACGTGGTGTACCTGCGCTGGGTCCAGGAGATCGCCGTGGCCCACTGGCGCGCCGCAGCCCCGGCCGAGCTGCAAGCCGACGTGGTGTGGGTCGTGTTACGCCACGAAATCGACTACAAACGCCCCGCCCGGGCCGGTGAGGTCGTGGTCGGGCGCACCTGGGTGGGCGAGGCGACCGGCTCCCGCTTCGAGCGCTTCACGGAGTTCGTCCGCGGCGCGGAGCGCGAAGTCCTGGCGCATGCCCGCAGCGTGTGGTGCCCCCTCAATGCCCGCACGGGCCGCCCGCGCCGCGTCGATCCCGCCCTGCACGACCATTTCTCCGAGCCCGGCTCGCCTTGACGACCCTCGTACGCCTGAGGTAGAGTGTGCAGGGCCACCTGTCATTTTGACCTACCTCAGGAAGCCATGCAGAAACGCGACTTTCTGGCCGTCACAGATTTCACACGCGACGAGATCGGCCGCTTGTTCGATCTGACCGAGCGGATGAAGCAGCGTCAGTATCGCGAGACGCCGCTCGCCGGCAAGACCTTGGCGATGATCTTCGCCAAGTCGAGCACCCGGACGCGCGTCTCGTTCGAAGCCGGTGCCTTCCAGCTGGGCGGGCACGCCCTCTTTCTCTCCTCTCGCGATATCCAGATCGGCCGCGGGGAGCCGATTCCCGATACCGCCCGGGTCCTCTCGCGCTACGTCGACGGCATCATGATCCGGACGTTCGACCACGCCGAGGTGGAGGAGTTGGCGCGGTGCGCCACGATCCCCGTGATCAACGGACTCACCGATCTCTCGCACCCGTGCCAGGTGCTGGCGGATCTGTTCACGGTGCGGGAAGCCCTCGGCAGCTGGGACGGGAAGCGGGTCGCCTGGATCGGCGACGGCAACAACATGGCGAACAGCTGGCTCGAGGCGGCAGAGGTCCTGGGATTCGAGCTGCGTCTCGCCTGTCCCGAAGGGTATGAGCCCAACCGCGAGAAGTTCGAGCGCGCCGGTCGGCACGCCCGCGTCGTCGTGACCGAGGTGCCGGAGGAGGCGGTGGAGGGCGCGCACGTCGTGAACACCGACGTGTGGGCGTCCATGGGCCAGGAGGCCGAGGCGGAAGCCCGGCGCAACGCGTTTCGCGGCTACACCGTGGATGCCGAGCTCATGAAGCTCGCCGCTCCGAACGCCATCTTCCTGCACTGCCTCCCCGCCCATCGGGGCGAGGAGGTGTCCGCCGAGGTGATCGAAGGGCGGCAGTCGCGCGTGTGGGACGAAGCCGAGAACCGACTGCACGTGCAGAAAGCGCTGCTCGCCACCTTGATGGGTTGATGACCGGAACCTATGGCTGACCCGACGCCGTCTCCCGCGCTCAAACGCACCCCGCTCCACGACGTCCACGTCGCCTTGGGGGCGAAGATGGTGCCCTTCGCCGGCTTCGAGATGCCGGTGACGTACCCGCCAGGCATCAGCGCCGAGCACAAGGCCGTGCGCGAGCGGGTGGGCGTGTTCGACGTCTCGCACATGGGCGAGTTCGAGGTCACCGGGCCCGACCGCAACGCCTTCGTGCAGCGCGTCACCTGCAACGACGTGGCGGCGCTGCGGACCGGCCAGGCCCAGTACTCGGGGATCCTCACCGAGCAAGGCACGTTCGTGGACGATTGCCTCGTGTACCGCTTCGACGATAAGGTGATGCTCGTCGTCAACGCCTCGAACATCGCCAAGGACTGGGAGCACATCGTCGCCCAAAAAGGCGGCGCCAACGTCCGGCTGCGCGACATCTCGGACGAGACGGCGCTGCTCGCGATCCAGGGCCCGAACGCGGAGGCCCTCCTGGCTGCCCTCACACCCGTCGCCGTGGCGGAGATCCCCTACTACGAGTTCACCTCCGGCACCGTCGCCGGAGCGCAATGCTTCATATCTCGCACCGGGTACACCGGCGAGGACGGCTTCGAGCTCTACAGCCGGGCCGCCGACGCGACCAAGCTGTGGGCGGCGATCACCGGCCGCGGTGCCGAACCCTGCGGCCTCGGCGCGCGCGACACCCTGCGCCTCGAAGCCGGCTTGCCGCTCTACGGCAACGACATCGACGACACCACCACCCCACTCGAAGCCGGATTGAACTTCATCGTCAAGCTGGACAAGGCGGCGCCGTTCACCGGGCAGGCGACCCTGAAGCGCCAGAAGCTCGACGGCGTGCCCCGCCGCCTGGTGGGATTTCGGGTGACCGAGCCGAAGCTCGTCGCGCGCCACGGCTTCGCCGTGTCGTTGGACGGTCGCCGGGTGGACATCGTGCGCAGCGGAACCGTCACCCCCACCGCGAACGCGGCGATCGGGACGACCTACCTGCCGACCGCCCAGGCTAAGCCGGGCACGACGATCACGATCGACATCCGCGGCCGGCCTGCGCCCGCACAGGTCGTGAAACTGCCGTTCGTGCCGCATCGGACCAAGCGGTGAGCGGCGCCGGTCCGCTGCGGATCGGAATCCTGACCGTGTCCGATCTCGGCGCCCAAGGGAGGCGCGTGGACACGTCCGGTGACGCCATCGTAACATGGTCCGCCGCAATGAGTTATGAAGTTGTCGTGCGCAGCATCGTGCCCGACGAGACCGGAGTCATCGCAGGGAAGCTGGCGCGTTGGGCGGACTCCGGAGCGATGGACGTGATCCTCACCACCGGCGGCACCGGTCTCACGGCTCGCGACGTGACGCCCGAGGCAACGACCACCGTTCTCGACCGGCAGGCGCCCGGCATCGCGGCAGCGCTGCTCGCCCGCTCGGCGCCGGCGTTCCCCCACGCATGGCTGTCGCGCGGCGTCGCGGGGACACGGGGCAAGACCCTGATCGTGAACCTGCCTGGGTCGCCCAACGGAGTGAAGGATGGACTCGCCATGCTGGGTGAGCTGCTGGACCACGCCGTCGCGCTGGGGCGCGGCGACCCCACCTCCCACCGCTGATGGCTGATGGCTGATCGCGTTTTGGTCACCACCGACGATCTCGAGCACGCCGTGCGCATCAACGGGCAGCTCGAAGCGGCGGGGTTTGCCACGGCCATGGTCACCTCGTTCGACGACGCCCGCGACGCGCTCGCCGCGCGCGAGCCCGATTGCCTCGTGGTGACCGGGGCGTTGCACGAGCCGCCCACGGCGCGCCTCCTCGCCGCCGCCCGCGACCGCGCCGTCTCGACCCTCGGGCTCGTCGAGGAAACGGAGCCCGAGCCCAAGGAGCTGGCCGCGGAGCTGGGCCTCACCGCTTATCTGGAAAAACCCGCCGAGGCGACCGAGGTCGCGCGGGTCGTCCGCCGGCTGATCGATCGCCGCCGGTTGCAGCAGCGCACCGGAATCATCGGGGAATCGCCCGCCATCCAGGAAGTCCTGGTGAAGATCGAGCAGATGGCCCCGGTGCGGTCGACCGTGCTGATCGAAGGCGAATCCGGAACCGGGAAAGAGCTCGTCGCCCGGGCGATCCACGATCTGTCGCCGCGCCACGGCCGTCCGTTCATCACCGTCAACTGCGCGGCCTTGCCGGAAGCGCTGCTCGAAAGCGAGCTGTTCGGGCACGAGAAGGGGGCGTTCACCGGAGCCGCCGAGCGGCGGCTGGGCCGCTTCGAGCTGGCCGACGAGGGGACGATCTTCCTCGACGAGGTCGGGGAGATGCCGCCGCCGACGCAGGTCAAGCTGTTGCGCGTGCTCGAGGACCGCACCTTCTTCCGCGTCGGCGGCACGCAGCCGATCAAGGTGGACGTGCGCGTCGTGGCGGCGACCAACCGCCCGCTGAAGGAAGCCGTGGCGGTGGGGGAATTCCGCGACGACCTCTACTACCGGCTCAACGTCCTCAGCATCTACCTCCCGCCGCTGCGCGAGCGCCGGAGCGACGTCCCGCTCCTGGTGCGGCGCTTCATCGCGGAATTCGCCACGCAGCACGATCGCCGCTTCCACGGCATCACCCCCGAGGCACTGCAGATCCTGGTGGACGCCGACTGGCCCGGCAACGCCCGCCAGCTGCGCAACCTGATCGAATCGATGGTCGTGCTCGCCCCCGAAGGGGAGATCCGCGCCGAGGACATTCCGCGCGAGTTTCGCGAGCGCGGCCGCGGCCTTCCCGTGCGCATCGTCGGGGCGACGCGGGAGGTGGTCGGCAAGGAGCTGGAGTTCATCTTCCGGAGCCTCGTGGAGCTGAAGCTCCAGGTCGAAGACCTGCGGCGCCGCCTCGATGAGCGGCCCACCCCCCACCGCGTGGAAGTGATCGAGGTGGATCACCGCGGGGCGCCGCTCGCCGCAGTGGAGGCGGCGCCATCGTCCGAAGAGTCGGTCCTGTACCGCCCCGGCATGTCCATGGCCGACGTCGAGCGCGCCGCTATCGAGGCGGCGCTCAAGGAGACGCGGGGCAACCGTCGCAAGGCGGCGGAGGTCTTGGGCATAGGCGAGCGGACGCTGTACCGCAAACTCAAGGCCTACGCCCTGGCGTGACCCTCGACTATCGCATCGAGCCCGAGCGCTGCGTCGCCTGCATGGCGTGCGTGCGCGTCTGTCCGGCGGATGCGGTGGCGGTGGCCGGCGAGCGGGTCTCCATCGTGGACGACGCGTGTACCCGCTGCGGCGCTTGCCTCGCGGCCTGTCCGCACGAAGCC
>Ga0137463_1000515_pt1 | contig 13157 bp, 18 predicted proteins | sample EasRivERMGT800_2_FD_102333 | JGI IMG/M metagenome (GOLD analysis project Ga0137463, IMG submission 102333) | Soil microbial communities from meander-bound floodplain in the East River, Colorado, USA - East River MetaG ERMGT800_2 | ecosystem: Environmental > Terrestrial > Soil > Floodplain ...
CGAGGCCGCAGCAGCGTGATTCGTGACCCATCAAGCTTCTTATGATACGTGACGATAGCAAAATGATCGCGCAGATCGCCGCGACCCTCAAGCCCCAACTCCTTCAACAGCTTCGATCCAGTCAAGATGATCAGCCGCATTTTGATCTCGCGTCCGATCAGAGCCACAGTGCGTGCCAGCGAAACCACTTCCTCAACCTCGCTCAAAAGGATTGACGCATCATCGATCACGATGTTCAAGACCTGAAACCTGCGATCCTCAAAATCCATCTGATCCCGACGAATCACTTCAGCCAACAAAGCGCGAGAGACTGCCTGGATTCGATCGAATTTAATGAGTCCATCAGCCTGAATCAGATCTCGCCCGATGCTAGGGATATCAGCAAAAACGGCCGTGCGCTTCCCAGCTAGGATCACGAACTGCTCGCCGCGAGCGACTCGGTAGGCCAGAATGAGTCGGCAGAACGTTGATTTGCCAGCTCCAGTTCCGCCGACGCACATCCAATGAGGCACCTCATCGATGCGATCATTGAGATGCTCAACTACCTGGCGCAAACTGATCGCATCGCCAATGACACCAAGCTTTGTCTTCGCTACTTTACTAATCTTAGCGGGTGTGAGATCGCGATCATCAAACTCCACAGCGCGTACTGAATCACCACCAGCACCACCACCAGCGGTCAGCCTCGTCGTTTTGCCAGTCACTGGCTGGAGATCATCATTGATCATCTGAGTCTGGATCTCAGACTGATATACTGGCTCAGAAACTGGCTCGTCTTCATACTCAGCCTCACGAGCGAGTTTCTTGCGTTTTGCGATATAGTTGAGTATGATCCCAGCAGGGACAGCGGCTGCTGGTCCGAACGTAAGCACAAAGCTGACAATATCCATGACTAATCTCCTCTAAATATATCGTGCGGTGTACAGTCCTATGACTTTCTATGCAATGGCAGACTTAGGATGTCTGATATTATTCGTATCACTTCAGTTCTCCTTTATCGCGAGCCTCGTCTCGTAGTCGATACCAAGTTGCGCGACTAATGCTAATACGTTTTGCCTCATTGGTGACATTTAGATCCTTGCCAAGTCTGCGATACGAATCTACGACCATTGTGCGTTGCTCGTCCCTGGACGGCGTATGGACGGGATTTGATACAGGATCGGACACTTTCTGGACACCACCGAGCGATAATCGCCTTCGCTCGATTGAGATTCTTTGTGACTCGATATCCAAATCTAATTTCGATGCTTCAGTGAGCATCTTCTTGAGTTCGAGATTAGTTTGTGCCTGCCGGTATTCTTCACGTTGTTTATCGACTGATCGTTGCTGTGCAATGATCGCTGCATGATCCTCGCGTTCCTGCTTGCCACTGGCGTGCAATGAGCCAGCGAACAGCACAGACATCAGCACGAACGGAACACCATGAGCTACCGCCAACCCAATCGCTAATATTCCTTCAGGATGGTCGGGGATGACTTTATATTGTCCTAGTGCATAGAGTACACAGAATACAATGTCAGTCAGCAGTGATGTGACATTGATCGCTAACGACCAAAAGGCACTGCGTGTACTATTTGCAAAGACAATACCCAGGATGTACGACAGGGCGATAGCGACTGCGCCAGGCACAGCGATCCAGACAGGGAAGATGTCATGCTGCATCGAGAACATTGATCCAGCGTATACTGTCACCGACAAGATCATCAGCTGGATAATGATGAATGCAACCATCTGCCATGGCAGGCGATCTACCGACTTTTTGATTTGTTCCCGTATCTGGATAGTGTTCATCATGTCCGTCTCCTTTATCCCTCATTCCAGAAGTACTCAGCAGCAGCAGCAGCCAGAGTGCCGATGAAGATAGCTACGAATAGTTGCACACCAACTCCAGCGATCATCGAAGGGTCCTCAGCAACGTCCTTGATCATATTCCATAGATCAGTGTTGCCGATGTTCTTGACGTAGGGCCAGACACCGCCTGAGTTGACTGCAACATCGATGATGAGAGCTCCGATGCCCATCTTAGGAACGCCATTGCCACTCCAGATTGGTGATTCAGCGCGAGTTAGCGCGAGTTGGAGTAGTATACCAATAATGATGTTCAGAGGTTGTGAGATACCAAGCTGTGATAGTGTGTTCGTGGTCATCCATGCGCCAGCAATCCAGATGGACAATCCTATGAACTTATTCGTGCTCATGGATGAGTATCGCTTGACTCGCTTTACTCCCTCGGATGCACTCTCCGATGCTCGTCGTGCTGAGTCTTTTGCATGCTGGATATTACTCTGCGCCTGACTCTTCACCTGACTCTGTGCCTGGGATGGTTTGTGAGTTGGCTGTGGCTGTACAGACATTGATATCCTCCTAATCAGTGTGACTCAAAATACTGCTCGAAATCTACACAGGTACCTGTTTGGGCACACGGGCCAAAATTACCAGGCGGCGCTAGCTGTACATGAAAGTGTCCATATTCATTAGTGTAGCCAAATATAGTGCCTGCTGGTATAACCTGACCTACTACAAAATCTCCTCTGTCTTTGATGTGACCTATGTAGAGTACGCTTTCGTCTGGTAGTGTGCCCTGGATGAATTGACCCATAGTTGGACCTGGTCCGTACTCATTAAGTGATGTAACTACCAGACTGAATGGCATAAAGCCAGGGCATCCCTCAGGGCACATATAGTCTGTTCCCCAGTGTTTACAGTCATATTGAAAGTTCCAAGGATTATCAGGTGTGCATTCACCACTGTCAAATCTTGCGCCTACAGTGATTATTTCTGTTATTTGGTATTTAGATCCACTAGGTTGTTGGTGTGTAATCTGTTCAACTAATGCAGCCTGTGTCCCCCATGGACTATTTTTGAGACCTTGTAGTGCTATTGATTCATCATTGTGTTGGATACCGTAGACAATATCACTATAGCCAGGGTAATCATTTTTGAGCGTTAGTACAGTCGCTTGTATCCCATCCTCGTAGCTCAGGTAGTTCTTGACGCATGGATCTATGTTGTAGCATGTACCACCTAGCATTTCTTGAGTAGTGTTGATTGGATTGAATGACGCATTACCACCCTCAGTCTGTTGCCATGCGTTGATGAATGCGACGATATCGTGAGAAGGATTGTTATTCCCAAGATGAGCAGCCAAGTCAACCGACCATGTGGTCTTGCTATCGTTTGGCAAAGCTGTACCATGACTGCTCCCTATCTGGTACAGCTTTACCAACACGATGACGACTGCTATTACTACTCCTTTCTTCATTGGTCGATCCCTAATGGCGAGATGTGCCTATCGGCTCGCCCTTCATAATACCACTCATCATCATCCTGGCTGCATCTTCCTGTGCCTTAGTGTTATCGACCATATATGGATCAGCCGAGCACGCCTGCTTGTTTATGCTCGGTATCTGAACACACCACCAGTTAGCGCCAGGCTGACCGAGATTGACAAACACGTACTGATCACTTGAGATCGGTGATGGTCTAGGCCATGCAGGGATTGCGGTAGGCGTCGGTGCCCTTGCCGAGTCAGGGATGCCCTTCAATACGATCTTCTGTTTTGGGCCTTGGATATCACCGCTCGCAACGGTAGCTGGTGTCGCGGTTGGCATAGTTGCGGTTGGCAACTGGATCTGTGTTTGTGATCCAATGCGTCGATCAACGAGTACGCTCCTGCTGCCACTGTTGTCGATCGCGGTCTTAGCTCCGTTGATGATCGTTGTAGGTACACTACTAATAGCGTCGCTACCGTAGTGCTGCTTGAGCCAGGTGTATCCTCCACCAAAGCATATCCATAGTGTCAGTGCTACGACTGCGATTCCCTTTGCATTGATCTCCTTCATTTCTTGTCCCCTTTCACGTTCTTGTGAACGCTTCTAATTGGTTTGATAGAGTTGATAGATTCATCAGCGATAGCCTGTTTTATCAATCCACGTATGACTGCCGCTACTGTACTCCCATGAACTTCTGCCACTTGCTCGAGTTTTTCATTGTCGGTACAGCTAAGCAGTAACGCTACGTATTTTGATTCAAAGCAATCTGACATATCATCAGCTCCGTAATTTATTAACTTTGTGATTTAACAATATTGTAATTATAACATAATATTGCCTAATTGTCAATAACAACTTGTGCCTAAGATTGGACTAATTTAGAATTTCGTATATTCTCAGTGATAGATTATTTTCGCTTAGTCTTTTTTCTATATGACTTCTTTATCTGCTTCAGTTTCTCTTTGAACTCTATTTCTCTGATATAGCTATCGAGAGCATGTTTTGATGTGATCCAGTAGCCTCGTCCTCCTCTATTTCTCTCTGGAGTCAATTTATATGTTCCTGGGTCTGTCATAAATATCCTAGTAGTTATAATGATCTCAGCAAAGTCGAGTCTTCTGATAGTTATTCCATGTTGACTGAGATATTCAACAGCTTCTTCGTTATTGAATTGGGTTTTTTCTTGCATGGCTGCCTCTCGGTATTTGTGAAAAAAAACACGATATTGACAACCAGTCAATATTCGGTTATTATCAGGATACTAGGCGAATTATACCTATTAAATCCAACTATGTCAAACGAGATAGTCAAGAATCAGCTCACACCAGAGATAGCTAATGCTATTGCTTTAATCGTGTCTCGTGGGAATTACTATGCGACAGCTTGCAAAGCATTAGGCATCGGCATACAGGTATTCCAGCGGTGGATGCAGATAGGTGAGGCTGCTGACTCTGGTATATATCGTGATCTATACTTAAGTGTCGAGAGAGCGAATGCTGAGGCTGAGATATATGCTGTGGAGAAGTGGCGCGCTCAGCTTGGTGATGGGAATCACGCCGAGCGATTTCTGGCTCGTCGGCATCCTGACAGATGGGGAGAGCACAAGCATATAACGATCGCAGTCGAGCGAGAGATAGAAGGGATGCTTCGTCATCTCCAGAAAAGGCTACCTCAAGATCTATTTGATATAGTTATCAATGAGATGGCAGAGATAGGTCGAGAACGAGAGCTAGAGGCAACAGAAACAATTAATGTATAACATACCTACATTTAGTCGAGTTGCCGTGAAGATTGCCGATGAACGGCAGCTTAGTATAGTCTCTGTTAGACGAGATATAGAACTGCCAAAAAGATCAGTATGGTTATCAGATACTGCCATATACGTCAATCGAGATACTGGAAAGATCTATCGGCCGCACAATGAGAGTGAGGCTGATTTTGTTTATAACGACCAGCCAAGGCGTGTCATGATCAAAGGGGGTGAAGGGTCAGGCAAGAGTGTTGCGGGAATCATCAAGAATCTCGAGCGTGTGCGTCGAGGCATGAGCGGGATCATGGGATCTCCGAATTTTGTTCACTTTAAGAAGAGTCTTTGGCCGGAGTTCCGTAGATGGTGTCCACCTAATGCATTAGTCCCAAAACATCGATATCGACTTGAGCCAGATTGGGCTCCAACAATGCCATTTGAACTGGTATTCAAGACTGGTGCATCGATTATGTGTGGTGGGTTTGACTCTCCTGGGAGTTGGGAGGGTCCAAATATCTCATGGGCACACTTCGATGAAGCTAGACATCATGCCAATGCGCAGATGGCAAAAGTACTTGATGGTCGTTGTCGTATTGCTGGCCCTAAGAATGAGTCTCCTCAGTGGTGGATTACTACTACCCCACGCAAAAGCAGAATGTCGAGTAGTCCAGATGATGATCAGTATCACTGGATGTATATCATGTTTGGGCCATGGACTGACAAAAGCAAAGAAGATCCGTATGCTAGCTTTAAGCGGCAGTCGAAAGTTATTACGCTGAGATTATCTGATAATGCAGAAAATCTTGCAGATGGATATGTCGAGAGCCGATCTGAGTCGTTGACTGAATCAGAGTCAAGTGTTCTCGTTGATGCTGAATGGGCTGACGAGGAGAGTCTCGAGCGATTTCTTAGGACTATGCTATGGTGGGATGCATGCGAAGAATCGCTACCGCCACTCGATCCTAGACAGCCAATGGTTGTAGCACTTGATGCGGCAGTTGGCAGATCAGCTACGGCGAGTGACTGCTTTGCGATTGTGGGTGTGACGCGACATCCAAACGATCGCAAGCGAGTTGCTGTCCGCAAAGTAGAGGCATGGCAATCTCTAGCTGGTAAGGAAATAAACTATAAGGGAACTGATGGCGATCCTGGTCCAGAGACATATCTCATCAACTTGAGCAAGATCCAAAACATTGTGTGTGTATGTTTTGATCCATATCAGTTGATAGATATGTCACAGCGACTTGAACTAAGCTATGGAATATGGTTTGACAAGTTCGGTCAGGTGAGCCGGCGACTTGAGGCAGATAGATCGCTGCTTAGTAATATTACTAGCAGGGTTGTGGCTCACGATGGAGATAAACTACTTTGGAATCATATCGACAATGCCGATCGCAAGGTAGATGATTCAGGCAGTAAGTTTCGACTGGTCAAAGGACGTGGCCGAATAGATTGTGCGGTTGGGTTATCGATGGGTACTTGGCAGTGCCTTGATCTTAATATTTAGTGGGGGTTTACTCATGGCTTCTAGTGCTGGGCGATCGACGATGCCACTACCATTTACGATCGATGAGATTGATGCTGGCGATTCATCTGTAGTGGTGAATCATCTGAATGATAGAGAATCAGAGATTACTATCAAGATCAATCGAAATCTATTACGAGATGTACTCGATCGATGGACATGGAACTCTGGCACTATCACGATAGCTGCTGGAGATAAGTCACAGACCATTATCTTTCCTAAGATTGGTGAGCAGCTAGTTAAGCGGTGACATCTATAGATAAGTATCGATGCTCGATAGCCACTATCAATCCAATCAAGAGAATAGATAATGACGTTTCATAACGAAAACAAAAGATTTGCAACTGTTCAGGATTTTGGCAACTACTTAGGAACATTGCCAGGATCTGACTGGTCTTTTGGTGCTACGTTTCATAATACCTATATCCCAAACATCAGCCAGTGGCGCGGTCACTATTCGATGCTGTCAATGCAGCAAACATACGAGCAGAAAGATCCACCATGGGATCGTGGTCCACATTGCTATGTAGCTAAGGGCGCTCCTAATCCAGATAATGATGGTATCTGGGTAATGACACCGCCTAATATACCTGGTATTCATGCTGGATCGTGTAATGGCACTGAGGAATCACATTCTGGCAGATGGGGTGTCGAGCTTGTTGGTGACTTTCAGAACTTTGCTCCAACGGTCAGTCAATTGAATCTTCTGGCAGATACCATAGCTGAGTTGCATATATGGCGAAATATACGACAGGTGAGTGTCAATGCTCATCGTGACTGTATGCCAGGTAGAACATGCCCAGGTAATGCATTCTACGCTATCAAGCAGACGGTGATAGATATGGTCAATGATAGATTGACGATCACACCAGAAGAGACATGGTATCTATGGGGATTTATGTATCCATTACCGACTGAGCAGCGGTCATTTGGTATACCTCAGACATGGTATGGAAACATGACAAGTACAGGATCGAAGCTCGGTCCAGCTATGAGTTTTCCTGTATATTCCAACAACAATGTGATACAGCTATTCAAGAATGGCATGATTATTAATCGATCTGGTCAGAACAGAATTATCTTCTACAGCGAATTTCGTGTACCATGATCCTATAAAAGGAGATAATAGATGCCATCGAATCACGTATCAGAATACGGAATTATGACCTATTGTACGACAGATTATGATCAGCTATTGGAATGGATAACATCAGCAGAGAATCTAGAAATGTTCTATGGTATACATAAGTTTGAAGACACTAAGCAGAATATCATGTTGCATTATCCTAGGGTGTATCCTCAACTGGTGCTGTTTGGAAATATGGATAATAGTTTAGTGGTGGCATATAAACTCACCATTGATGCCAGACTACTGGCAAGTACTATGACGGATGTATAATGATACTAGTTCGATCGCCATTACGAATAAGCTTTGCTGGTGGTGGGAGTGATCTTCCTGATTACTGTAATGATCATTTAGGTGCAGTTGTATCTACAACGATACTGCCATCAGTATTTATATCGATACTTGGTCGGCAGGATGGCAAGATACGTCTGGCATACTCAAAAATAGAGCTAGTCGATTCAGTTGATGACATCCAGCATGATATCATTCGAGAGATACTACGACACTTCAAATCCTTTGTTAATAGTGGTATTGAGATAGTGACAACATCTGATCTTCCATCTGGTGCTGGGCTTGGGTCATCTGGATCATTTACTATTGGGATGATACAAGCATTGCTAGCATATTATGGCAAGTTTTGCACTCCTAAAGAGTTATACAATGTAGCATCAACGATTGAGATTGAACGATGTGGTAAGCGAGTGGGATATCAGGATCAATTGGCGGCCGCTATCGGTGGTTTTAACTATTATGAGATTCGTAGCGATGGTATGGTGTCGATGAGTGATCTGTCTCATTGTCGATATGCTAGAGATATTCGTGACAGATTACTATTAGTTGACACTGGTATGTATGGCGCGAGCACTGATGTGTTGAGTACTATAGATGCCAGTAATAGAGATACAGTGATCAAGCTTGGCAGACTCGCTGGTACAGCCGTAGACTTTAGGGACTCTTTTCTGCGAGGATACATTGATGAGTGCGGTAGAATAGTAGACTATTCATGGTCAATCAAGAAATCCATGTCTGATTATATATCAAATTCTGTTATCGATGAAATGTATGAGTCAGCTAAGCAGAATGGTGCGATAGGCGGCAAGCTATGTGGCGCTGGTGGTAGAGGTATGTTCCTGCTACTGGCTGAACAAGATAAGATTGGGCCACTATCCTATCATATCTGGGATAAATTCAAGATGCGATCGATGAATCCATTATTCTATCCTCAAGGATCATCGGTATCATTCTATAGCTGGTAGTCTCCTCATATCCAGCCATGCTGGAGCTATTACATCACTAATCTATTTCTATAGTGAGTAGCTCTCGTGGCTGTTGTTCAGAATGGCTTTGATGAACTGGAGTTAGCCAGACGCAGATCCGTCAAGAAGGGCGATCTGCCCCCTGGTGGTACAACTGTACTTCAGTTATTCATACCATCATCACCTCAGCGAACATTATTGCCACCTAATCTGCCGTTTGGTTTGTGGCAGCGTGATAGATTTCTAAGTATGACACCTCGAGCAGATGCTCAGTGGGGCGCTGCTATAGGTATCGGCGTGGCTAAAGTAGCATCGCTAGCATGGGATGTTAAGAGCGATATACGGCTTCGTCGCACAAGAGCTCAGGAACTATGTCATCATGCAGATTCGGCAACTGGTCAAGGTGGATGGATATCCTACATTGCTAAGCAGGTGCGAGACTATACTTGCACAAACATGGGTTCTGTCACCGAGATTGTTAGGGCAACACTCGCATATGGCAGCAGAATTGTTGGAATCAACCATCTACCAGCCACAAGATGTCGGAGAACTGGAGATCCAGAGCGACCCATTATCTATATTACTAAAGATGGTCGCGAGCACGTACTTCGATCCTGGCAGGTAATGTATTTCTCAGATCTGCCAGATCCAGACGAGATAACATACGGAGGTGGCCTGTGTGCGGCTGAGCGAGCGTATCCTCAGATCATCAAAATGGCAGCACTTGAGAACTATGTGTATGAGAAGATATCAGGAAACAGACCACTTGCTATATATATTGTTAATGGATTGCGTACAGAACAGATTCAAGATGCAATTAAAAATGCAGAAGAGCAGCAAAACGAGCAAGGGTACACATCGTATATGGGTGCTGTTATCATGGCTACGATTAAGCCTGACGCTGCGCCTGCTATTGCTACGATACCGTTGGCTGAGCTTCCAGATGGATTTGATGCGGTTGGTGAGCGAGCGAGGGCCGATCTAATCTACTCAAACTCACTTGGCCTTGATCCCCAAGATCTTGTGCCGCTATCAAATACGCCATTAGGGACTGCAACGCAAAGCCAAGTGCTGCACGAAAAAAGTAAAGGTCGTGGACTTATTATGTTCCGACAGGCATTTGTTCATGGTATTAATCAATTAGTATTTGATGATAGAACAAAGTTCCTATTCACCGAACGAGACTACTCAGACCAGATGAAGCAGATTCAGATTGCGAAGCTTCGTGCAGATGTCGCTGAATTGAGAATACAGCTTGGTATTACATCACCAGATCAAGAACGACAGATGATGGTTGACGCTGATGATCTTCCGAACGACTTTGCTCCTGTAGATATTACTCGAAGTGCATCACTGTCAGATACGGATAAACCTGCTATAGATGAGCCAAGTGGCACTGATGTTATTGATATTCCAACACCACTCGTAGTTGCTGATGCAACAACGGATGATATATCTAAGAAGTCAGTTGTTGATCCAGCGCTTATGATATTTGTAGATAGAATGCTGAGAAGAATGTATGATATTCGACCTGATGAAGAAGTATCTAGTAATAATTAGAGATGCTACTGATCGATTGCTGTTTGGCGATCTCTCAGTTGATGAATGGGAGAAAATAGCTGAGGATGCAGTTGTTATATATGTTGGATCAGCATTTCTGATTGGCGCTGGTGTGAATTTCCCAAATAGTCTATGTGATGCTGGTCAACAGTCATTCTATACATTGTTTAATAGATATCTCGGTGTTGTGGATGATTTGGCGTCGGAAGCCAGGCAAGGTATAGAATCTCCAGTAAATTTCAAGTCTCGAGTATTACTAACCACACTTGGAATAAAATCATCATGGTTGATGGGTAGGGAAGTCAATGGAAGTAGAATTTATAATACCGAAGTCGATATTTAACGTTGGTGAGTTCCAGCGACTCAATGCAGCGCGAGCTACTGCTCTGGCGTTATCGATTAAGCGAGATTATGAATCAACAGTAAAATCTTGGAATCGCAAACCAGTATTTGTTGTAGAACATAGCAAAGATTCTATCACTGTTGGTACTGATGATATCAACTATAAGGGTGTTGAAGATGGTGTGCCTGCTCATGGCATTGATGTTATATCTAATGTGATGAGATTTCCTGTCGGATATAAAGCTAAGACGAGTCCTGGTGTGATAGGAAGTCGTGGAGGCGGCAAGTTTGGGAAGATAGTTGTTGCAAAGCATGTGAATCATCCAGGTATACAAGCTAGAAAATTCACTGATGCGATTAAGCAAAAGCATGATGCGATATTTTTTAGAGATGCTGATGATACGATCAGCATAGCGAATAAATAGGATGGTAGTGTATGAACTTCGCGATTGACATAGCTGGTATATCAGCTGCAGTAAAGCTTGCAGTTGATGGCGTCAAGTTGGTGTGGCCGGATGCATCAAGCGCAGTCGTCGTTAGTGTTGCAGCAGCGCTTAGTTTGTTGTTATCTTCACTCGGAGTGCTGAGTAATGCTCCATCGATTGATGCGGCATCGATCTATGCCACTGTTACACAGTCAGTTGTTGTATTTGGTGTTGCTGTTGGATTAACAGAAGTTCAGAAAAGAGCTGAGTCAAAGCGACTGGCATCTGGCGAGCCAAAGCGAAAAATTGGGTAATTGGGACTTGTACTCAAAGCAGTAATACTACTCAGTATCGGGATAGGATCTACTGGATGGGAAAGAGGTTACGCAGCCCACTATAGTCCTGGAGTTATGGAGCGTGTAGCTCGTACTAGGCACATGAGTATTGTGCCATGTATGGTTTCATCTCCAGTATATAGTATCGGTGATTGGGTATATGTCGAGGGAGTCAATACTGGCAAGCGGCTGAAGTGTAGAATAACGGATGTGTCTGCACCTAAAGATAAACAACGTCACATTAGAATGCGATTACTCACAGAACTTGGATACGCAAATACACTGGATATATGCGGTAGTACAAATCTTCCTAATAGGCAATGTCCGGTGTTAGTGCAAAGGATAGGTCCATGAAACTGATATCAGTCATTATGATTGCGATACTTATAGTCATCGCTGTCCCATCACCGACCAGCGCTGCTACGATCGGTATATGGATTACTCCAGCTGAGCTAATGAGTAGGCCAATGTCTGGTGCTGCATGGACGAATCTTGTCAAGGTGGCAAATAGTAGCATAGGCACTGCTCATATTGCTGACCAGGACAGTAACCATGATGTGAATACGCTGGCCGTAGCGCTGGTTGCTATGCGAACTGGTAATGTCTCCCTACGTACTAAGGCATCGAATGCTATTCTGTCTGCCATTGGTACTGAAAAAGGCGGCCGAACGCTCGCGCTCGGTCGTAACCTACTCAGCTATGTTGTGGCTGCTGATGTGATTGATCTTAGGACATTCAATCCATCTGGCGATACTCGATTTAGGACTTGGCTGAGGAGTGTTCGTACAGAAGTACTGGATAGCATGACACTGGTAAGTACTCATGAAAAGCGACCTAATAATTGGGGAACACACGCAGGAGCATCGAGGATTGCAGCTGATCGATATCTTGGAGATGCTGTTGACTTACAAAGAGCGGCCGTTGTTTTCTACGGATACGTTGGTAATCGAGCGGCTTATGCGGGATTTAAGTACGGAGATCTTAGTTGGCAATCCAATCCAAGCGCTCCTGTGGGGATCAATCCAGCAGGAGCACTGAAGTCTGGTCATCCGATTGGTGGTGCTATTCCTGATGATATGCGTCGAGGTGGGAGCTTTAGTTGGCCGCCTAATCATACTGGATATGCATGGGAAGCTATGCAGGGTGTAGTGGCTCAGACCGAATTGCTGAGACGTGCAGGATATGGATCAGTTGCTTGGCAAAATAGAGCGGTCTGCCGTGCTGCTGCATATCTGAAGTTCCTAGATAGTTCATTCGGTGGTTGGTGGGCGACAGGAGATGATACCTGGGCTCCGCACCTAATCAATCGTCTATGTGGCACTGCATATCCAACAGTGATACCAGCTCGACCAGGGAAGAATATAGGTTGGACTGACTGGACGAAATGATTTTAATACTACAGCAAGTGTCTGATCCTGACTGGTGGCTAAATCGTGGACTGCCACTAGCGATACTCATGGCGCTTGCGATATTTGGTGCGAGATATATATTTCCGTGGTTAAAGTCTCGAGCAGAGAAGCGAGACGAGCGCGAGCAATTGGATCGCGACAGAAGAGATCAGGAGCGAAG
>Ga0137463_1000516_pt1 | contig 13135 bp, 11 predicted proteins | sample EasRivERMGT800_2_FD_102333 | JGI IMG/M metagenome (GOLD analysis project Ga0137463, IMG submission 102333) | Soil microbial communities from meander-bound floodplain in the East River, Colorado, USA - East River MetaG ERMGT800_2 | ecosystem: Environmental > Terrestrial > Soil > Floodplain ...
AAGAGCGAGCTCCGCGACGGGATGCGCATCGACTGGGACATTCCGATCGAAATGGAGGACGGAATCCAGCTTCGGGCCGATGTCTATCGCCCCGACGCTCAAGGGCGGTTCCCGGTCATTCTCAGCTACGGTCCGTATGCCAAGGGGCTGGCATTCCAGGAAGGCTATCCGAGCGCCTGGCAGCGCATGGTCTCAGAGCATCCGGATGTCGCGTACGGTTCAACCAACCTCCATCAGAGCTGGGAAGTCGTCGATCCGGAAAAATGGGTGCCCGACGGTTATGTCTGCGTGCGCGTCGATTCGCGCGGCGCGGGCCGCTCGCCCGGCTTCATCGATCATTTCTCGCCGCGCGAGACCAAGGATTTCTACAACTGCATCGAATGGGCCGGCGTGCAGCCCTGGTCGAACGGCAAGGTCGGCCTGAACGGCATTTCCTATTACGGCATCAACCAGTGGCAGGTGGCTTCGCTGCAGCCGCCGCATCTCGCGGCGATGTGCATCTGGGAAGGCGCCGCCGACTGGTACCGCGACATGACGCACCACGGCGGCATCCTCTCCACCTTCTGGGCCAACTGGTACGACATGCAGGTGAAGACGGTGCAATACGGCCTCGGAGAGCGCGGCCCGCGCAGCCGCGTCACCGGCGAACTGGTGTGCGGCGACGAGACGCTTTCCGACAAGGAACTCCACGACAACCGCTGCAATTTCGGCGACGACATCCTCGCCCATCCGCTCGACGACGATTACCACAAGGCGCGCTCGCCGCTCTGGAACAAGGTGACCGTGCCGTTCCTCTCGGCGGCGAATTGGGGCGGGCAGGGCCTGCACCCGCGCGGCAACTTCGAGGGATTCGTGCGCGCCGCCTCGAAGGACAAATGGCTCGAGGCGCACGGCATCGAGCACTGGACTCATTTCTACACCGACTACGGCGTGAAACAGCAGAAACGCTTTTTCGATTGCTTCCTCAAAGGCGAAAAGAACGGCTGGAAAGAGCGGCCGCGCGTGCAGTTGCAAGTGCGGCACACGGATCGTTTTGTCGAGCGCCAGGAAGACGAATGGCCGATCGCCCGCACGCAGTGGACGAAGTTCTACCTCGATCCTGCCGCCCAAAGCCTGGCCACCGAACCGGTCAAGGCGGCGAAGAGCGCGACGTACGACGCGCTGGGCGACGGTGCGACCTTCATCTCGGCGCCGCTCGAGCGCGACACCGAGATCACCGGGCCGCTCGCGGCCAGGCTGTTCGTGTCCTCATCTACCGTCGATGCGGACCTGTTTCTCGTTTTTCGCGTCTTCACGCCGGACATGCGCGAAGTAGTGTTCATGGGCGCGATCGATCCGCACACGCCCGTCGCGCAGGGCTGGTTGCGCGTGTCGCACCGCAAGCTGGATGCGAAGCTTTCCACCGACTACCGGCCCTACCATACCCACGACGCGCCGCAGCCGCTCAAGCCCGGAGAGATCGTCCAGGCCGATGTGGAGATCTGGCCGACCAGCCTCGTCGTGCCGGCGGGGCATCGCCTGGCGCTCTCCGTGCGCGGCCGCGACTACGAGTGGCAGGAATCGACCGGCGCGCGCCTGTCGAATTTCAAGAACGAACTGCGCGGCTGCGGGCCGTTCCTGCACGACGATCCACGCGACCGCCCCGCGGCGATTTTTGGCGGACGCACCACACTGCACGCGGGCCCGGGGAGGGAATCCTGCGTTCTCGTCCCGGTGATCCCGCCGAAACGCTAGAAAAATAGGAGAAAACATGACCGTGAAGCTCTATGGATTCTGGCGGTCGCTCGCCACCTACCGCGTGCGCACCGCGCTCGCCTTCAAGGGCGTGCAGGCGGAGCAGGTGTCGATCGACCTCCTGCAGGGCAAGCAGCACAGCGACGACTACAAGGCGATCAACCCGCAGAGCGTCGTGCCGGCGCTCGTCATCCACGGCAGCGCGCCGCTGTTCCAGTCGATGGCGATCATGGAGTACCTCGAAGAGACCCATCCGCAGCCGCCGCTGCTTCCCAGGGATGCGCGGGGCAGGGCGCGGGTGCGCGGGCTCGCGCAGATCGTGGTGAGCGACGGGCACCCACTGGTGGTTCCGCGCATTCGCGGCTATCTGGAGAAGGAGATGCACCAGGACGAGCCGGCGCGCAACAAGTGGCTCGCGCACTGGACGCAAAAGGCGCTGGAGGCCCTGGAAAGCCACCTCGCAAAGGAATCCGAAACCGGGCGCTTCTGCCACGGCGATGCCGCGACGCTCGCCGATATCTGTCTCGCCTCGCAGGTCTTCGGCGCCAAGTTCTTCAACGTGGACACCTCCGGCGTGCCCACGGTCATGCGCATTTTCGGCGAATGCATGAAAATCGAGGCTTTCGACCGTTCGCAGCCTTTGAAACAGCCCGACGCCCCCAGCAAACCCGCTCACTGAAGTCCGCTCACGCTAGAGGAGATAAACCATGGCATTCACCCGCAGACGATTCATCCAGGCATCCGGCGCCGGCACTGTGGCGCTGGGCCTGCCCTCGATTTCGCATTCCCAGACCGGCCCGATCCGCATCGGCCTGATGACCGTCAAGAGCGGTCCGCTCGCCTCGGGCGGCATCGACATGGAGCGCGCGCTGGTCCAGTACCTGAAGGAGCGTAACTACTCGATGGCCGGGCGCAAGGTGGATTTGTTCGTCGCCGACAGCGGCGGCGTTCCCGCGCAGGCGCGCACCAAGATCCAGGAGCTGGTCGAGCGGGACAAGATACACCTCATGATCGGTCCGCTCGACACGGCTTCCGCGCTCGCGGCCGACGATTACATTCGCCAGGCGCAGCTGCTTACGCTTTCGGTCGCGGCAGCGGAGGACATGACGCAGCGCAAGCCGAATCCCTGGTTCACGCGCGGCACTTCGACTTCGTCGCAGTGCGCGCAGCCGCTGGCCGATTATTGCGCCAAGACGCTCAAGTACAAGCGTATGGTGGTCATGGCCGACGACATCGCGTACGGCCACGAGATGTGCGCGGGCTTCCAGCGCGTGTTCGAGGAGGCAGGCGGCAAGATCATCCAGAAGATATTTTCACCGCTCACCGTCCCCGACTACGGCACCTATCTCGCGCAGCTCAAGACCAATGCGGACGCCATGTTCCTGGGCTTCGCGGGTTCGAATGGATTCCGCTACCTGCGCCAGTTCAACGAATACGGCCTGAGGGGGAAGATCACGCCGGTCGGCGGCATGACCGCGCTCGATGAGGCGGTACTGCGCAATATGGGCGACGAGGCGCTCGGCATCGTCACTTCCTGCTGGTACTCCGCAGAGATTGAAAACGCCGTCAACAAGCGCTTTGCGGCGAACTTCCGCGTCGACTGGGCGTACGACCCGGGGTTTTACGCCGCCGCCACCTACGTCGAGGCCGCGGTGCTCGAGGCGACGCTCGCCGCGACCAGGGGAAACATCGAGGACAAGCCGGCGTTCATGAAAGCGGTGCGCGGCATCAAGGTCGACACGGTGCGCGGGCCGGTTGCCTTCGATCAGTACGGCAACGTCGTCGGGAACGTGTACATCCGCAAGGTCGAGCGCAAGGACGGGCGGCTGGTGAATCGCGTGATTCACACCTATCCGAACGTCAGCCAGTTCTGGACCTACAAGCCGGCCGAGTTCCTGAAGAATCCGGTGTACTCGCGAGACTGGCCGCCGGCCAAGAACCTCGAATCCTGATCGACAAAGGCGAATGGCGGGGCCGGCAACACCGGCCCCGATTTTTTGATGCAGTACTGGATCATTCAAACGCTCAACAGCCTCGCGCTGGGGGGGCTGCTGTTCCTCCTGGCGGCGGGCTTTTCGCTGATCTTCGGCCTGATGCGCATCGCCAACCTGATGCATGGGGCCTTGTACATGCTCGGCGCGTACGTTGGGATCTCGGTGCTCAAATATGTGCCCAATCTGTGGCTCGCCGCGCTCATCGGCGGCCTGCTGGTGGCCGCTTTCGGCGGGCTGATCGAACGTTTCATATTGCGCGCCCTGGCGGGAAACTCGCTCGGCCAGGTGCTGGTGACGCTGGGAATTTCCTTCATCATCGCCGACGCGTGCCTGGTGGTCTGGGGCGGCGATCCGATTCCGGTACCGGCGCCCGTCGCGCTGCAGCGCCCGCTGGTGCTCTACGGCGTGGCGTTTCCGACTTATCGTCTCGTCGTCCTCGGCATCGCGATAGCTGCGGCGATCGCGCTGCACCTGCTCATGGACCGGACGCGCCTCGGCGCCATGATCCGCGCCGGCGTTGACGACATGCAGATGGCGCGCGCGGTCGGAATTCCCGTGTCCCGGTTGTTCACCATCGTGTTCTGCCTGGGCGCCGGCCTTGCGGGGGCGGGCGGGATCATCGGCGGCCCGATCATGTCGGCCTACCCCGGCCTGGATGCGGACATGCTGCCTCTGGCACTTATCGTCGTGATGCTCGGCGGTGTCGGCAGCCTGCTCGGAGCCTTTGTCGGCAGCTTTCTCATAGGCGCGGTGTATACCTTCGGCACCGCGCTGCTGCCCGACCTTGCTTACGTGATCCTGTTCCTGCCGATGATATTCGTCATCGCGTTTCGCCCCCGCGGGTTGTTTGGACGCCAGAGCGTATGAGCGGGTCGGAGCCGAGAATATGAAGCCGGCCCCGTGGATCGTCCTGGCGATCGCGCTCGCCGGATTCCCGTGGCTCGCCGGCGAGTACTACGTTAACCTGGCGAGCCAGATCTTCATCGCCGCGATCTTCGCCGGGAGCCTGAATCTGCTGGTCGGTTACGGCGGCCTGCCGTCTCTCGGACACGCTTCCTGGGTCGGGCTCGCCGCCTATGCGTCGGCATGGATGTCGCTCAAGCTCGGTTTGGGACACTGGATTACGGCCCCGATCGCGTTATTGGGTACGTCGCTGGTCGCCTGCGCGTTCGGCTGGATCGCGCTGCGCGCCACCGGACTGGGCTTCCTCATGATCACGCTCGCGCTCTCGCAGGTGCTCTGGGGCACGGCGTACCGCTGGGTGTCGGTGACCGACGGCGACAACGGCCTGCGCGGCCTGACGCGTCCGGCACCGTTCGGGCTCACCATGGACGATGCGACGTCGTTCTACTATTTCGCGCTGGCCGTCACGGTCGCCGCGGTCTGGCTGATGGCGATGTTCGTCGCCTCTCCTTTCGGCGCGGCGCTGCGCGGCACGCGCGATCAGGCGAGACGCATGAGCGCCCTGGGTCACGACGTGGGGAGGATCCGCTGGGTCACGTACGTCTACTCGGGATTCTGGGGCGCGGTGTCGGGGCTGCTCTTCGTCTACTACAACAAGTACATCCATCCCGCGTCGCTGTCGATCACGGCGTCCGCGGAGGGGCTGCTCGGTGTCATCGCCGGCGGCTCCGGCACGCTCGCGGGCCCGCTCGTCGGCGCGGCGATCATCGTTCTCCTGAAGAACTATGCATCCGCCTATATCGAACGATGGAACATGCTCATGGGCTTCGTGTTCGTCTTCATCGTGCTGTTCATGCCTGAAGGGGTGGTGCCGGGCGTGCGGCGGCTCTGGCTGCGGCTGAAAGCAAAGTGGAAACCGGGATGACCGCGGCGCTGCAGCTGGTTCACCTGAAGAAGTCCTTCGGCGGCCTTCCGGCGATGAACGACGTCTCGCTCGAGGTCATGCCGGGCGAGCGGCGCCTGATCATCGGACCCAACGGCGCGGGGAAGACCACGCTGTTCAACCTCATCACCGGCGATCTGGCGCGCGACAGCGGGGCGATCCGGATCTTCGGCAACGAGGTGTCCCGGCTCAAGCCGCACCAGCGGGCGCATCGCGGACTCGCGCGCACCTACCAGATCATCACGCTGTTCCCCAAGGATTCCCTGGAGCACAACATCGTCCTGTCGCTCCTGGGGCTGCGCAAGTTCCGCTGGGACGCTTTCCGGCCGCTTGCCCGGTACGAGGAAATTCACGAGGAGGCGCGCAGCGCGCTCCGGCTGGTGGGCCTCGCGCATCTCGCCGGGCGGCCCATCGGCGAGGCGGCGTACGGCGAGAAACGGCGCCTGGAAATCGCCATGGCCCTGGCGCAGAAGCCGAAGCTGCTGCTGCTCGACGAGCCGCTCGCCGGCCTGTCGCGGGAGGAGCGCGCCGGCGTCAAAGACCTGGTGGCGGCGATTCCGCGCGACGTCACCGTGGTGATGATCGAGCACGACATGGACACGGCGCTCGATCTCGCCGACCGCATCACGGTGCTCCACTACGGCAGCGTGATCGTCGAAGGCACGCGCGCCGAGGTCATCGCCGATCCGAAGACGCGCGAGGTCTACCTCGGTGAGTGAATCGGCGGGCGAAGCGCTGGCGCTCTCGGGGGTCGATGCGCTCTACGGCGAGAGCCACGTGCTGCACGAGGTGTCTTTCACCTTGAGCGCGGGGAAAGTCCTGGCGCTGCTCGGGCGCAACGGCGCGGGCAAGACGACCTGCATGAACGCCATCGTCGGCTTCCTGCCGCCGCGGCGCGGCGATATCCGCCTTTTCGGAGCGCCGATCGGACGACTGGCGCCGGAAGTCATTTCGCGAAAGGGCGTGGGGCTCGTCCCGCAGGGACGGCGGGTATTTGCCACCCTCACGGTGCGTGAAAATCTTATCGTCGCGACGCAGTCGCGCGCGGGCCTTGCGGCGCCCTGGACCTTGCAGCGCGTGCTTGGCCTCTTCCCGCGGCTCGAGGAACGCCTGCAGCAGGTGGCGGGTTCGCTTTCCGGTGGCGAGCAGCAGATGCTGGCGATCGGACGCGCCCTGATGGGCAATCCGCGCGTGCTGCTGATGGACGAACCCTCGGAGGGACTCGCGCCGCTGATCGTAGCGGAGGTGGGGCGCACCATCGCCCGCCTGAAGCAGGAAGGCCAGTCGATCCTGCTCGTCGAGCAGAACTTCAAGCTCGCGCTCGGTCTCGCCGACGACGTAGTCATCCTGAATACCGGCCGGATCGCGTTCAGCGGTCCGGTGGCCCGGGTGCGCAGCGACCCGGATCTCGTCACGCAGCACCTTGGAGTTTTCTGAAATCCTTGCACACTGGAGAAGCATCATGATGTTCACCTGTTCAGTCCCCGGTTGCACCCGCACCGGGCACCCTCACGCTCTCGCGGCGTCACGCAAGAGCCCGTCCAAGGCATCGCGGCCGGCCAGGCACGGCGCCGCGGTCAAGAAACTCGCGAAACTCGCGCGCGGCCGCAAAGGCCGCGACTTGCGCATCGACATCCACTGCCATTACCTGAACCGCGACGCGGCGGCGAAAGTGGCGCACCTCAACCCGGCCCAGTACGAGCCGCAGATCAAGTTCGCCAATGCGCTCACGCGCGAGGTGAACGTCAAGCAGATGCAGGATCGCGGCGCCAAGCTCTCGACGATCGAAGTCAGGCTCGAGGACATGGACCGCATGGGGATCGACATCCAGGCGGTGTCGCCCGCGCCCCAGCAGACCTACTACTGGGCGGAGCCCGGGTTCGGCGCCGAGATATCGCGCATGATCAACGACCGGCTGGCCGAGATCGTCGCCAAGTGGCCCGAGCGCTTCGTGGGCCTGGGCACGGTTCCGCTGCAGAATGTGGAACTCGCGGTGATCGAGCTCGAGCGCTGCGTGAAGCAGCTGGGCCTTCGCGGGGTCGAGATCAATCCCAACGTCGCCGGGAAGGAGCTGACCGATCCCGGCCTGAATCTCGACCGGTTCTTCGCCAAGGCGCGCGAACTCGACATCGTGATCTTCATGCATCCGACCGGATACACCCAGGGCGAGCGGCTGACGGACCATTACTTCAACAACATCATCGGCAACCCGCTCGACACCACCGTGGGCACCAGCCGGCTGATTTTCGACGGCGTGATGGAAAGGCACCCGGGGCTGAAGATCGTGCTTCCGCACGCGGGCGGCTTCCTCGCGCACTACTGGGCGCGAATGGACCACGCCTGGGCGGCGCGGCCGGATTGCCGCACGGTGATCAAGAAGGCGCCCTCCAGCTATCTCAAGAAATTCTACTTCGACACCATCGCGTTCGATCCCGAGATGCTGCGCAATCTCCTGGACAAGTTCGGCGCAGGCCAGGTGGTGCTGGGGACGGACTACCCCTTCGACATGGGCGATGACGACCCGGTGGGGTTTGTCAACAGCGTGCCGCGGCTCTCCGCGGCGGAGAAGCAGCGCATCATGGGCGGAAATGCTGCGCGGCTGCTCAAGATCGGGCGATAATAACGCCTGCGCGGCGGCATGCCGGCGAATGCTGGGGGACTGTTGATGAAGCAGATCGGTGTAGCCATCGTCGGCACGGGCTGGTGCGGCGGCATACGCGCCGAGACCTGCGCGGCTCATCCCCTTACGAAGAGTCTGCATATCGCGGAGATCCGCCCGGAGCGGCTCGCCGAGGTAGCCAAGGCGACCGGCGCGAAGACCGCGGTGACCGACTACCGCGAGCTGCTGAAAATCGCGGAGATCGACGCCGTCTACATCTCGGCCACACCGGAAACCACCCACTATCCCATGGCGCGCGACTGGCTTGCGGCCGGCAAGCACGTCTTTCTCGAAAAGCCGATCGCGATAGAGCTCCAGGAAGCCGACGAGCTGATCGGCCTCGCCCGCAAGAACAAGCTGAAGTTCACCATCGGCTATTCCCAGCGTTTCAATCCCAAGTTCGCCTACGTGAGGAAGTCGATCCGCAACGGCACGATCGGCAAGCCGGTGAGCGCGCTGGTGAGCCGGCACATCACCCGCGGCCTCGGCACGAAAATCAGCGGGCGTGTCAAGCTCTCGCCCGCCGCGATGGAATGCACGCACGATCTCGACTTCGTGCTCTGGTGCCTGGAGCCCGCGAAGCCGGTGCGCGTCTACTCTCAAGTCAACTATGGCGCGATGCAGATGCAGGCGCCGGCGGGCTCGCAGATTCCCGACACGCAGTGGGTCATGGTGACGATGGACAGCGGCTTGTCGCTGGTCGTCGGCGGCGGCTGGAGCCTGCCGCTGGGCTATCCGAATTTTTCGACCACCTGGATCGAAATGATCGGGACCGAGGGCGCGCTGCTCGTCGACGACAGTCATCGCGATGTCGTGCTCAACACGGTGAGCAAGGGCATGCAGCTGCCGATGTCGACCATGCCGGGAGAGCGCGTCGATCACACCTATGCCGGTCCCATGGCTGCGGAAACGATCCACTTTCTCGAGGCCGTGGCGTACGACCGCCCGGTCATGGTGACGCCCGAGCACGCACGCATGGTGATGGAGATCTACATGGCGGCGGATCTTTCCGCCGAGCGCAACGAGACGGTAACCCTGCCGCTGAAAGAGTCGAAATCCGTTCGCGCGGCTGCGTAGTCGCAAGAGTTACGAAAACCGGACCCTTGAAAGACTCATCACCCAGCCCGACCCCGAATGAATCGCGATCGCACCGGGTGATGAGTCTTTCAAGGGTCTATCATTGAAATGCCAAAGAAGAATCCCAAGCGAATCGGCCTCGCCATCATCGGCGCGGGCCGCGTTGGCCTGTTCCGCGGCGAAGTTGCGGCGCGCCATCCGCAAGTGGACTTCATTGGGCTCGCAGAGATCAAACCGGATCGGGCGAAGCTCGTCGCGGAAAAAGTTCGCGCGGATTTCGTAACCGACGACTACCGCGAGCTGCTCGCGCGCCCCGAGGTGACGGCCGCCATCATCGCCACCGACGAGCACCTGCACGTCGAGCCGATACTTGCCGCGATCGAGCGCGGACTTCCCCTGATGATCGAGAAGCCCCTGGCGACGGGACTCGCCGATTCGGAGCGCGTCCTCGCGGCGATTCAGAAGTCGGGCGTGGACGCGGTCGTTGGCTACACGCAGCGATTCCGGCGTCGCTGGCTTGTCGCAAAAGAGAAAGTCCGCACCGGCCAGCTCGGAGACATCACTCTGGTGACCTCGCGCGCGTTCATGAACCGCCTCGTGGCTCTCGACAATTACAAAAGGACCGACGACCCGTCCGAAATTTCGCCGATGGTGATTTCCGGCACGCACGCGCTCGACGTGGTGATGTGGATGATGGAAGCCAAGCGGCCGGTGGAAGTCTATGCGCGATCGGTCGACAAGGCGCTCGGGCCGATCTGCAAAGGCATCGACGCCACCGCCGGTGTGGTCACGTTCGAGGACGGCAGCCTGTATCACGCCAGCATTTCCTGGGCGCTGCCGACGGTCTGGCCGGGCGCCGTCTACAGCCTGGAGGTCGGCATCGTCGGCACCGAAGGGGTGCTCACCATAGACGACACGCATCGCGATATCGTGCTGGCAACGACCATTCCCCAGGGGGAGGGCTACGCGCCGGACGCGGCCCGCCACGTCGATTTTCTCGGCAGCTACCCGCCGGGGGATATCGCGCTCGGCGAATTGCGCGGACCCATGCGCGAGGAAACGGAACAATGGTTAAACCGCCTGGCGGTGGGCGTGACTACCCAGCACGCAACCGCCGCCGAGGCCCACAACCGCCTGATGCTCACCAAGGCCTTCGATCTTTCGGCGCGGCTCAAGCGCGCCGTGTCGCTCCCGATCGCGGCGGAAAACGAAAAGCCGCGCCTGGGATTGCGGGCCGCGGTATAACGAAGCAAGAAGGAGGAGAAGACGATGAAGCGTAAATTCGCCATGTGGGCCGCGCTCGCGCTGTGCCCGGTACTGTCGCTGGCGCAGGGCAGCTATCCGAATCGGGCAGTAAGGATAATCGTCCCGTTCGCGCCCGGAGGCGCGTCGGACTTCGTCGGCCGCATCATGCAGCCGCGCCTTTCAGAGCTGCTCGGCCAGCAGATCGTGATCGAAAACCGCGGCGGCGCGGCCGGAAGCTTAGGCACGGAGGTCGCCGCCCGTTCGGCCCCGGATGGCTACACCCTCCTTCTGGGCAACGTCGGATCGGTGGCCATCAACCCCGGAGTGTTCACGAATCTGCCCATCAACAACTTGAGGGATTTCATTGCAGTGACCCAGGTCGTCGACGTGCCGGGCGTGCTCATCGTGCACCCGTCGGTTGCAGCCAACAGCGTCAAGGAGCTGGTCGCCTATGTGAGGGCGAACCCGGGCAAGCTGAACTATGCCTCGCCCGGAAGCGGCAGCCAGAACCGTCTGGAGATGGAAATCTTGAGGAAGGCTGAAGGCGGGATGGACATGGTGCACGTGCCGTACAAGGGCGGCGCGGGTCCCGCGGTCACCGGCCTCATCGCGGGCGAGACGCAGATGATGTTCAGCACGGTCTCCTCGGCGCTTGGCCATATCAAGGGCGGGCGGCTGAAGGCACTGGCGGTAACGAGCGCGAAGCGGCTGGAGCCGTTGCCAGATGTGCCGACCATGAAGGAGTCCGGCTATCCCGACGGCGCCTCGGGCTCGTGGCAGGGCGTGCTCGTTCCCACGGGCACCTCGCGCGAAATCGTCGAGCGTTTGTACGCAGTGCTGGTGCAGACCATGAAGACGCCCGACGTGATGGAGCGCCTTGCGAAAGGCGGGGCCGAGGCGGTGACGAGCGCCTCGCCCAGGGTGTTCGCGGAGTTCGTTGCCGCGGAAACCCAGCGCTGGGGCAAGGTGGCGAAGGAATCCGGGGCGATCGCGGACTAAGGGAGCAGTTGTCATTCTGAGGGCGCAGCCCGAAGAATCTGCTTTTCTGGGATTTCAGAAGCAGATTCTTCGCTTCGCTCAGAATGACAAGTTAGCTTGAGGTAGTTTACTTACACTAAAGACGGAGACGAGGAATGGCAAATGCAGGAATGGTAGGACTGGACTGGCAGCAGCGTATCAACTGGGACCGGCTGCGCAAGTACCGTCTGGAGCGCGCCCGGGCGCGCATGAAGGCGAACGGCCTGGGGGCGATGCTGCTCATGTACGACGAGAACGTGCGCTACGTGACCAGCACGCTCACGCCGGGATGGAACCGGTTGAAACCGGGCCTGCGCTACGCGATGCTCTGCGGTGACGATGCGCCGGTGCTGTTCGAGCAGGGCGACATCGGCATGCAGATCGAGCGCCATTCTCCCTGGATCCCCAAGGACCACGTGCGCTGGTCGTACGCCTGGATCAAGGGCGCGGCGGGTCCGGCGTCCCTGTCGCAGGTGAACAAGTTCACCAACGCCATCAAGCAGGAGATGAAGAAGGCCAACGTCGGCGGCATGAAGCTCGGCGTCGACTTCATCGACATCAACATGCTGCAGGTGTTCAAGGAGCAGGGGATCGACTGGACCGACGGCATGACGCCGATGATGGAGGCGCGCGCGATCAAGAACGAGGACGAGCAGGAAGCGCTGCGCATGGTCGGGGCCATCGGCGATGCGGCTCACTGGAAATTCATGAAATTCCTGCAGCCGGGGCGCACCGAGAATCAGCTCACCGCGCACATCATGGAGTACCTGTACTCGATTCCCGGCATGGAGGACGTCGAGGACGTGATCGTGTCCTCGGGCCCCAACACCTGGCCGAACTGGCGCAACTTCTCCGACCGCATCATCAAGCCGGGCGACATCGTGTTCATGGACCTCGCTGCGCTCACCTGGAACGGCTACAAGTCCTGCTATTACCGGACCTATTGCGCCGGCAAGGAGCCGACCAACGAGCAGAAGGATGTCTACGCCCTGGCGCTCAAGTGGCTGTACGACTCGATCAAGGCGGTGAAGGTCGGCACGACCACGCGCGAGATCGCCTCGAAGTGGCCCTCGGCGAAGGAAGCCTGGGGTTATGCCGAGGAAGACCAGGCCGCGGCGAACCTGTGGGGCCATGGCCTGGGCCTCGCGCAATACGACCCGCCGGTGATTTCGCGCATCTGGTCGCTCGATCATCCGGTCGAGATTCAGGAAGGCATGGTCTTCGCCCTGGAAACGCAGCACGGCAAGAAATTCGAATGGGGCGTGCGCATCGAGGAAATGCTGATCGTCCACAAGGACAAGATCGAGATCATCTCCGCCTTCCCGGTCGAACAAATCACGGTCGTCGATCCGATGCCGGGGTACTCGACTCTCGCCGGGCGCTGACGTCAGGGGAGCGTTGCGTGAGGTACGCCGGGTGAGCGGGAACGGAATGCGAACGGCAGTACTTCACGCGCCGCGGAAGCTCGACCTGGTCGATCGTTCGAAGCCCGTCGCCGGTCCCGGCGAGGTCGTGGTTCGCACTGCCGCGACGGCGGTCTGCCATACCGACCTTTCGATCTAT
>Ga0137463_1000517_pt1 | contig 13132 bp, 18 predicted proteins | sample EasRivERMGT800_2_FD_102333 | JGI IMG/M metagenome (GOLD analysis project Ga0137463, IMG submission 102333) | Soil microbial communities from meander-bound floodplain in the East River, Colorado, USA - East River MetaG ERMGT800_2 | ecosystem: Environmental > Terrestrial > Soil > Floodplain ...
CGCCGCCTCAACGCGATGCTCGACGGTCTCGCAGAGTTCACAGGCGAGGACCCGCAGGCGCTGAAGTCCCGCATGCTCTCTGCACAGCAGAAGCGTGGTGGCCCGGTTGGGCACCGCGAGACGGACATCCTGAACCTGCTCCGTCAGCACAGGGCCGAGTACCTCTCGAAGGTCGCACAGCACGAGACGTTCCTCGACCTCATCAGCGATCCGACGATCAACCTGACTGAGCACTACATCGGCAAGGACACCGTCGACAAGGGCCTTCGCGTGTACCGCCCCGGCCCCGGCATGTTCGGTTCGACGGCGAAGACCCGAGAGGGCTACCTCCTCGATTCGTACATGCGGGCTATCGACCCCAAGGGCAAGCTCACTCCGGGTGGCTACGTGCTCCCGGAGAAGATCGTTACGGCTCTGGAGTCGTTCAACAAGCGCCAGCTACACGGCGAGGAAGGCAAGTTCGCCCGTGCCTCTGGCAAGCTCGCGAAGTGGCTGACGGTGTACAACCCGGCCAACACGCAGATCAACCGTGCGTCGGACTTGGCCGTTGCCATGTTCCTCCCTGAGGAGGGCACTGCGCATCCCATCGGCGTGCTCAAGTGGTATGGCAAGGCGACGAAGGCTGCCTACGGGCGGGCGTTCGGTGACAAGCCCTACCACGTCACGCTGCACGGCCGGACGGTGGACATCGCAGACCTCGCAGTCCGTGAGGGCCTGACGACCGGTACGATCCAGCACGAGGTCGGTGGAGAAATTGCTCCGCACGAACTCATGAGTCTCACGCCGGAAGGACAGCAGATGCACAGCGAGTGGCTCGCGCACGTCGGCAAGACGATGGAGGCTGACCGTCTCGCGACGGAGATGGCCCCCCGCATTGCTGCCGGGCTCGAAGCGGTGGAGCGCACGGGAGACTGGTCCCAGTTCGGGAAGGTCGGCCGCGACATCACCTTCCGCTACGGTGCCGGTGCCCCGGCGATCTCGAAGTTCCCCATCGCTCGTGCCATGGCTCCGTTCATCCAGTTCCAAGGCCTCGCCACGCAGCGTATGCTCGCGATGGCTGGCGCGAAGGGCATGGCCCCCAAGGCACGCCTCGCACTGGGACTGATCGCAGTGCCCATGGCAGTCCACGCATGGAACCAGCAGAACGACGAGTACAAGGCGGCTGAGGCTTCGCTCCCCGAGTATGAGCGCAACCAGATGCACGCCTTCGTGCCCGATCCGAACAACCCCGCGAAGGTGAAGCGTGACGTGACGGGTGCTCCCGTCGCCCTGCGCTTCCGTCTCTGGGTGCCGGATCAGGTTGCGGCCTTCGTCGGTCTGGGCAACGCTGCACCCCGTGCAACCCGCGTGATGAGCGGTCGCGACACGCCGATGCAGTTCCTCAAGGAGACGAAGGAGCAAGCAGCCGAGAACGTGAGCAGCATGCTCGTGATCCCCTCGATGGTGAAGCAGATCGTCGAGCAGAAGACGGAGTCTGGCAAGCCCCTGAGCCCGGTGGACGTGATTAACCGGACCATGCCGGTCACCCGTCTGGTGAGCGAGACGATCCAGTCGGCGGCGGATGCAGGCCCTGAAGTTGCAGCGGAGACGCTGCTCGGGAACCTCACTGGTTCTCGCATGGCCCGCTCAGTCCATGCTGGCGGCACGATGCTCGATGCCCAGTTGGTCTCTGCGAAGAAGCGCTACGCTGACGCCAAGAAGGCGAAGGGAGTCTACGCGAAGAACGGACCTCCGAGCAAGTTGAAGGAGGCCCTGAAGGAACTGGACGCTGCGGCCACTGATCTCAAGCGGATCGCAGCCCAGAGGAAGAAGGAGAACGTCCCGAAGCAGGAGAAGTTGCCGAAGTCCGCAACTGCACCGCTGCGCGAGCGCAACCGCGAGGCCGTGAAAGAGTGGCGTACCGAGCGACAGGAGAAGAAGTAGTGTCGAAGATCAGGGAGGCTATGATGCTATCAGTTAATGGTTCGCCGCTGCTCCCTACGTGGTTCACGAAGGCGATCATTGTCGCTCTCGTCACGCTCGGAGTCGGTGGTATCGGTGCGTGGGTCGGTGGTGTGAACCGGATCGTTCGGGACGCTGGTGCAGTGAACGCCGTGCAGGATCAGAAGCTCGCAGATCAGGATCGCCGCACGAACGACGTCGTGATCGAGTTGAAGGAGATCAAGGCTGTCCTGTTGGACCGTCTTCCTCCCAACAAGGTCCGCTACGTGTACATCCCGATCAAGACTGCGGAACCCAAGCCGCAGCCGAAGTCGGACGAGGAGGTTCTCAATGGGCAGTAAGCGAAGTGACCCGACGAAGAAGCCGGTCGAGCGTGCGATGTCGCGTTCCGATTCCCTGAGCAGCATGGGTGAGTTCGGAGCCATCGTCCCCCTCTCGAAGCAGCCTGCCCTTCGTGAGCAGAAGAAGAAGCCGAAGATGGGCCCGTTCAATCTCCTGATGAACGCGCTCTCGGGAGGGAAGAAGTAATGACCACTCCAAACATTGGCCTTCAGGTCGCGATGGGCAGTGGTGCCCGGGGCAATCCACGTAAACGCCAAGAGAGCCGGGGAGAGAAGGTGCTGGAGCCCGAGATCAACGCAGTCGGCCTGCGCTCACTCGGTGGTGCTGCTTTCCCCCTCGGGCTAGCTGGTGCTGCTGCGGGTAGCTCAGTCCTCGGCCTCCCTCTCGCTGGCGCTGGTGCAGTCACTGGTGTCGGTGCAGTCAAGGCTGGGATGCGACTCCAGAAGGCAGCCAACACCATCGACGCTGCCCTACCCAAGATCGACGCAGCAAAGGCAAAGAACGCCGCCCTGCGTAGGGGGAAGAAGTAATGGCAATCGACCTGAAGAAGATCGTGGGGGCGGTAGCGCCCGCCCTCGCGCGTGCTCTCGGTGGCCCACTGGCAGGTACGGCAGTTGCGGCCATCGCAAAGAAGGTTCTGGGCAAGGACGCGACTCAGGATGAGGTGGCTGCTGCCCTCGCGACCGCTACGCCGGATCAACTCATCAAGTTGAAGGAACTCGACGCAGAGTTCGCGAAGCAGATGGCCGACTCGGGCATCGCACTCGACAAGCTCGAAGTGGATGATCGAGCCAACGCGAGGGAGCTACGGATGGTGAACCAGAAGGACTGGGTTCCCAACGTGCTCGCGATGTCGCTCCTGATCGGCCTGCTCACGCTGACGTGGTTCCTCCTGAACTACGAGACCCCCGCTGGCAACAAGGAGATCATCATCAACCTGATGGGCGTGCTCGAAGGCTCGCTCGTGACGGTCATGACGTTCTTCTTCGGCTCCAGCCGTAGCTCGGATGAGAAGAGCAAGATTCTGGGACGCATCGCAGAGTTACCGTAACCGACACAACCCCACAACATCAACCACGGGAGGCGCACATGATAAACCTTAACTAGCGACTGAAGGTCGCAGGAGGTGCATCATGGGTAAAGGCGCGCACAAGAATGAGGGCGGGGCTTCCCGCCGTAAGGATGCGAATCAGAAGATGGCTGCTAGACTGCGGGGCGTTGTCCGCAACACCGGCAATTGCCCGATCTGCCACAAGCTGATCGTCCTGCCGTTCGATCCGATTCGTCATAAGTGCTAAAACGCAAAAGGCCCCCGGCTCGTACTGAGCTAGGGGCCTTTTCGTTTAGTGAATCTCTTGATCCGTGATCGTCGTGTTGTTCCAGTCGAGCCCGCATTCGCAGCAGACTCGACAGTCGCAGCACGTGTGCTCCGGGCGGGCGTTCGTAGGAGGCAGGATAGGAGCAGCCGGTGTCATCGGTTCCGCACCATCTGCACCATCCGCGACCACGCCTTCGCAGCAGCGACCGCGTCCTCACCAGCGTGGTGAACACCGCTCCGGTTGAGGGGCACGTTCGTCGCCTTGCAGACGTTCTCCAGCGAGGCCGTGCCGTACAACTCCATCTGCCCGGCCTGCTCCAGCGCATACGCCAGCGCCTGCGTGTCCATGTAGCGCCGCTCGAACCTCGCGTCGTAGTCGGCCCCGACCAGTGCGTAGAGCCGCTTGAGGAACGAGATGTCGAAGTCCGCATTGTGCGCTCCGACCACGACACGCCGGGGAAGCCGCATGTCGTGCCTCATGAACATCTGCTCCAAGTCCTCGATGACGTGGGTCGGGTGCTTCCCCTCGGACGCCATCCTCTCGGAAGTGATTCCGTGGATCGCGACAGCCTCATCCATGAGATACCCGGCCTGATCGTTCACGATGGTGTAGTACGTCTCGTCAACGAACCCTTCGTGCAGTACGACAGCGCCGAGGGAGCAGATAGCGTGTTGGTTCGCATCCCTGCCGCCCGTTTCGCAGTCGATGAAGAGGAGCTTACGCTTCATAGTCCATCCTCGGGGTGACGCGGGGATACCGCTTCTCGTACGAGTCGAACATCGAACGGTACTCAGTGGGACGTGCCCAGTCGATCTTCGAGAACTCAATCTGAATCTGATGGCACAAGCGCTCAACGATGTAGGGGCCGATCTCCTTCAAGTCCCGGGCGTTGTACAGGAAGCGGTCGTCGATGGAGAACTCAGCCCGCATGGTGAACGGGCGCGAGTCTCTCGGCATCAGGAGCATGCGGTAGTCCGCGATCTCCTTCGCGAGCCTTGCTGCCATCTTCTGTTCCTTCTTCAACTCTTGCTTCACCCAGAGAACCTGCGACTCGGCCTCTTGACGAACCTTCCGCTTCTCGGCCTCAAGCTCCTTCTCCATCTGAAGGCCCATGCGACCGATGGCGTTGTCGTAGTTCTTGCGGAGGTTGTCCTGCACCTTCTTGAACCGCTCGTCGTTATCCCACCAGCGGCGCTTGTGGCTCATGCTGAGTCTCCTCACACTTGTGTGGTGCGGACGTGCCCCAACCGGAGCTAGCGTGCCCGCAGCAGCCGTGGTGCATCTCGCTCAGAGCCGATCCGCAGACAGCGCAGTAGACTCGACGGAGGTTGTGGGTCTTGCCGAAGCGGTCGACAACCGTTCCGATGAACGTCTGTTCACCAGTTGGCACCATCATGAGATGTCGTCCATCAGGTCCGCGACCCGGTTGAACCAGCCCGCCGCGAACCGCTGCTGGTTCGGGTTCTTCGCAACGATGGTGCCGTAGAACCGGAGACGCTGGGCGAGCATCTTGTTGACCATCGTCGCGGTGAACTGGCCCTGCATCGCGTTGTCGGTCTTGACGCCGAGGTTACCGTCGACCACGAGCGGGGGCGTGACGCCCATGTTGTTCAGCGCCCGCTGGAGCATCTTGACCGCGTTTCCGGGGCCATGGTTCACACCCGCATCGAAGAGAATCTCGCGGAGCGAGTCGCTGACGATTCGGTTGAACCCTGGCCTCACCATGTACTTCTGGTAGTAGATGTCGCGGGCAACATCAGTCGTCAGGTCACGAAGCTCTTGAAGTGTCGGGGGGAACCCCAAGTACTCCGTGAACGTCTCCAGCGTGATGCCCTTGTTCGTCGGCCCGCCCTTGTCGAACGGGTTGTCGACGTAGCCGCCCTCGCGGTCGAGGACGCGGTCGATCATCTCGTCGTCAACCTTAGTCCTTGGCATCCGCATCCTCCGGACGAACGATCTCGATCCTCACGACCATGCGCGTGCCGACAGGATACTCGTCGAGGCAGAGCGGGGTCTGGGCGTGCGTGAGGACCCCGCCGAGGGCGGCGGCGCTGTAGACACTGTCCATGAAGCCGTCGACGATGACGGCCGCATCCCACTTGTTGGCCTCAACAAGGCGGATCGAGGTGACATGCTGCTTGGGGCTGACCTTGGGTTCGTTCATATTCCCTCCGTGCTGCGTTGTCGAGTGATCGGACGATGCTACCGAGGTGCTTCATCCGCAGGGCGCTTCTTACGTGATGACTTCCGTTGTGGAAGATTTGAAGAACTTCGGGTCGAGGTTGTACCCCGGCCAGAGTAGTACCGGAGGATAGGGCCAGATAACGACCGAGTAGTAGTCGCTCCAGAGCCGGGAGGTGGAGTAGCCACCATTTGGTACTCTCGAACCCATAGTAGCAGGCTTTACGCATGAGCCAGTGATGAAGGCAGCGACTCCCGACAAGACGTTTCTCCTTGCAGTTAGCGCACTTCATTCGGATTCGGGTAGTTCCCGCTCTCGCGACAGGCGATAGCCATCATCCGCCACGCGGCATGCACCAGCGGGTGAGCGCCGCTATCCGGGTCGACCTTCTCGCCACGCTTCCACTTCGTGAGGTGGCTAAAGATCGCGCCCTCGTGCGAGTTGTCGTTGTACCACGCAGGCTTCAAGCCGGACTGGCGCTTCTTGCTGCCGTCGCCCGTGGCCTTGCGAAGCTCGGCAACGAAGCGCTCAAGGACGTCCTCGCGCTCACGCAGCCAGATGTCCTGTGCGTCCTCGGCTGCTTTGTCGAGCAGGCCCGTGTCGTGTCGGTTAAGGAACGCCTGCGCGCTCTCGCGGGTGGGGTTCCACTCGGTGTCGAGGAGCTTCTGCTGCTCCAGCGTCACGGTGACGTACTCGCCCGGGGCAACCTCGTAGGTGTATGTCAGATTCGGCTTCACGCAACCCCCTTGTAGTCCTTGACCTTCGACCACGGCTCACCGGGTCCGGCCACCTTGAGTTCGACCGGGATGAAGAAGCCCGGTGCGATGTTGTCGAAACGCTGCTCCATGATCTTCCGCATCTCCTTCGCAGCGGCCGGGACGTTCTCTTCCGGGACCGCGATGAGGATCGAGTCATGGACCGTCGTGTACATCCGACCTCCGTGACGCCGGGCCATGTCAGCGACAGGCTTCAGCACGCACCAGAGGATGTCTGCAACGGTGCTCTGCGGGATGAAGTTCACGGCAGCAGCCGACCGCCCGTCATGGAACGCCCGAGGGCGGTTGAACGGGTTGAGGAGGAACCGCTTCGTGTCGCAGAGCGAGATCAGGTAGTTCTTGTACGCAGTGACGTCAGTGTACTTGCCCCAAATGGCGGACGAGATTCGGTGGCACTCGGAGGGACTGATGAAGACGTTCTCCTGCGCCAAGATCATCTCGCTCTGCTTCGTCGGACCAGCAAGGTACTGCGATGCGTACGTCACGTTCTTCGCCGTGTCTCTGACGATGCCCAGCATGTTCGCGTTCAACTGGTGCATGCCACCCGGACGCGGGTCCGCGAGATCAGCGATGAGCTTCTTGTCCCCAGCGAGGTGCGCCTGCACGTACAACTCAGCCGACTTGTAGTCCGCCTCGATGAAGCAGTGATCGCCCTCGGGGATGTAGAGCACGCGAGTCTTCTTCGGCTGGTTCTGGATGTTCGGGTTGTTCGTCGCCAGACGCCCCGTCGCCGTGTTGCCCTTGCTCGCGGTGTACGAGTTCTTGTTCTGCCCACGCTCTTCGTCCTTGGCGACGGGCAGGTACTGCGGATGCACCCGTGCAACCTCGTTCAGGAAGACCGGGATCACGTAGGTGCCCAGCGTCTTCGAGACGTCGCGGATGCGGAGGATCAGATCGAAGGTCCGCTTGTTGCAGCGCGGGTCCTTCTTCCATTCGCCCTTGTGCGTCGGCAGCGTACGCTGCGCCTCGACGAAGGCGGACAGCGAGATGAGCGCCAGTTCGTCCGTCGAGATCGCGTCCTCGCGGTTCTTCTGGAGCGGCAGCCCCCACTCTCCGTGGAAGAGCTTCTTCAGGTCCTTCGTGCTGTGCGGGTTCGTCCTCGGGAAGTGCTTCGACCAGAGCTTTTCCAGTTTCAACTGGTGGCGCTCAAGGATCGGGCACCAGCGAGCGGCCTCCGCGCGGTTGAGCGGAATGCCGTCGAGGGTCATCTGCGTCAGCACCGGGATCGTAGCCATCTCGCCCGGGCCCGGATGACCGTCCTGACCCATGAACAGGCCCCACGTACCGAGCTTCTTCATGATGACGATCTGCACCTTGGCGATGTTCGACGTCATGAACGAGTCCTTCGCGGAGTAGATGCGAGGATCGCCATGCGCCATCACGCGCCACGGGGAGTTCATGTTCTTGTTGCTCGTCTTCCACGGACGGCAGTCGAGGTACAGGGACGCCATGCGCCCAAGGCTCTTGTGCAGGTCCGGCTGGAGCACCACGCCACCGAACATGGTGTCGTAGACCTGACGCTCGATGACCTTCTGGCTGATCTTTACGCCAGCAGCAACCAGCCGAGGGAGGTCGAAAGGGCTATTGTGTACTGCGTAGATGCGGCCCTTGAGCTTGAACACCTTCTCGGTGTAGGCCCTGACTTCCTCGCTCCACTCCAGAGAGCAAGAAACGACGCCGTCGCTGAAGGAGATCAGGTCGATGACGTCGTTGTCCACACCGTGCGTTTCGATGTCCACGGCGATGATCTCGCCCCAGACTACGTTCTTGAGTTCCTTGAGCGTCGAGAAGTACGTGAAGTTCTCGTCGATGAGATGGAGCTTCCCATCCACAGCGCGCTTCGCTCGCAGGAGGTCTTCCTTGAGGACAGGCGCGAGAGCGAACTGCTCAAGACGGATGTGGTCGAGCGTGAAGGTCGGGATGACGAGGCAGTCCTTGTCTGCGAGCAGACAGTCGACCGTCTCCTTCACCCACTTGAACTTCGGATCGCCCTTGACACCGTTCTTGCCCTTGCTCTTGTAGACGCCGATCTGGCGGTACGCGGAGACCTCAGCCGCATGGTAGAACGACTTGTCGATCACGTAGCCACGGGCGTCGAAGATGCTCTCCATGATCCCGGTCAGGGCTTGGAACGTGTCCGAGCCCATGGGGACCACGACGTCGGGATTCGATTCCTTGATCTCCCGCTCGAAGCGCTCCCTCGCGCTGCGAATCTGACCGACGAGGGGCTTGTAGTTCGCACCGGCCGGTTGCTCGTCGAGCATGAACACGATGCGGACGTCGGTCTTCTTGATCCCCGCTGCGGAGCACTTCTTCCAGAACCACGACTTCATCCGCTCCGACTCACCGTTCTTGTCGAACGGCGGCGCGAGCATGACGAACAGGATGGGGGCATCAACGTGCCCAATCGCTTCAAACACGACGCCTCCATTTCTCGTACAGCGGTGGGACAACTGAGGGTTCGGGTGCCGTTAGCTCGAAGCCGTTTTGATTGAGACGCTCGAAGATTCTATCGAGCACCCGTTCCCTTTGCTCGGCCTTCGCCTGACTCAGCGCGAAGAGGATTCCACCGAAGGCCTTCTTGAGGAGCGTTACGTGCTGCTCGCAGACCCCGGTGTATCCGATGGTGATTCCGTATCCGGTGTCTTGGTCGGCTCGTTGAAAGCCTCCTCCACTAGACTTCTCTCCGCAAATCGTGCATCCCTCTTCTCGCATGCCGGGCTCCTGTACAAACGACCGCCCACGCCGGGCTCTGTGTTCAGCCACCAGAGCTTCTTGATGGGGAAGATGGACAGCCACCGATACCTGACCCACCGAAGGATGTCCTTGTCGGCAAATCTCTCTGGCCCTCGACGCAGGTTGCACGTCGGACAGAGGAGTCGAGTGTTTGCGAGAGTGTGAGGCTCCCGCACGTTGATCCTATCAGGATGCATGCGCGTGTTCATCCGTGCTGTCCCGATGAAGAAGGGACCGCCCCGCTTGTGGTTCAGCGCGACCATCCACTGGGGGATGCCGCAGATGCCACAGCGCACGTTCGGGTTGAGGATGTCGGTTGCAAGGGCAGCCGCATCCTCCTCCGAATACCCATGACTGTTTGAAAGGTTCCGAGCGATCCCTCGCTCGCTTGCGTTGTAGGCGGCGTTGTAGATCGGACAGTTGCCGACCGCCTTCCTACAGGCCTTGCAGTAGGACTGAAGGCCGTCCTTGCTACTCGCTCTCCGGCTGAACGCGTCCCTGTGCCTCGTCCTCAGACACCGGGCGCACTGCTTCCACTCCGGCTTCTCCATCGCGAGTCTCCTCCGGCTGCGCCGGGATGTGCTGCGCCAGCGCGGCATTGAGAAGCGCGGTGATGTTCGCATGGACCGTCGTGATCGCGAACACTCTGAACTCCGCGAGGTCGGCCTCGGGAATCGGGAACTCCAACTCGTCGAGGTAGATGACCCCCCGGCCCAGATCGAGCACGGCGGGCTTGCTGAAATCCGGCAGCCGAGGGAACCCGGTACCAGCGAACGTGAGGATCGGTGACTGGCGGGCGCGGACGACAAGCTCCTGAGCCGTCATCCTCGACACCACGGGGGCACCAGCAGCCTCTGCGGATGCGCGGTCGGGGTACTGCGTTCCCTCGGGCTGTTCCTCACCGGGCGTGATGCCCAGTGCTGCGAGTGCGGCATCGCGCTCTGCGACTTCCTCTGCGGACAGCGGAAGGTCAGGCACGACTCCGAGCGCGGCCGACCGGGAGGTCGGGAGGCCACCGGCATTCACCGGCTCCTCCACGCGACCAGTCCGGTTGTACGACGAGGTTCGCTCGATCATCTGAGTGAACTCGTTGTTCGGGACGTGAGCGTCCACGGCCTACTCCTCGTCCTCGTCCTCGTCGTCTTCCTCGACTTCAGGAGCGTCCGGGAGGAACGAGTCGGCCTGCATGCGGGTGTCTTCGATCTCGTCACCGAGTTCTCCGAGACCCTTCGCAGCCGCAGCCGCGTCGATCTTCTTCTTCGTGACCTGAGCGTGAGCGTTCACGATGACCGACTTGCCGTCGAGCGGCGACTTCGCACCCGGCTGACCCTTCGCCGGGAACATGAGGTTCAGCATCGAGGCCTTGAACGCGCCCGACTTCGGCATCAGGCCAGCAGCCTCGACGAGGGTAGCCATCGCACCGAGGGACTGGTTCGTCATGCCCTCGTGCTTCTTCATGTCCTCAGCGTTCGCCGTCTTGTTCATGACCGACGTGTTGAGGTAGAAGTGGAGGAACTCGTTCTTGTTCTCGTTCGGGGAACCCGGACGGGACTTGACGACGATGGTCACGTCCATCAGGCCCGACTTCGCGACACCGCGATAGGCCTGCTGCACCGTGACCTTCTCCTGCCAGCGGTAGTGCTTGCCGCCCTTCTTGTCGTCGTTGCCACGCTTGGCACCCTCGGGGATGCCCCACCCGCCGTTGCCCTTGAGCGACTCCTTGGCGAGGTTGACCGACGCCGCGTCCACATCGACGAAGTCCGGGATGTGAATCTGGTTCGGGGTGTTGCCCGCAGCCTGCTTCTTCGCCATGTGTTAGGCTCCTGCTTTGATGGTGAGCTTCTTCTTCTTGACGACCGTGTCCTTGGGGCTGTCGGGATCGCCAGCCGCGAGGTACTGCTTCCAGTAGGAACTGGGATTCTGATCGAGCACGACCCGGGCGATGGGGTTCGGCGCGTCCTCGTCACTCGTACGAGTCTTCGCGATGAACTTGCCGTCGTTCTCCGTGATCGCAATCACGACGTTGCGAGCGAAGTCTTCGCCCGGGATCAGCGTCTGCTCGCGGATCAGCCGGATGACCGTGCTGAACTGGGCGGGCAAGTACTCCGTCATGGAGCGCCCCGGGTGCGAAGGTCCGCCAACAGCCGCGACCTCCTCGACGATCTTCACGTCCTCGTGGCACAAGAAGACGACGTGCATGTCGCTCTGCTTGTCGAACACCATGTCGAGGAAGCCCTTCGAGAGGGACTCCAGCGCGAGGTAGTCGCCACGGTTCGGGATCGCCTGACCGCCGTCACCGGGGACACCGATGATGGCGTGCGGCTCGTTCGTCATCGCGCCGGAGTTCGCGGAGTAGCGGATCGAGTCCTGCACAACCTTCGTGTAGGTGTCGACCATGACCACACCGATCTCCGGGTCAATTTCCCGCCAGTCCATCTTCGCGAACTGCATGAAGCACGCAGTCGGATCGGGACCTTCGGGCTTGACCACGACGACGCGGTCACGCTTCTTGCGGTCGATGGACGCGAGGAACTCAGAGCCGTTGTCGGCCGCGTAGTACGCGATCTTGCCCCACTCTTCGGGGATCGACAGGGCCAGACGGGTCTTGCCGATACCGGCACGCCCGTAGATGATGATGAGTTCCTTCTGCGCCGCGTCGACTTCCTTCGCGGTCAGAATCTTGAGGCGGTTCTGCTGCGGCTTGGACATGAGGCTCCTTACTTCTGGAGACCGCTGCGGTACCGGGCGAGAGCGCCACGCGCCGACGAGCGGGTCTTGTAGAAGCGGATCGAGCCGGTGCGCGGATCGCGAACGTCCGAGGTACCAGCAACAGTGGTGACGGTGATCGTGAACTCGCCCGCCGAGGTCTCCTTGATGTTGAAGGTCGCAGCAGGGGTCTCAGTGGCAGTGGCAGTGCTCATGGTGATGTCCTCCGGTTGGGGTGTGTGACGTGAGATAAGTATACGGGAATCCAGCGGTGCTGTCAAGTGGCCTCTCCGTAGGCCTGATTCAGGGCGTTCTCGATCTCCGACTTGGGGAGCTTGTACTCCGGCCCTCGGAGCTTGTTGGCCCTGCGGATGCCCCTCCGCGCTTCGTCCTTTGAGACGCCGACCTCGCTGAGTTTCTTCGCGGTCGAGAACACGGCCTTGTGTCGTCCACCCTCCTCCATTCCCTTGAGCAGGTACTCCTGAGCCGTCCGCGTTAGCTCGGGGAAGGCGTCCTGCCATGTCTTCCCGGGCACGGTGTCCTGTAGCTCGGGCTCGATGAAGATGTTGGGTGGAGTCTCGTCGACCATCTTCTGGGCCAGCCCCTCGTACAACAGGGGGCCCACGTTGACGATCTTGGACGTGCGCCCTGTCTTCTGGTTCATCGTACCGGGGCATCTCATCAGCCGAGGGAGGTCGGAAGTCGAGGTGTCCACTTGGCACTCGCTGTTGATCCCGAGCGAACTGTTCAGCCGATTCAGCCAGTAGCCCATCGCTTTGCGGGCATGCTTCCGGGTGATCGGGCCGTCATCCAGATCGTTCAGTCCCAGCCTGATCCACGCCTGTGCTCCACGACCGGAGTCGATGATGAGCGGGCGCATCGGGCTGTTCTCCGTGAAGTCGATCCCCCACCATGAGGTGAGGTAGATCAGCGCGAACTCCAGAGCGTTCATCGGGTGCGGTTCGATGGCGTCCTTGAGGGGATCAATGTCCACAAGGAAGAAGGACCAGTGCGTCACGTCGGCTGTGCTGTGTCTCGACCCAACTGTCGAACAGGTGGGGTTTGGCGAGACGTACACGTTCTTGCCTTCGGACGCTTTCACAAACCGACGAAGCTCTGGGAGTGAACGC
>Ga0137463_1000518_pt1 | contig 13113 bp, 12 predicted proteins | sample EasRivERMGT800_2_FD_102333 | JGI IMG/M metagenome (GOLD analysis project Ga0137463, IMG submission 102333) | Soil microbial communities from meander-bound floodplain in the East River, Colorado, USA - East River MetaG ERMGT800_2 | ecosystem: Environmental > Terrestrial > Soil > Floodplain ...
CGTCATCTCGGCGATCACCTGCTCGTTCGTGTATGTCGTGGCGCAGATCTATGGCGTCGGCCTGATCGTGAGCCGGATGACCGGCCTTGAGTTCGGCGTCGGCGTGTTCGTCGGTCTCGCCGGGATCCTGGTGTGCGCGATGCTGGGCGGCATGCGGGCGGTGACCTGGACCCAGGTGGCCCAGTACATCGTCCTCATCATTGCCTATCTGACACCCGTCGTATGGCTGGGCGTGAAACATACCGGCATCCCGATTCCGCAGATCGCCTATGGCTATACGCTGCAGAAGCTTGCCGAGGTGGAGAAGAAGATCACCGACGATCCGAAAGAGCAGGAGGTGCGCAAGATATTCGCCGATCGCGCTGCAGCGGGCAAAGCCGCACTCGCGGATCCGGACAAGTCCTACGCCGAGGGCAAGACCAGGGTCGAGGAGAACCTGGCAGGCCTGAAGACTGCGAGTGCGCCTGCGGACAAGATCGCGGAGGCCGAGAAAGCGGTTGCGGCCTATCCTGCGAGCGTGAACGCCGCCAAAGTTCAATGGACGCGGGAGACGGGCCTTGCAGCCAGAGCGGCTCCGCTCCGACCGCATGCACAGGCATTCCCCGGAAAGGATGAAGCGGCGCAGAACACCTCGCGCCTCAACTTCATCGGCATCGTGTTCTGCATGATGTTCGGCACGGCCGCATTGCCTCACATCCTGATGCGTTACTACACGACACCCAGCGTGCAGCAGGCGCGCGTTTCGGTGTTCTGGTCGCTGTTCTTCATCTTCCTGCTGTATTTCACGGCGCCATGTCTGGCGGTGCTCGCGAAATACGACATGTTCACGCACCTGGTGGGCAGTTCGTTCGCCTCGCTACCTGCGTGGGCGGCGGCATGGGCGAAGGTGGATCCATCGCTGCTCAACATCACCGACATCAACCACGATGGGATCGTGCAGTGGGCCGAAGTGGTGATCGGAGGCGACCTGATCGTACTGGCGACGCCGGAGATCGCGGGCTTGCCGTACGTGGTGTCGGGCCTGGTTGCGGCCGGCGGCCTGGCGGCGGCGCTCTCTACCGCGGACGGGTTGCTGCTGACCATTGCCAACGCCTTGGCGCACGACTTCTACTACAAGATGATCGACCCGGCTGCGAGCACCTCGAAGCGCGTGACGATCTCCAAGGTTCTGCTGGTGGTGATGGCGATTACCGCGGCCTATGTCACGTCGCTAAAACCGGGCGACATCCTGTTCCTGGTGGGCGCGGCATTCTCGCTGGGGGCCTCGGCGTTCTTCCCGCCGCTGGTGATGGGCATTTTCTGGAAGCGCGCCAACAAGTGGGGGGCGATCGTGGGCATGGTGGCGGGTCTGGGAATCTGCGTGTACTACATGGTGCGGACCTACCCGTTCTTCACCAACATGGGTGTACCCGCGATGCCGCTGTGGTTCGGACTAAGCCCGGTTTCGGCGGGCATGTTCGGTCTGCCGCTGGGGATGCTCACCATCTTCATCGTCAGTCTGCTGACTTCGCCGCCATCCAAGGAGGTACAGGAACTGGTCGAGCACGTGCGCTACCCGAACCTGGTGGGCGATACCTTGGTCAGCGAAGGCAGATAGCCTCGGGCCGCTGATTTGGACAAGGCCCGCTTCGGCGGGCTTTGTTTTTGCGAGGACATTCTTTTCCGCAGGGAGATTGGAGATGAAAGCATTCTTGGTTGCCGCCGCCTGCGGCATTGTGCTGACCCTGACCGGCTGCTCGGGGAGCTTTTCCGGGACGGCGCGTGGCCTGTTCACCGGTTACGTGACGGACAAGACGGAGGAGGAGGTCATCGCCAAGGTGGGCAAGCCCGAATCCGTCGACAGCAGCAAACCGAATACGCCGCGATGGATTTACAAGAAGAAGACCTTCGACCCGGACAATCGGAGCCTGGTCGATGAGGAGACCATCCTGATATTCCAGAAGGATGCCAGCGGGAAGTTCAAGGTCACCCAGGTGATTTTCGGCTGATCGCGTCGCTGCTGGCCGGAACAGTCAGACCACGAGGTGCTGCACCAGGTGTGCGAGGTCACTGCGCCCGGTATCGAGAATCAGCCGGCGCGTCATTTTCGGGTCAAAGCGCAGCAAGTGCATGACGACCTGCATGAATCGCTCTGAATTGCCCGTCGTGTGGAGCGCCATGCCCAGCTGGTACCAGGCATGGGGGTTCATGGGTTGAAGCGTCGCCGCCTGCTCCAGCGCCTCGGCGGCTTCGCGGTGCTGCCCGAGCTGGGCGTGGGCGAGGCCCAGGCCATACCAGGCGCGGTCGATCTTGGGATTCAGTCGCGTAGCTTCGTGAAACTCGTGGATAGCCTTGTCGTAGTGCCTGCGCTTTTCGTGCGTGAAGCCGAGATTGAAGTGGGCAACAGCGTTGCCGGGGTCGGCGCGCAGCACCGCCTCGAAATAGGGCTCGGCCTCGGCGAAGCGTTCCTCAGACGCAAGCAGGTAGGCGATGCGGTTCGGGGGCCTGAGAAAATCCCGCTTCGCGCGCATCGCCGCGCCGTAGGCCTCGATCGCCTGCGGTTTGAGCCCGAACAGTTCGAGCAGGCGGCCACGCAGGTAATATTGCCAATGTTCCATGGAAGGTTGACGGGTTGAGCCGATGTACGAGCTTATCGTAATTCTGAAGGCGCTGACCGAGATCGCGGGCGTTGCGTTCCTCGGCCAGGGTTTGCTGTGGGTTTGGGCCGGCGCCAAGCGCGACCAGAACCTCGTCTACAACCTGTTCAAGACCCTCACCTCGCCGGTGACCAGGGTCACGCGCGCGATCACCCCGCGCATCGTCCTCGACCAGCACATCGGCCTGGTCGCTTTTTTCCTGCTGATGGTGCTGTGGGTCGTGCTGACGGCGTTCAAGATCAAGCTGGTACTCGATCAGGCGGCTGCCGCCGCCTGACCTGCTGGAATTCGTCTGCGCGTCCCCTACTCGGGCTGTTCGAGCGTGATAAGGCACCACTCGTGGTCGCACTTGCGGCAACGCACCTGCGAGGGCGAGATCAGCCTGAAGCGCGCGTAGGCGCCGCAGGCGCCGCAGGTGGCGCGCTCGCCGAGCTGCTCGGCCTCGGTCAGGATCTTCTGGTAACGCACCAGCCCGTAGATTCCGATCGCCGCCGCCGCCATTGTGACGATGACATAGGCGATCAGCCGGGGGACCGAGCCGCGGAAGCTCAGTTCCTCGATGCTGGCCGCGATTGCGACCATGCAGGCAAACCCGCTGATGAACCAGGCGTGGCCCTCGATCAGGCGGCGCTCGTACCAGCGCGCGAAGCCAAGACGGCGAATGCTGTCGGCGGGTTCCATGCAACGATGATGATCTGCCCATCGGCGGCTAATCTCAAGGCCGGTTGACTTACAATGTGCGCGGCACGCCCCCTACCCCCGCATTGCAGCCTGGTGAACGACATGGATACAGAGCTGTTTATCGTCACTGTCGTAAAGGCGCTGGTCGAGCTGGCAGGCTTCTTCCTGCTGGGTCAGGGCCTGCTCTATCTGCTCGCGGGCGAGAAGCGGGAGCAGAATCTCGCTTACCAGATCCTGTGCGTGCTGACCGGTCCGGTCACCGGCCTCACCCGGCGCATCACTCCCAAGGCCGTGGTGGACCGTCATATTCCGCTGGTGGCTTTCCTCATCCTGTTCTGGATCTGGGTGCTGGTGAGCTGGGCGAAGGGCCAGATTTGCAGCACGGTCGAAAACCGTTGTATATCTGACGCGAGCCCGGCAGCAACGGCGGAGCTCGGAGTCGTGTCGTACTTGCGGGCGGGCGGCGCGGATTCACCGAGCTGACATCCCTCCGCAGACCGGGACGAATAGAAAACCGTGGCCGATGTCCCGCAATTACTGACGGACCCGACCATCGAAGCTCTGCGGCGCCACGCGCCTTTCGATCGCATGGACGCTCGGTCGATCGAGTTCCTTGCGGGCAAGCTTGTGCTCGCGTATTTCGCCAAGGGCAGGCAGATAACGGCGCCCGAGGACGGCATCTCGCGCAGGCTCTACATCATCCAGCGCGGCCTGGTGCGCGGCGAGCATCGCGCGGGGACGGCACCCGGACCCGACGTGGTCGAATACTCGAGTGGCGAATGCTTTCCGCTCGGGGAAGTGACTGCGCGCCGACCCGCCAGCCATGCTTACACGGCTGAGGAGGACACGTTTTGCTATGAGGTGCGCGCCGACGATGTCGAGGAACTGGCGCGCCTGAGCACGCCGTTCCAGGAATTCTGCGCGAGCAGCGTAGGCGCGCTGCTGCAGCAGGCGCAAGCTTCCCTTCAGGCGGCGTACGCGATGCAGTCGGCGGTGCAGCAGCCGCTGATCGCTTCGCTGCGCGAGGTCCTGCGAAAGGCGCCGGTCTGCTGCTCCCGGGATGCCTCCCTGCAGAGCGCTCTCGAGACCATGCAGCGGGCCAGAGTCGGCTCCATCGTCGTCGTCGACGAAGCCGCCAGGCCGCTGGGGATTTTTACCGAGCGCGATTTGCTCAGGCACGCAGCGCGCGGTGATATTGAGGCGAAGAATTCCATCGAGGCGTATATGACGCCGTCGCCGGCGTGCCTGCCCTCGACCGCAACCGCAGCCGACGCGGCCATGCTCATGGCGAGGATCGGCATTCGCCATGTTCCGGTCGTCGAAGAAGGTCGATTGGTAGGCGTGGTTTCCGAGCGCGACCTGTTTGCCCTGCAGCGCATGAGCCTGCGCGACATCAACCATACGATCGACGCGGCAGCCGACCTGCAGGGTCTGCGCCAGGCGGCGACCCGGGTGCGAGATCTCGCGAGCAACATGATCGCCCAGGGCATGGGCGCAGAACACGTCACCGAGCTGATCGCCGTCCTCAACGACAAACTTGTCCGACGCGTGCTCGATCTTGAATTGCGCAGGCACGACCTCGGCGGCGTGGGTCTGTGCTGGGTCGCGCTGGGAAGCGAAGGTCGGCTCGAACAGACGCTTGCCACCGACCAGGACAACGGCATCATATTCTCCGGCGATCTCCCGGCCGGGGAGACGCGCGAGCGCCTGCTGCCGTTCGCGCAATCGGTGAATCGCACGCTGGATGCCTGTGGTTTCCCTCTGTGCCGGGGCGACATCATGGCGGGCAATCCGCAGTGGTGCCTTAGCCTGGAAGAGTGGCAGGAGAAATTCGACAACTGGATCCGCAACACGCTGCCGCAGGCCCTGCTCCACTCCAGCATCTTCTTCGACTTTCGCGCACTCTGGGGCGACGCTTCGCTTGCCGACCGCTTGCGCGGCTGGCTGATCCCGCGCGTCAGGGACAATCAGCGTTTTCTGCGGGCAATGGCGCAAAGCGCGCTGCAGTCGCGTCCCGCGCTCGGCGTATTCCGGCAAATCACCGTGACCCGGGCGGCCGACGCCACGGCCAGCGTCGACCTCAAGGCGCACGGCACGAGACCGTTTGTCGACGCAGCGCGCATCTACGCGCTCGCGGCAGGGCTGGAACGCACCAACACCTCGGTGCGGCTGCGATTGTCCGGAGATCGGCTCGGAATGCCTCGCGAGGAGATCGAGTCGATGGTGGCGGCGTTCCACTTCGCCTTGCTTTTCCGGATGCGGAACCAGCAACTGGCGCCCGGGAGGGATCCCAACCGGATCGATCCGGAGTCTCTGAATGACATTGATCGCCGCATTCTGAAGGAGGTGTTCAGGCAGGCGCGCACGCTGCAGAGCAGGCTCTCGCTCGACTTTCAGCTGTGAGCGCAATCGGACGATGGCTGGTCAGGGCGTGCTTGCCGGCGCCCCGGCTCCACCGCCTCGGCAGCTGGCGGGCGCTCCCAGAGCCCGATGCCGAGGCTGCGCACTCGGTCGCGCGTCTCGTCGTCGTCGATGTGGAATCGAGCGGATTGAACGTGTACCGCGACCGGCTGATCGCGGTAGGCGCCGTCGCCATCCGCGAATCGCGGATCGCCTTGGGAGAGAGCTTCCGCGCAGTGCTCCGACAGGAAAGAGCGAGCGATGACGAGAATATTCTCGTGCATCGCATCGGCGGCACCGCGCAGACCGAGGGCGAAGATCCCGCCGACGCTCTGCTGCGTTTTCTCGAGTTCGCCGGAAAATCGCCATTGCTGGGATTTCACGCCTTTTTCGACGAAATCATGCTCAGAAAGTCAATTCGAACGCATCTCGGCGAAGATTTTCGCCGCGTGTGGATAGACCTGGCGTGGCTGGCTCCGGCAATTCTTCCGGAACAGGGGCAAAAGCTGAAGACGCTCGACGACTGGTGCGCGGCGTTCGGCGTGGACAATATGCGCCGCCACGACGCACTGGCCGATGCGATTGCGACGGGCCAGGTATTCCAGGTGTTGCAGCACCACGCGCTGCGCACCGGCCTGCGCAGCATCCGGGACCTGATCGCCGCAGCGCGCGGACAGGAATGGCTCGCCAGGCACCGGAACTGAGCAGACCGGCCTCCCCGCCGGCAGCACGCCTTGGAGCGGTACCGGTGAACCCGTATGATCCGGTTGCATGACCGCCAAAATCTGCTGCAGGTGTGTGAGGCTGCATGAAGTCGTAACGGTTCCGGAAGCCGTCTTGTGAGCGTATCGACGAGCCCGCAGGACTCGCCCGGCCGGCCCAAGCCTGCACCGGGTGCGCCCGACATCACGATTGTCGAGGCCTCCGACCGGGAGGTGCGGCGCAACGTGCTCGTGGCTGCCGGCCTGATGATCATTTTCGCCATCGGTCTTGCCTCGTACTTCGGCGTCAAGCGCGCACTGCTCGAGGTCCGCGGCACCGGCCTTGCCGCGATGCGCGACGCCGAGGTGCAGGGGCTGGAAATCTGGATCGAGCAGCGCGTCGCCTCGGCCGAGCGCTGGGCCAACCAGCCCGCGGTGCGCGAAACGGTCGTGCGCATGGTGGCGCGGCGCGACCCGAGCGGCGCGCGGCCGCCGGGCTGCGATTCCGGCGACAGCCGCGTCATTCTTACGGCGCTGCAGGCGGGCCTCCACGAGCGCGGTTTCATCACCTACGAAATCATCGACCGTAGTGGCACCATCCTCGCCTCGCGCTTTCCCGAGTATTGCGGCCTGCGGGCTCAGTTGGCGACGTTTTTCGCGCGCATCGAGGCAAGTCTCTCCGGCAAAAGCGTGTTCGTGCGGCCAATGCACGAGAAGGAGCGCCTTGCGAATGCGCCGAGCGGCCGCTTCGGCGGGCCGCTCGTGTGGCTCGCGGCGCCGGTGCGGGCGGCGGATGGCGTGGTCATCGCCATCCTCGCTCTGGGAGAACCGGCCGGAACGCGGTTTTCGACGGTGCTCGGTCCACCGGGCATCGGCGCGACGGATGAAGCATATGCCTTCGACGACCAGGCGTTGATGCTGACCGAGAGCCGCCACCTCGACAAGATACGCGAGGCGTCGATCCTGAAGGACCCGAAGGAACTGCGCACGACGCTAAACGTGGATTTGCGCGATCCGGGCGGGGACCTGCTCGACGGATTCCGCGCCGAGGACGAATTCTCGGCATGGCGGCGTACGCGGCTTGCGTTGCTCGCGATCGCCGCAAAATCCAGATCGGGCAGCGTGGACAAGCACGGCGTCCTGCTGGATCCCTATCGCAATTACCGCGGTGTCGACGTGATCGGGGCCTGGCGCTGGCTCGACCGCTACGACATGGGCGTGGCGCTCGAGATCGAGGCCGAAGAGGGCTATGCCCCGCTACGCACGCTCGACCGGGCGTTTGCCGTCGTGCTCGGAATCGCGATTGTGACGGCCATCGGCGTGCTGATTTCGTTCGTCGGCGCGTGGCGCGACCGGCTGCGCTTCGGCACGCTACGCCGCGTCGGCCGCTACACGCTGCTGCGCGAGATCGGCGAGGGCGGCATGGCGCGGGTACACCTCGGCCGGCACGCGCTGCTCAAGCGGCCGATCGCCATCAAGATCCTCAAGCGCCAGGCGACCGACGAGCTGATCAGGCGTTTCCAGCGCGAAGTCCAGTTCGCCAGCCAGCTCGCCCATTCGAATACCGTCGACATCTACGACTACGGCCATACCAGTGCCGGCGAGTTCTACTACGTGATGGAATACGTGGACGGCATCACCCTGTCGGAGATGGTGACGCGCGAGGGACCCCTTCCCGTCGGCCGCATCATCTACTTCGTTCGCCAGATTTGCTCGGCATTGAACCGCGCGCACCAGCAGGGGCTGATCCACCGCGACATCAAGCCGGAGAACATCATGGCCTGCGTGCGCGGCGGCGAGCATGACGTCATCAAGATCCTGGATTTCGGACTGGTGAAGAGCCTGAACGACGACGTCACGCGGGACCTTACGCACTCGGTGCTGCGCGTCCTGGGGACCCCGGTCTACATGTCGCCGGAGCGCTTCGCGAATCCAGCCACGGCGGATGTCCGTGCCGACATCTATTCGGTCGGGGCCGTCGCCTATCTGCTGGCCGCTGGACGGCGTCTGTTCGACGGCGTGTCCGGCGGGGATCTGCAGTTCCAGGTCCTGCATACGCCGCCGTCTCCGCCGTCGGACGTGCGCGGCTCGAGCCTGCCCGCACCACTGGAGCAGATGATTCTTTCCTGCCTGGCGAAGAAGCCCGGCGACCGCCCGCAGACCGTGCAGACGCTGCTCGACCAGTTGCGCGATCTCGCTCTCGAGTTTCCCTGGTCGCACCGGGAAGCCGAGAGCTGGTGGCGGGATTACGGTCGGTCGAAGCAGGATGCGGTGCTGGCGACGCAGGCGCGATGATGCGGTCGCGTGGCCGGGCAGGCCGTTTCCCCTTATAATTCGCGCTCCGTTTCGGCGCGCCGGATCCTGGCGCGCTCCGGATGGCCAAGTAGCTCAGTTGGTAGAGCAGCGGACTGAAAATCCGTGTGTCGGCGGTTCAATTCCGTCCTTGGCCACCATTGATTTCGCCGAGCGCAGCGAGGCAAAATCAATAGCGGTGTTCAACCGTCCTTGCCCATTGATTTCGCCGAGCGCCGCGAGACAAAATCAGCGGGGCGGTCGAATTCCGTCCTTGGCCACCAAACTTTGCTCCGATGTTTTGATCATTATCAAATCGATCTGCTGGTTCCAGCGCAAGGTACTGAATCGGCTGGGCTATAATGGCGCCCACAGTAAACATGACCATGCAGCTATTCACCCTAGGCCTCAATCACCAGACGGCGCCGCTCGCGGTTCGCGAGCGCGTCACGTTCCAGGCCGAGCGGCTTCAGTCGGCGCTCGACGAGTTCGTTCGCGGTGAACCGGTGAAAGAGGCTGCGATTCTTTCCACCTGCAACCGCACCGAGCTGTACTGCGTGCTGGGTGAGCCGCAGGCGGCACTCGACTGGCTGGCGGGTTATCACCGGGTTCCGCCGCAGGAGCTGAAGCCCTACGTGTATACGCTGCCGCATGCCGAAGCCGTTCGTCACGCCTTCCGCGTCGCGTCGGGCCTCGATTCCATGGTGGTCGGCGAACCGCAGATCCTCGGCCAGATGAAGGAAGCCGCCCGAGCAGCCGAGTCCGCGGGCACGCTTGGGACTTTGCTGAACAAGTTGTTTCAGAAGTCCTTCGCAGTGGCCAAAGAGGTGCGCAGCAACACCGGCATCGGCGCGAACGTGGTTTCAATGGCGGCGGCAGCCGTGAAGCTCGCGGCGCGCATTTTTCCGAGCCTCGCGGACCAGAAAGTACTGCTGATCGGCGCGGGGGAGATGATCGAGCTCGCCGCCACCCACTTCGCCGCGCAGCGGCCGCGCGCGATGGCGGTCGCCAACCGGACCCTGGAGCGTGCCCAGGCGCTGGCGCAGCGATTTGGCGCCGAATCGTTCGAACTGCGCGACCTGCCCGAACGTCTTCCCGAGTACGACATCGTGGTTTCCTGCACCGCGAGCTCGCTGCCGATCATCGGCAAGGGCACCATGGAGCGAACCATACGGGCCCGGCGGCACCGGCCGATGTTCATGGTCGACCTGGCCGTTCCGAGGGACATCGAGGCCGAGGTCGCGGCGATGGACGACGTGTTCCTGTACACGGTGGACGATCTCGCCGCGATGGTGCGCGAGGGCGTCGACTCGCGCCAGTCGGCGGTGGCCCAGGCGGAAGCCATCATCGAGTCCCAGGTGGGATCGTTTCTGCACTGGATGGACGCCCGCGAGATGGTGCCGCTCATCCGGCAGCTGCGCGAGTCCGCCGAAGACACGCGGCGCGGGGAAGTGGAGCGCGCGGCGCGGCTGCTTGCGCGCGGTGACGACCCCAAGGCCGTCCTCGAAGCGCTATCGCACGGACTGACCAACAAGCTTCTGCACGCTCCCACCCAAGCACTCAACCAGGGCGCGAGCGACGATGCGCTCAAGGCGCTCGTCGCCCGGTTGTATCGCCTGCGCCCGCACGAATAGTTCGGGCAGGCGTTTCTGCGGCTATGAAGTCAAGCATTGCGGCAAAGCTCGATCAGGCGCGCCAGCGCCTGGGCGACGTCAATGCGCTTCTGTCCTTGGAGAACGCGACCCGCGACATGGAGCAGTACCGCAGGCTGTCGCGGGAGCACGCCGAGCTCGAGCCGGTCGTGGCGCTGTTCAACAAGTACCGCGAGACCGAGAAGCACGTCGCAGACGCGCAGACGCTGCTCGCCGATCCGGAAATGAAGAGCTACGCGGAAAGCGAGGTGAAGCTTGGTCTGGAGCGCATGGAGGCCCTCGAAGGCGAGCTGCAGGAACGGCTCCTCCCAAAGGACCCGAACGACGAGCGCAACATTTTTATCGAAATCCGCGCCGGCACGGGAGGTGACGAGTCCGCGCTTTTTGCCGGCGACTTGTTCCGCATGTACGCGCGCTTTGCCGAACGCCAAGGCTGGCAGGTCGAGGTGATATCGGAATCCCCGGGCGAAGCGGGCGGATACAAGGAAATCATCGCGCGCATCATCGGGCAGGGCGCCTACTCCAAGCTCAAGTTCGAGTCCGGGGGACACCGCGTGCAGCGCGTGCCGGCCACCGAAACTCAAGGGCGCATCCACACCTCGGCGTGCACGGTCGCGATACTTCCGGAAGCCGACGCCGTCGGCGACGTCGTGCTCAATCCTGCCGAGATGCGGATCGACACCTTCCGCGCCTCGGGCGCGGGCGGCCAGCACGTCAACAAGACCGACTCGGCGGTGCGGATCACGCATCTCCCCACCGGGATCGTCGTCGAATGCCAGGACGGGCGCTCGCAGCACAAGAACAAGGAAAAGGCGCTGGCGGTGCTGGCCGCGCGGATCAAGGACAAGCAAAGGCGCGAACAGCAGGCGAAAGAGGCGGCAACCCGCAAGTCGCTCATCGGCTCGGGTGACCGCTCCGAGCGCATCCGCACCTTCAATTTTCCGCAAGGGCGCGTCACCGACCACCGAATAGGTCTAACGCTCTACAAGATCGCGGCCATCATGGACGGGGATCTTTCCGAGCTGACGCAGGGGCTGCTTGCCGAACATCAGACCGAGCAGCTCGCGGCGCTTGCCGAGGACGCGAAAGCGAATTGAGGGTGCACACGCTCGAAGCCGGCGCCAGCATCGGCAGTCTTTTGCGCGGCTCCGGGCTGGCGCGTGCCGAAGCGGAACTGCTGCTGGGCCGGCTGCTCGCGCACGGGCGCGCGCATCTGATCGCCCACCCGGAGCAGCCGGTCGAGCCGGCCGCGGCCGCGAAAGCAGCGGAGTGGTTCGAGCGGCGGCGTTGCGGTGAGCCGATTGCGTACATCACGGGCTGGCGCGAGTTCTACGGAATTCCCTTGCGCGTCACGCCCGACGTGCTGATCCCGCGGCCGGAAACCGAGTGCCTGGTCGACCTCGCGCTGGAGCGCGTCCCCGCGGAAGAACCGGTGCGCGTTCTCGAACTCGGGACCGGGAGCGGCGCCATCGCACTGGCGCTCGCGCGATCGCGCCCCGCCTGGCGCATCACGGCCACCGATGTTTCGCAGGCGGCGGTGGATCTCGCGCGGGAAAACGCGCGCCGCTGCGCCGTTCGCATCGAGTTCCTGAAGGCCGACTGGTTCGATGGAGTCGAGCCGGAGCGTTTCGATCTTATCGTGTCCAACCCTCCGTACGTCGAGACGGCTGACGCGCATCTGCTGGGCGAGGTGCGTTTCGAGCCGCGCCTCGCCCTGGTGGGCGGTGTGAGCGGAATGGAATGTATCGAGGGCATAGCGACACCGGCGCGGGACAGACTACGCTCCGGCGGCTGGCTGATCCTGGAGCACGGATACGACCAGGGCGAGCGCTGCCTGGCGCTGTTCCACCGCCTCGGTTACACGGAGATCGATGATGTTGCGGATCTTGCCGGCGTCGCGCGAGTGTGCGCTGGTCGCTGGCCTGGTTGACCGCACCCGCGGCGAGCGGCTAGACTTCCCGATCAGAATCTTCCGAATTGAGGCTGGCATGGACGTCAAGGAACGCATCAGGACTCAGGTGACCGGGCACCCGGTCGTGCTGTACATGAAGGGCACACCGCAGGCTCCGCAGTGCGGGTTCTCGGCGAACGCCGTGCAGATTCTCCAGGCATGCGGCGTCACCGACATGGTGACCGTCAACGTGCTCGAGGACGCCGATGTGCGCCAGGGTATCAAGGACTACGCCAACTGGCCGACGATCCCGCAGCTCTACGTCAAGGGCGAATTCGTCGGCGGCTCGGACATCATCGGCGAGATGTACCAGTCCGGAGAGTTGCAGAAACTCCTCGCGGCTTAGGTATTCCCTAGCCTGCCTCGGCGAGAAGCTGTTCCATCATCCGCTCGGCCTGCCTCGCGTACGCGCCGCCGAAGAGGTTGGCGTGATTGAGGACGTGGTAAAGGTTGTAGAGCGTCTTCCTCACCGAGTAACCCGGGGCTAAGGGCGCGGCCTCCCGGTACGCCGAATAAAAGGCCGTCGGGAATCCTCCGAAGAGTTCGGTCATCGCGACATCGGCTTCGCGGTCCCCGCAATAGACTGCGGGATCGAAGAGCACCGGTGTGCCGTCGGCGAGAAACCCCGTGTTGCCACTCCACAGGTCGCCGTGTAACAGCGACGGTGTGGGCGCGTGGCCGACGAGCAATTTCGGCACTGCGGCGACCAGACGCTCGCCCTTTTGCGAGAGCGACCTGCCGAGGCGGTTGCTGCCGGCCAGCTCCAGCTGTGGAATGAGCCTGGCCCCTGCCCAGAAATC
>Ga0137463_1000519_pt1 | contig 13096 bp, 14 predicted proteins | sample EasRivERMGT800_2_FD_102333 | JGI IMG/M metagenome (GOLD analysis project Ga0137463, IMG submission 102333) | Soil microbial communities from meander-bound floodplain in the East River, Colorado, USA - East River MetaG ERMGT800_2 | ecosystem: Environmental > Terrestrial > Soil > Floodplain ...
TGCCGCTGCATTGTTTATTGGGCAGGAAACCGTACGTAAGCATGTGTATCATGTTTACGAAAAGCTCCATGTTACTAACCGCGTAGAGGCTGTAAATAAATTTTACGGTCGTTGAGTTTCCAAACATAAAGAAAAATACCACTAAAGTGGTATCGGTCAGTTCAAATAACACTTCTATTTTTATAGTAGAGTAAAAGCCACTAAATATAACCATTAACATTAAACTCTTTTTCGCACGCAAGCAATCAAAACGGGCCTTAATCAAAGAGTAAAGCCCTCCCGGACCAGGAGGGCTTACCTTTTATAATAAATTCGCTTCTACCATTTTAATTCAAGCCTGTTATTGCGACGGTCAATGTCTGCCAATCGTTTTGAAGGATCAATTTCAGCAATAATAATATCTGTCAACCTGCGATCTGTTTCAATGGTGTATGTTGCATTGGTCCAATGCCAGGGCTCATATACCTTTCTTGAAATCGTATCTGTTTCTTTCGGTTTTTCTCCATACATCAAATCCATGGGAACATAATGCAATTCTTTAGTTCCATCCTTAAAACTCAGCTGCAAATCAATGGGCATAGGTACCAATCCTAAATCCCGTAAACGGATTTTTGTCTTTCCATTTTCTTCCCACAAACTATCAATGCCGTAATCAATTGTTTTTGTGGAATAGATCCAATATTCTTTATACCAATCCAATTTCATATTACTTACCTTCTCAGCAATATTAAAAAAATCCTGAGCATTGGGATGTTTGTATCTCCACAACCTGTAATACTCTAATAAAATTTTATCTCTTACCTGTGCACCTGTTATATAACCAAGTTGCTCAAGAAAAACAGCCCCTTTATAATAAACATTGGAATGAGCAAAGTTGGTGTTGTAATGATCATCATAAGTTGATAACGGTTCTTCTTTGGCGCTTTTGGCTATATTAAAATATGAATTATAATTTTCTGCCTGGGCAAAGTCGGTGGAATTATTCAGAAATGCCCATATTCTTGATGTTGCATAAGTAGCAAACCCTTCGTCCATCCAGGGATAAACTAATTCATTTGTTCCCAACATACCCTGGTACCAGTTATGCATCCATTCATGCACAGACCCGGACGGAGCTGCAAGCAATGTAGCCATTGGATATTCCATACCCCCATCACCACCGTGAATAAATGAATATTGCCTGTACGGATATGGGCCAAATGTTTTTTCAATAAATGGCAAGGCTTTCTCAGCAATGTCCAGCAACCTTTCCCATTGTTGGGGAGTAGCATTTGTAGGCTTAAAAAAAACATGCACGGTGAGACTATCTTTTAATTTTCTTGATACATGTATATATTCCGGATCAGCGGTCCAGACAAAATCATGCACATTGGGAGCAATAAAATGCCAGGTTAATTTATTACCAACTGGTCTATTTACTGATGTCCCGGGTGTTTCATATCCATACCCGATCTGATTTGAATTTTGCAAATAGCCGGAGCCAGCAAGAATATAATTTTTATCAATAGAAATACTTAGGTCAAAATCTCCCCACACACCATAGAACTCCCGGGCTACATAGGGTGTAGGGTGCCAGCCTTCATAATCATATTCACAGATTTCCGGATACCATTGGCTCATTGAATACCGGACCTTTGTTGTTGGATTATCTCTTCCGCTGCGGCGTATTTGCAAGGGCACCTGTGCTTCAAATTCCATTTCGAATGTTACTTTGGATTTCGGCAGAATAGGTTTTTCCAATTTTACTTCAAGAATAGTTTCTTCTGTTTTAAATGTTTGTGCCCGGCCATTCATTTTTAGTGAAAGAATTTTTTGGTAACCATATTCTCCCGGCTTTAAATTTTGAATACGATCAGCAATCCGTTGATCCCAGTCCAAAACCTCTTCGCCATTGTGATCAGCACGCAAAGAAATGGTGCCCTGCCTGCGGCTGCGATTATCCATCATGCTGTTGGGTTGAAAGGCATTCCAGTACAAATGATAAAACACTCTTGTTAATGTATCCGGGGAATTATTCCAGTATTCGAGCTTTTGTTTGCCGGTGAAACGATTGGTTTGAACATTCATGTCAATGTTCATCACATATTTCACCCTCTGTTGCCAGCGATCAGGCTGTGCATTTACAACAAAAAAATTAAACGCAATTACTATAAATAAAATAAATTTCATCATGACAATGTCGAATATATAATTTGCAAATGTCAATAAATGCATGTTATGAGAAAAACAAAATTAACGGATGGCTATCCTTCGTTGCCAGCACAAAAGAAAAGTATCCGCCTGGTGAGATGATTAGAAAATCCGAAAGTTTTATAAATGGATGGATAAACGAAGAACTATTCGTGATTTTTCCGCTAGTGAAATACTAAATAGTAATGGCCTCTCTTATCAATCTTCCATCTTTATTGAAAAATAAATATTTTTTCTGCAAATCATTTCTTTCAACCTTTAAACGATATTGCTCTACATCAGCGGGTAGGTATACAATTACTGTTTCTGTAACACCCCGGTCAGCATATTTGCTTTTAATGAAACCATCCTTCACTGCTTCCGGAAGTTTATCATAAGTCCAGCTTTTTTCTGTCTTTTTCCAGATGCCCTTATTGTTATATTCAGCATTCATCTGTTCTCCATTTAATTCAAACCTGGCATTTACATTGATCACATCATTATCCCAATTCACTTGTTGTGCTGAGGGATATTGCCTTGCAAAATTTTCTTTGGCTGAAGGAGGAATTTTTGTGACCTGCGAAAAACTTTGAGAAGAAAGAAAAAGTACAGAGAGAAGAAGAAAAGAACAAAATTTAATATTCATAATAAATCTGTTTATTTGAGTTAGAAAAAAGGAAAAATAATGCCAGCTTACCCATAAGTATGACGAAGAAGTTAATTATATATTTTTTTTAAGGTTTGAAACCCTTTTATTCAACAAATCTCATTATTGAGCCCCGGAAACAACAATAACAATCTCTCCTTTAGGAATTTTTTCTTTAAAATGATCATACACTTCCCGTAAAGTACCCCGTTTGTTTTCTTCAAACATTTTAGTTAGTTCGCGACTAACACAGCAAAATCGATTCTCACCAAAATATTGAATAAACTCCAGGAGGGTTTTGACCAACCGAACCGGCGATTCATAAAAAATCATCGTGCGATCTTCTTCGGCTAATTTTTTCAATAAAGTTTGTCTTCCTTTTTTAAGAGGCAAAAATCCTTCAAAAATAAAACGATTAGAGGGAATTCCGCTATTCACCAGCGCCGGAACAAAGGCCGTGGCTCCCGGGAGGCTCTCTACTTTTACGCCTGCCCTGATACATTCTCTAATTAATAAAAAAGCAGGATCAGAAATGCCGGGTGTACCGGCATCTGTAACCAGGGCCATTTTTTTCCCCCCGGATAATTGATTGACTAAATGCTGTAATACTTTATGCTCATTATGCTGATGATAGGGAGAAAGTGTTTTTGTAATTTGATAATGATTCAGGAGATTAGAAGTGGTGCGGGTATCTTCTGCAAGAATAAGGTCAACTTTATTTAATACTTCCAAAGCCCTTAAAGTGATGTCTTTCAAATTACCGATGGGAGTGGGAACGATGTAAAGCATAGCTGCGAGTTTTGAGCTTCGAGCTTCGAGCTATTTGTCTCGCAGCTCGCAGCTAATGGCTCATAGCTTAATTTATTGAAACTTCGTAATATTCCATCACGGGATTTGCTAATAATTTTTTGCTGGCTTCTTCGGCTATCTGTTTGGCTTTTTCTTCTGAGTCAGCACCAACCTGTAAAGTAATATTTTTACCGATCCTTACATCTTCCACATCATTTAAACCAAGATTTTGAAGTCCGCTCATTACTGCTTTTCCCTGTGGATCCAGCAATTCTTTTAGCGGCATCACTTTTATCTGCACGGTATAGGTCATGTAATTTTATTTTTGAAACTCAAAGATATAATAACGTAAGCTATAAAGATCGCCGGTACAGCGAGCCACTTTAAACTGGTAACAGCAATAATTCCAATAATAAGCAAAATATATCTGGCAAGATTATTTTTTACACTCAGATCTTTTAATTTCATATTTATTAATGACAGATTACTTACCATTAAATAACTGAGTAAAAGGATGATTATATACAAGAACCATTTATTAATAAATGCAAACTGGAGATTGAGGGTTTGAAAATGGATAATCAACGGAAAGGATGCAATGACCAGGCCCACAGCCGGGGTTGGAACTCCTTTAAATGAATTTTGCTGTTCTGTATCCAGGTTAAACTTTGCCAATCGCCAGGCTGCGGCACAGGGAATCAAAAATGCAGGTAGCAACCAGGCAATTGAAACTTCAAGCCCATTCTCTTGCTGTGCATAACTGATTCGAAGCAATTGATAAAGAATTAAACCGGGAGCTACGCCAAAACTAACGACATCAGCTAAAGAGTCTAACTGCTCGCCCATGTTTGAAGTTGACTTAAAAAGACGTGCAATAAAACCATCCAGGAAATCAACAGCAGCTGCAGCAAAAATAAAAAAAGCACCCCAGGTTATTTTTTCGGGGAGATTTACTTCTGTAAAGCCTTCCGGCTGCAACAAAACAATTGTTTCACCTGTTTGAAGAATAAATACAATGGCAATACAACCAAAGACAAGATTGAGAAGTGTAAAGAGATTAGGGATTTGTTTCATCAATTTGAAAATTTGAAAATGTACCAATTTGAAAATGTAATGTAGACTTCATTTTCAAATTTTCAAATTAGCACATTAATTAACTACTTCTTCATCAATCCTTCTATTTCCTCAACTGTTATCGGGATATTCTTCATCAGGTCTCTGTTTCCGTTTCTTGTGATCCATACATTATTTTCTATCCGCACTCCCATTTGTTCCTCCTCAATATAAATTCCTGGTTCTACAGTAAACACCATCCCTGCTTTAACAGGTTCTGTTCTTGTGCCCAGGTCATGCACGTCAATACCCAAATGATGTGAAATGCCATGATACAAATATTTGCGATAAGCCCTGTTTTCAGAGTCTTCATTTTTTACATCTGATTTTTTCAATAAACCAATTTTCAAAAATAGCTGCGTAGCTTCTTCGCCTACTTTTTCTGTATAATCAATAATAGAAATCCCCGGTTTCAACAAGCTTTTTGCATATTCATGCAGGTGAAGACAGGCATTGTAAACCGTTTTTTGCCTCCGTGAAAATTTTCCATTAACAGGAACTGTTCTTGTAAGATCAGCATTGTAGCCCCCATATTCTGCACCAAAATCCATCAACACTAATTCCCCATCTTTACATTCCTGGTCATTACTCACATAATGTAACGTTCTTGCCCTGTCGCCGCTGGCAATGATACTATTATAGGCAGGGCCCGTTGCCCGCTGGCTCAAAAAAGAATGCCAGATTTCTGCTTCTATCTCATATTCCATAACGCCGGGCCTGATAAATTTTAGTAAACGGCGAAAACCGCTATCCGTGATGTCAATGGCTTTTTGCAGTACTTCAATTTCCAATGCAGTTTTAATCCCTCTTAATTCCTTCATGATTTTTGCAGCCCTCTCATAAAGATGCAAAGGATAACGATTCTTCAGTTCTTCAGCGTAACGATAATCCCTCGTCTTGATCAAACTGGCTTTACGATCATTTTCATTCGTATCCAGGTAAATAGTATCTGCCAGGTGAATCCAGGGTTGAAGTAATCCATCAATACTATCCAGCCAGACAATAGTTTTTATACCACTGATATTTTGAGCATCATTGGTTCGCAATCTTTTTCCATCCCATTTCTCTTTTAATTCATTTGGCCTGACCAATACAAGCACTTCCCGGTATTTCGGATCCGGATTATCCGGAAATAAAATTACCATGCTATCTTCCTGGACAATGCCGCTTAACCAGAACAGATCGCTATTTTGCTTAAAAGGGTATAAGGCATCACCATTTACAGGCATCTCATCATTACTAACAAAAATGGCGATGGAATTGCGTTTCATCTCATTGATGAATCGTTGCCTGTTCTTAATAAATATTTCCTGGTTTAACGGCAGATACTTCATATAATAATATTTAAAGATTAAAGATAGGAAGGCTAAATGTCAACCTGCCGTCAATGATCATAAAATTGATTGATGGTTTGAAATTTGAAATATCTTCAAAAAAAACAAAATTATATTCAAGCTTTTTCAAAATGTTACCAAATCAATGAACTATTACAAACAGTTTTAAGAAATCTTTTGATGAGGTAAACATTTTACACTAACACTTGTTTGTACATTCCCTTACCTTTGAGTTTTAACGAAAACGCTTGCCTCTTATGTCAATTCAAACTACTTCCTTTTCAATCGGAAGGATATTGAAAAATCTATTTAATCCAGGATTAAGATCAACAGAAAGTGTTCATTACCAGCTAACACCTGAGGAGTTAACAGGAGACACTTTGAGTAATGGTGAAGGTGCTTTGAGTAACACAGGTGCACTTGTTATAAATACAGGTGAGTTTACCGGCCGCTCACCAAAAGATAAGTTTATTGTAAAAGATGAGATAACAGAAAATACAGTTAACTGGAATGAATTCAATATTCCAATTGAGCCCCAATATTTTGATATAATTTATCAAAAGGTAATGGCTTATTTAAATCAGTTGCCGGATTTATGGATTCGCGATTGTTATGCTAGTGCCGATCCTGAATATCGTTTGAATATCCGGGCCGTCACTGAAAAACCCTGGAGCAACCTCTTTGTATATAACATGTTTCTCCGGCCAGGCGAAGAAGAGCTCGAAAGTTTTACTCCTGATTGGTGCGTAATAAATGTACCGGAATTAAAGCTTAATCCTAAAGAATGCGGAATCCGACATCATAATGTAACATTGGTTTCATTCAAGCATAAAATGATACTAATTGCGGGAAGTGGTTATACCGGGGAAATCAAAAAAGGGATTTTCACCATTCTCAATTATATCCTGCCCCATGAAAAAAACGTGTTGAGTATGCACTGCAGTGCAAACATAGGAAAGGATGGTGATACAGCCATTTTCTTTGGCCTGAGCGGAACAGGTAAAACAACACTTAGTGCAGACCCTGATCGCAAATTGATTGGTGACGATGAACATGGATGGACGGAAGACAAAATTTTTAATTTCGAAGGTGGTTGCTATGCAAAATGTATTAATCTTACTGAAGAAAAAGAACCGCAGATCTATCAGGCTATTCGGTCCGGCGCACTGGTTGAAAATGCTGCTTTCTTTCCCGGCACCCATAAAATAAATTTCGAAGATGCTTCTATTACGGAAAATACAAGGGTCTCATATCCTTTATCTTTTATTAATAATGCCCTGAAGCCTTCAATGGGTAATTTGCCAAAGAATATTTTCTTTTTAACCTGTGATGCCTTTGGTGTGCTTCCACCCATTTCAAAATTAACGCCAGGGCAGGCGATGTATCAATTTATCTCAGGATATACAGCAAAGGTGGCAGGAACAGAAACAGGAGTCACAGAACCTAAGCCCACATTCAGCGCTTGCTTTGGAGCACCGTTTATGCCACTGCATCCGGGCTTGTATGCGCATATGCTGGGCGATCAAATGCAAAAGCATAAAGTAAATGTATGGCTCATCAATACAGGCTGGACAGGTGGCCCTGTGGGAGTCGGACACCGGGTGAAGCTGCCCCATACAAGAGCAATGATCACCGCTGCCCTGGAAGACAAACTAAATGGCGCTAAATTTGGATATCATCCTGTTTTTGGAATTGCTTTCCCCGAAGAATGCCCTGGCGTACCTTCTGAAATTCTGAATCCGAGGAATACATGGACCGATAAAAATGCTTATGATGAGAAAGCAAAATATTTATCCAAACTGTTCAATAGGAACTTTGAAAAATATTCCAGTGGTGTAAATGAAGAAGTGCTCTCGGCTGCACCGGCATTATGATAGCCTCAATGGTTGTTTGCCTGAAAACCCTGTCTCACCTAAGGCGAGACAGGGTTTTTAATTTTCTTTAACCTCAGTTATGTCTGTTTATAAAATATTTATTTCAATTTGCCGTTGAGTTTAGTGCGATGATATTATTTAGAAAAATAACAATAATTGCTTTTTTTGTTTTGCCATTATTGACCAGCGGCCAGGAAGAACAGTTCCTGGAATGGTCACCAGCCAAAAGGTTAACCTGGGAAGACTACCTCGCAAAACCCTCTTCCTTGTCCGATGCGGCAGCCATAACAAGCACTGCGCTCGGAATAGAATATCACATAAGAAATAATGCCCTTACTTACATAATTACATGCCGGTTTTCCAAAACAAGATCATGGGGCAAGTATAAAACAGATTATATTCTTAAACACGAACAAGGGCATTTTGATATTACGGAAATATTTGCCCGCAAACTGGCAAAGGAAATAAAAGAATACAAATTCAATCCACGAAAATACCAGGACGACCTGGGTAAAATTTATAAAAAAGTAATGGAAGAAAAAGAAGAATTTCAGAATAAATATGATTTAGAAACCGATTATAGCCGTAATAAAGAAAAACAGTCTGAGTGGTTGAAAAAAATTGAGGACGATTTGGAGGAAATGGATGGATTTGCTAGTTATTAATCTTTAAACATAATACAGAGTCTCTCAGTAACTGAGCAATACTGAAGAAGTAAAGAATAAGAGAATAAATAAAAAATATATTTTCATTGAGTTTCAGAATAATCCATACAACTGGCTATCCACTTTTCTTATGATCTCACCAAGATGTTCCTCGTTTTCCGGGAATTTATTTTTATCGATATCAACCACCAGTAAAGATCCCTCTTTATAACTATCAATCCATTTATTATAATACTCATTCAGGCGTTTCAAATAGTCCAGCCGGATATTTTCTTCATATTCTCTTCCTCTTTTTTGAATCTGGCCTACCAATGTTGGCACTGAGGCTTTTAAATAGATTAAAAGATCAGGCGGCTGCACCATGGTTTTTAACGTTTGAAAAAATTGGTAATAATTATCAAAATCCCTCTTGCTCATTAGCCCCATTTCATGCAGATTAGGGGCAAAAATATTAGCATCTTCATAGATAGTTCTATCCTGTATAACCGTTTCAGTGCCTTTTTGTATCTCGACCAATTGCCGTAAGCGACTATTAAGAAAATAAATCTGGAGGTTAAAACTCCAGCGGGGCATATCCTCGTAAAAATCCATGAGGTAAGGATTGTGATCTACATCTTCAAAATGAGGAATCCATTTATAATGCTTGCTTAATAATTCCGTCAGCGTGGTTTTACCCGCACCGATGTTTCCTGCTATTGCAATATGTTTTGGTTTTTTAGTTTTAGCCATCTGCAAATAGTCAATTTTCCATTTTTAATTGTCAATTTAAAGATAGAGAATGAAAACAGCAATTGACAATTTACAATAAGTAAATTAAAAATAATTAAGTCCGATCGTTTCCCTTACCAATTCCATCGTGGCTTTGGCAGATTTCCCTGCTTTTTCAGCGCCTTTTTCCATTACTTCTTTTAAATATTTTTCATCATTACGGATAGCTTCAGCTTTTTCGCGGATGGGGCTTATAAATTTCACCATATCTTCTGCCAATTGTTTTTTCATATCACCATAGCGAATGTTGCAATTATTAAAATCCTCATCAAATTTATTTACGCCATCCTGGGTCCCTACAAGTTTCATTAGTAAAAAAAGATTTTTAATATAATCGGGTTTTACTGCATTTTTTTGGGTCGGTCCTGTATCGGTTTTTGCACGCATCACTTTTTTGCGGATCAGTTCATCCTCATCACTAAGGTAAAGAGTTGCAAACTGGTTTTCGCTCTTGCTCATTTTGCCAGCTCCATCCAGGCTTGGAACCTTTACCAACTCACTTCCATAATTAAATGCTTTTGGCTCTGGAAAAATTTCACCATAGCGGTGATTGAAACGGTTAGCGAAGTTGCGAGCCATCTCTAAGTGTTGCTCCTGGTCCTTACCTACCGGCACAAGTTCAGCACGGTGCAATAAAATATCGGCTGTTTGTAAAACAGGATAGGTGAGCAGACCTGCATTTATATTATCCGGTTGTTTCCTTGCCTTTTCTTTAAATGTGCTCGTTTTTTCCAGTTCACCTTTATAGGCAAGCATATTAAAATATAGATATAGTTCTGCTGTTTCATGAATATGGCTTTGGCAATAAAGTGATGCCTTATCAGGATCTAGGCCGCAGGCAATATTTTCAGCCAGAACCCTATGTACGTTTGCTTTTAGCTCTCGCGTATCAGGATGAGTGGTTAAGGAATGCAGATCAGCCACCATAAAGTAACATTGATATTCTTCCTGCATACGAACATAATTACGGACAGCACCAAAATAATTTCCGAGATGGAGGAAGCCTGTAGGTCTTATCCCGCTCATTACTATCTGTTTCTTCTTTTCCATACTACTCCGCTTGCCTTGTTATTATTATTATTATTAAGAATTCCTTTGAAACATTTATGGTCTGTGCTACGGGCAAGCTTCGTAGTACAAGTAAAGCGGCGAAGATAATGAATTAGCCAAGAGTCCGCAGTCTGGAGTCGATAGTAAATGCACCTAAATACTATCGACTCCGGACTCCCGACTCAAATAATTATATTTGCCCGATGGAAGTCAATGATGCATTGGTAGATAAACTGGCTCACCTGGCAAGACTGAAATTTGAAGCCTCCGAAAAAGAAGAAATAAAAAACGATCTTCAGAAAATGATCGCCTTTGTAGAAAAGTTGAATGAGCTGGAAACGGCAGGTGTTGAGCCATTGCTGCATATGACTGAGGAAATAAATGTATTGAGAGAAGATGAAGTAAAAGGCTCAATTAGTCGTGAAGAAGCATTGAAAAATGCACCACTACATGATGATCAGTTTTTTAAAGTGCCGAAAGTGATTAAGCGGTAAGTGCGGTTCCGATAGCTATCGGGAGGCAAAGAGCGGGTGGGGAATTTGGAATCAGAATGAGAGTGTCCGACGTCCGCCGTTGCTGGTCTTCATGGACAACAAAAGTTAAATAGAATTATAAAGGCTGACAACCAAAAATCTTTACAAATAAAATGGATGTACAAAATAAAAATATATTTCAAAATCCTTCATTAGGAGGTGTTATTATACATCTTGAAGGTATCCGGAAAAATTATTTCATGGGTAAGCAGGTACTGGAAGTATTGAGAGGTATTTCACTGGACATTTATAAGAATGAATACGTGGCGTTGATGGGCCCTTCCGGGTCAGGCAAAAGCACACTGATGAATATAATAGGATGCCTGGATACTGCCTCCGCCGGCAAGTATGTTTTGAATGACCAGGATGTAAGCACGATGGAAGACAATGCACTTGCCGAAATCCGTAACAAGGAAATTGGTTTTGTTTTCCAGCAATTTAATTTGTTACCTCGTCTTACCGCTCTGGAAAATGTAGCTCTCCCGCTTATTTATGCCGGTTTGAGTAAAAGACAACGTACTGAAAAAGCAAAGCATGTACTTGACCTTGTTAACCTTACTGATAGAAGCGGGCATAAACCAAACGAGCTGAGTGGTGGGCAATCCCAACGGGTAGCTATTGCAAGAGCATTGGTGAATGATCCCGCCATTATTCTCGCAGATGAACCCACAGGAAACCTTGACACAAAAACTTCCTATGAGATCATGGATATTTTTGAAAAGATTAATTCTGCAGGCAATACGGTTGTTTTAGTAACTCATGAGGAAGATATTGCCAACCGCGCACGAAGGGTGATTCGGTTGAGAGATGGAGAAGTGGAAAGCGATGCGAAAAAAAAATTAGTCAGTGAGGCAGTGAGTTAAATAAAAATAGTTATAAAAGTCATATTGGTCATACCGGGCATGTTCTAACATTTGACTTATTTGCCTCATTTGACTCATTTGACTCCCTTACAAATTAGTTTATGCCTTTGAAAATCTACACTAAAACCGGCGATACAGGTAAAACTTCTTTAATAGGAGGAACAAAACTATTGAAGTCGGATCTTAGAATTGAAGCATATGGAACAGTTGATGAATTAAATTCTTACGTTGGCTTATGCCTTGACCTGTTAACAGATCAATCTTTAAAAAAAATTTTACAGGGAGTGCAGGACCGGCTGTTTACAATCGGTTCGTCATTGGCCTGTGATCCGGTAAAAGAACCGAAAATGAAAATTCCTGATCTGAAAGAGGAAGATGTTGTGTTGCTTGAAAAAGAAATTGACAGGATGAACATGGTGCTGCCCGAAATGAAACATTTTATTTTACCCGGCGGGCACACCACAGTTTCGCATTTACATATCGCCCGTTGTGTTTGCAGGAGAGCGGAGCGTTGTTGTGTCAGATTACAGGAAAAGGAGACAGAAGATTCAATGATCATAAAATACCTCAACCGTCTCAGTGATTATTTATTCGTTCTTGCCCGCTATACATCACATCAATTAAAAGTGGAAGAAATTCTCTGGAAACCACGGGTATAATTTGAAAATGTGTCAATTTGAAAAAATGCATTCCTTAATTATTTTCATACCGCCGATGGCGGGATGAATTTATTCATTTTCAAATTATCCTCCCATCCTTCATGTGCAGCACTCTATCACTTAACTGAGCTAATTCCTCGTTGTGTGTAACAATGAGAAAAGTTTGATTGAATTTATTTCGTAAATCAAAAAATAAATCGTGAAGTTCTTTAGCATTCGCCGAATCAAGATTACCCGTTGGCTCATCAGCAAAAACCACAGCGGGGTTATTAATCAGGGCCCTTGCAACAGCAACCCGTTGCTGCTCACCACCACTCATTTGATTGGGTTTATTATCTAATCGTTCTGGTAATCCCAATAGTGTCAATAAATTTTTTGCCCTCGCTTCCACATCCTTCTTTTTCCTTCCGGCGAGCCAACCGGGAATACAAACATTTTCCAATGCTGTAAACTCCGGCAGTAAATGATGAAATTGAAAAACGAAGCCTATGTTCTTATTACGAAAATCAGCCAGCTTTCTTCATATATTAGGAACTTTAGATAAGGCCGACAGGTGAACAGTGCAGCTGTATGAAGCTGAAATAATTTCTTTACAAGGAAGAAAGCTGGCTTTTTTTCCTAATAAAAAAATAA
>Ga0137463_1000520_pt1 | contig 13085 bp, 9 predicted proteins | sample EasRivERMGT800_2_FD_102333 | JGI IMG/M metagenome (GOLD analysis project Ga0137463, IMG submission 102333) | Soil microbial communities from meander-bound floodplain in the East River, Colorado, USA - East River MetaG ERMGT800_2 | ecosystem: Environmental > Terrestrial > Soil > Floodplain ...
AAGGAATTTGGCGGTGTTAAGTTTGCCATGACAAGATCACAAAAAGTCGAGGGACAGGATTTCCAGGAGATCAAACTTGATAAAGTGGAATTAGATGTGACCATTGATGAAAAGATCTTTAATAAACAATAAGTAACACAAATGATTTAAGATCCCGTCTGAAAAATTGGACGGGGTTTTTTATTTCCACACCGGCAATTGTTCTATCAACTTCAGGTCTACTCCAATTTTTTCCCAGCCATAAGTATAATTGCCATTGGTGATAACAAGAAAAGAAACAGGGACGCTGATGTTATATCTTAATACCTGTTCCAATACAGCATCATTTAAATGAACAGCTTTGGCTTTGCATTCGATCATCATCCATGGCTTATGATTGTGATTATAAACAAGGATATCAAATCTTTTTTTTAATTCTCCCAGCATGATCTCTTTTTCAAGGGCTATAAAAGCTGCTGGGTAGCTCAATGATTGGATCAAATACTGAACAAAATTCTGCCGAACCCACTCCTCTTCATTCAATACCAGCCATTGTTTGCGAATAGAATCAAAAATGAACTCGACATCATTTTCCTTCTTGAATCTGAAAACCGGTTCGGGAAAGATCACATTAATCATCGCTCCAAAAATAAATTTTTAATTTAGCAGAATATCAATCGAACCAAAATGAAGACAAAAGAAGAGATCGTTAAAAACTGGCTGCCTCGCTACACTGGACAAAAGCTTGAAAACTTTGGCAAATACCTGCTGCTTACCAACTTCAGCAACTACGTGCAATTATTTGCTGCATGGAATAAAGTTGAAATTATTGGTTCAGATAAACCTATGCAATGCGCGACTGCAGAGGATATTACCATTATCAATTTTGGAATGGGAAGCCCCACTGCTGCAACAATAATGGATCTCTTAACTGCTATCGAACCCAAAGCTGTTTTATTCCTTGGAAAATGCGGCGGACTCAAAAAAAGAAACAAGCTTGGCGACCTGATCCTTCCCATCGCTGCTATTCGCGGCGAGGGAACCTCTAATGATTATCTGCCAGAGGAGGTTCCCGCCTTACCAGCTTTTGCTTTGCAGAAAGCTGTTTCTACTACCATTCGTGACCATGGCGTTGATTACTGGACGGGAGTTGTGTACACAACCAACCGCCGTGTATGGGAACATGATGAAGAGTTCAGGGAATATTTGCAAAAGATCAGAGCTTATGCGATCGATATGGAAACAGCTACCATTTTCACAGTCGGTTTTTATAATAAAATTCCCACGGGGGCTTTGCTGCTGGTGAGTGACCAGCCCATGATACCCGAGGGAGTGAAAACCGAAGAAAGCGATAAACTGGTCACCACACAATTTGTAGAAAGGCATTTAAAGATCGGCATTGATTCATTGAAGCAATTGATCAACGATGGAATGACAGTGAGGCATTTGAGATTTTGATGCAACGTTTTCTGTGTTGAGGGTTGTCAACAATTAAAAAAATGAGACTAAGAATCACTTTTTTTGTTTTACTAATCGTTTGTTTTTCCGCCGCTTTCCAGTGCAAAAAAGAAAAAGGGTTAACAGGGTGCTATAAGGGTCGTTTGGAGATCAAAGGCATTTGTATGAATTATACCATTAAAGTCCTGGAAGGAAATATTGATACTTCACTTGTTCAAAGCAGTTGGACAGATCCTAATACGGGATCAACCTATCAAAATGTATTTGCTTTAGGAAGTGTTTGTGATTTTCCATCTGATATCAACCAGGGGGATGAATTCTATTTTAAAATCGGCAATCGCTCTGACCAGGGATGTGCTGTTTGCCTGGCATATTATCCTACACCCCAAAAACATTTATCGATCACAGTTACCAGAACACCCTGTAACTAAAGATGACCCCTCTCCTCGAAATAAAAAACCTCTCTGTTGATTTTGTTGCCGAAAAAGCCCGCCTGAATGACGCAGTCGGGCAGGAAATCACTCGCGCAGTAAAAAATATTTCTCTTTCTGTCAATCGTGGTGAAGTGATGGCGATTGTGGGAGAATCCGGCTCAGGAAAAACCGTAACAGCTCTTTCCATACTTCAATTGATACCGTCACCTCCTGCAAAATACAGCTCCGGAGAAATCTTGTTTTCTGAAGATGGTGAATCCACTGAAGACTTATTGAAAAAAGACCGCAAATCGTTACAGAATATCCGCGGTAATAAAATTGCCATGATCTTCCAGGAGCCCATGACCTCCCTCAATCCTGTATTTAGCTGTGGCTACCAGGTGATGGAAGCAATCCTCATTCACAAAAAGATCTCAAAGCAGCAAGCCAAGCAACAAACCATCGAATGGTTCAGCAAAGTAAAACTCCCTGAGCCCGAAAGAATTTTCCATCGCTATCCTCATCAACTCAGCGGTGGGCAAAAGCAAAGGGTGATGATCGCTATGGCTATGTGCTGCCAGCCATCATTACTCATTTGTGATGAACCGACAACAGCTTTGGATGTGACAGTCCAAAAAACAATTCTTCAATTAATAAAAGAGCTGCAGACAGAACAAAATATCGGGGTGATCTTTATCACTCATGATCTTGGAGTAGTTGCAGAAGTTGCCGATAAAGCAGCAGTGATGTACAAAGGAGAAATAGTAGAGCAAAATTCAGTGAAGCAAATTTTTGATGATCCTCAGCATCCTTATACAAAAGCATTACTCGCCTGCCGGCCGGTAAATCACCCAAGAGGAGAAAGACTGCCTGTGGTGAGTGACTTTTTGAACAAAAAATCCGAAATCGAAAATCCCCGCCTGCCGGGCGGGCAGGGAAAATCGGAAATCAAACTTCAAACCTCAAACCTCAAACCTCAAACTCATGTTCTCCTGGGCGCCGAGCATCTCTCTGTTTGGTTTCCTTCAAAGAAAAATTTTCTTGGCACAGCCCTGCAATTTGTAAAAGCTGTGGATGATGTTAGCTTCGAAGTTTTCAAAGGAGAAACACTTGGCTTGGTTGGAGAATCGGGTTGCGGCAAAACAACGTTAGGAAGAGCATTATTGCGTTTGATCGAACCCACTTCCGGGAAAATCATCTACGATGGAATTGATCTTACAAAAAAGGATCGTGATGAATTAAAATCGCTTCGAAAAAATATACAGATAGTCTTCCAGGATCCTTATTCATCTCTCAACCCCCGCATTACTATTGGCGCCGCTATTCTTGAGCCGATGAAAGTGCATGGCCTGCTTTCAAATACGAAACAAAGAAGAGATAAAGTAATTGATCTTTTGGAAAAAGTTGATCTGAAGGCTGAACATTTCAACCGCTACCCCCACGAATTTTCCGGCGGGCAGCGACAAAGGATCGTAATTGCAAGAGCACTTGCATTAAACCCGTCTTTTGTTGTTTGTGATGAGCCCGTTTCTGCTTTGGATGTAAGCGTGCAGGCACAAGTGTTGAATTTATTGAACGACCTGAAAAAAGAATTTGGATTCACCATCATCTTCATTTCTCATGATCTTTCCGTTGTGCGTTACATCAGCGACAGGATCATGGTGATGAGCCAGGGAAAAATTGTTGAAAGCGGCCAGGCCGACGAAATATATCAACATCCAAAATCTGCTTTCACGCAAAAACTGGTCGCCTCTATTCCGGCTATAAAAATTTAATCTCTTGGGATCATGGCGTTGCTAAACATATTATGTTCATCAACATAAAACTTTTCTGCACTTTTATGCTTAGCATTTTTCATTCGTTTCAAAGTTTTACTCAGCTGATCTTTTAAAGGATCTTCCTTATTGATCTTTGTCTCGGTTATCTCGGTAAAATCATATTGCCTGGATTCCCTGTTCTCCCAATACTCATCATAATACCGCCTGGATTTTGATTTTATCTCTCCTTTTGCTTCGAATTCATATTTTTTCTGATCGGCAGGTATTAGTCCAACTGTCGCCAGCTTCCAGGTTTGATCGTCTTTCTTTTCTTTATACTTAAAAAAATAAACAAACCCATTATGGTCTTTCTGCTGAAGCGGCAGCTTATCGATATATACAAATGAATCCGGAGGATTATAGCTGCGGTAATTCTTGATCTGGCTTCGTGCAAGATCCATCTGGTTCATATATTTTGCAGGGAATAAATTCAGAAGTTTCTCATCTCGCAGATCAGTATATAGTTCATACCTGTATTCATCCATAGCTGCAAAATAATTCAACAATGTGTCCGGTATAGTTTTCTTGTACCGCAACAACAGAAAAGCAGTGTTATACTTTAACCTTTTATCATTACTGTTTAACAATTGATTCATCAAAGCCGGGACAGCAAGATTAACGTCCCAGAACGGCATCAACAGTTTTGCATAAGAACTTAATTTATAATTGCCCGATCCTTTTTCATCATCATTAGAGCGATGGTTATTTTTTTCTTCTTCATCCTGTTGTGATTGCGCCTTTTCAATCGATTTGTTTTTCTCGCTGATGATCTGTTTTTTCAATAATTGTTTTGCTTCGATCAGGAATTTAGACATATAGATCTCATAATCCTTTGCTTCGATCATGCTGCTGTCCACCATTGTTTCCAGCAAGCTTATCACCGGCTCTTCATAATCATTAATATTTATCAGGGGCAGAATATCTTTAAAAATAGTTTTTGTGAGCTTCAGTGAATCGGAAAGATAATCGAAAAACTCACCGCTGCCCCCATAATAGTCTTCATCCGAATCAAACGAGATCCGCGAAGGACGGGGATAGGAAGAATAGGAAGAAGTTGATGAGCCAACATCAAGTACAGGCGGTTCATTGACCATAATATCTTTGAATGTTTTGATTGAATAGATATTTTTTTGATCAAGCAATGTGCTTAAAACCGTGTATTGAACATCAACAGTATCACCAGCGCTGTAATAAAGTCCTTTCAGATAGTCAGCAGCTTCTGCAGTGGGAATATCAGACAACTTGCGAATAAAACTTTGTTTGACATCCAAATATTTCTTGTCCTTCCAGGTTAATGAGCCAATAGCTTTTTTTACCTGGGCAAAATCAGAGGAGTCAAACTTCAGCATAGCGATATTTTTTACAGCTCTTTTATGCTGGGTTGTATCGCTGGAAAAAAAGTCGTTAAAGAAAATACCTGATTTCTTTTCCCTCGGATCAAATCCTTTTACTGTATCTGATGGGGTGAATGACTCAAAGAAATTAGTTACAAAACTGCTGGGCTTTGTCAGCGTATCCGTTTCAATTTCTATGCGATGATAAACACCTTCTCTCGCAAAACTCTTTCCATGCACCATGCGGCTGCTTTTAGGATCGCCCATTATGTATTCTAACACTCTTGTATTATTCGGCAGTTTCCATTTTTTATAGCTCCTGTATGTCCAATCCTGGTAAGGAGTTTCAAAATGCAGGCTATCCTCCACTTTCGTGCTGTCGTCATCAAAATAATATTTAGAGCGTTTGTTGAAGGAAATATAAATGGCTTCTCCCGTAGAATCATTTTTCAGGATCTTATCCTTATAAATATCTTTTTCATCCAGCGAGTCATCTTCATCGTCACTTCTTCCCATGCCGAACACTTCCTGCGGATACATCTCCTTTTTTTTCTTTTTCTCAAGTGGTGAAGGAGAATTTACTGTAAAAAACAATGTAGTATCGGTTTGCTTTGTTGACTTACCATATACCAATGGCTTGATAGCAAAGGAATTCAGGAATTGAGTTATCCTCGCATTTTCTTTTGCGGCGGTAGCCACAAGCGTATAGTAATGCGGTCCCTGGATCAGGAATCTTACTGATGCAATAGAACCGTCTTTGTATTTATATTTTACATCGAGAGCCGAAAATCCATTTTGATTAATTTGCTTACTGCTGATCTGTTTATCAATGAACTCAGACGAGGCAAAGCTTTCTTCCATCAGGTGCAGGTCAAAGCTGTCCTCTTCAACAAATTCTGTATTATGAATATCCGTACGGATAATTTCATAAAAAGTTTTTGCAGAATCATCATAGGCCATGAATTGCCAGTTAGCTCCGTTATTCATAACAGCATCATGTGGAAGATCCACTTCAAAGCCACCAAATGAAGGAGAATATTTTTTCCAGCTTGTTCTATAATCTTTCAATTGAATGCTATTGAAGAACTGTTCTGCTTCTCTGCTGTCTTTCACATAATCTCCATTGCCGCTTAGCTTAAAAAGAATGATCTCAAAAGGAGTAATGAAAATATTATAATGCTGAAAATCGCCACGACGTGTGCGATTGGTGATATCAAAACCTTTATACCCATTTTTTGTGATCGGCTGTTTGCTCAACATCTTGCCCGGGATGTTTTCATACAATACGCTGTCCACTTTGTGATAAACATCCTCTTTTAAATGCCCCCATAAGCCGGCATTAGTGAATATTCGGGTCACCATGTAGTAGCTGCCATTCGTCATATCGGAATATTGCTGCTGACTCAACAAACCAAATGTGGGCTGAAAGCTGAACAATTTTCCCGGCAGGGAAACAGAAAAGAAACCATCATCGGATGTTTGGGTTGAAAATGTAACGGGCACCCTGATCTTTTCCAGGTCATCTTTTTGCTTGCTGTCCCTTTCGGCAATTTTTACCGGCCTGAGTTTATATCCTTTCTTTCTCAACAACTCAATCACGCCGCGGTTGCCCGGCAAATGTGCAGCACCTACGCCGACAAACAGTGACATCTTCGCTTTCAGTATAGAATCAATTGAGTTTGCCTGGATCTCGTTTCTTTTATAAACAAATTTTTCATCAAAAGCCGCAGACCTGCTGTTCACTTTATTGATAGAGTCCAGCCAGTCAAGATTGCCGGAACGGTAGGCCTCTTCCAATTTGGCAAAGCTGAAGTCCTCATCAAAATCATAACTGCGCTCAGGCTGATTTTTTTCTTTGGCTGCATCGGCATAAGCTTCTTTCACCAATTTCATACTCTCATCAAAATCTTCAACGCCGCAAACTTTTTTATTCCATTTTTTTCCTGCCTGGAAAATATAGAGATCGAGATAAGTGTCTTCTTCAAAATCACTGGAAATTTCTGAGCCGCTCCTGTATAAAAAACTATTAATGATGGCAGGGCTGCTGTAAAGAGCCTGCATCATCAATTTTTCATAAGGAAAAGCTTTAAGTGTATTAATGGAAAGATAATCGTCCAGGTAATGATAACTATTATCCCTGCGACTCCTGAAATAATTATAGACCTGCTCTTCCATGTCATATTTTGAAAGATCTTCCTGCCAGCTGCCGGGATCTGTTTCCAGGGCCACGACATCAGCATTTTTTATTCCCAGGTAAAATGAATCAGAAAGATGGAAGGCCATTTTACTACTCACGTGCATGGTTCCAAACAGGTAAGAGGGCCGGCTCATTCCGTTCCCGGAAATTTCCCAAAGCAGGCTGGGATATTTGGTTGCTTTTATTTTTGGAGCTTGTGAAAATGAAAGAGAAAAAAGGAATAAAGAGATAAGAGTAAGGATAAGATTCCTCATAATGGCGGTTTAAAATTTAGCGATTGAAAATAATACAAATAAGATTCTAAATCACATGATTTACACAGTCTGGAAAAAAAAGCGGCAGTTTTTTTAAATATGCTATTTTTGCGCCCTTTAATGGTAATGACAGCCGGTGCCGTAAGACCGGGTTTGTCAGCCGAAGCTCTCAAGCAAGGCTTGATCGATCCTTTCTCCATTGGTTTGTCTTTAGATTAAATAATTGCTTAATAGAATTCAGAACCCGGATCCGCCTAAGGCGGACGAAACAACAGTTCAATCGGAGCGTTGCTGCCGGTAACCCAAAAAGAAAATTAATTCATGAAGTTATCCCAATTCAAGTTCGACCTTCCCCTAAATCTTATTGCCCAGCACCCTACTAAAAAACGTGAAGATGCCCGCATGATGGTGGTGCACCGGCACACGGGACAGATCGAGAACAAACATTTCCGCGACATTCTTGATTATTTTGATGACAAGGATGTATTTATTGTGAACAACACAAAAGTTTTTCCGGCCAGAATGTATGGCCGCAAGGAAAAAACCGGGGCTAAGATCGAAGTATTCTTGTTGCGTGAGTTGAACAAACCCAATCGCCTTTGGGATGTGATCGTTGATCCCGCAAGAAAAATTCGTGTAGGCAACAAATTATATTTTGGAGACGGTGAAGAACTGGTTGCTGAAGTAATTGACAACACTACCAGCCGCGGTCGCACGATTCGTTTCCTTTGGGAAAAAAGTGAAGAAGAGTTTCGTGGCATGCTGGAAAAACTGGGAGAAACTCCTCTTCCAAAATATATCAAGCGCAAACCAGATGAGGAAGATAAAGAACGCTATCAAACAGTTTATGCAAAGCATGAAGGTGCAGTGGCTGCTCCTACTGCAGGTTTGCATTTCAGCCGTGAGCTGATCAAGCGCCTGGAGATAAAAGGAATTCGTTTTGCGGAAGTGACCTTGCATACGGGCCTTGGAACGTTCAGACCCATTGAAGTGGAAGATCTCAGCAAGCATAAAATGGATGCTGAGTATTACCGCATTGATGATGTGGCCTGCAAGATCGTGAACAAAGCCAAAGAACATGGTCACCGCATTTGTTCTGTGGGCACTACAACGATGAGAGGAGTCGAATCCTCATTCACCGCACAGAAATTTTTAAAACCTTCTGAAGGCTGGACGAATATTTTTATTCATCCTCCTTACGACTTCAATATTGCCGATGCTCTGATCACCAATTTTCATCTACCCAAAACAAGTTTGCTGATCATGACCTGTGCTTTTGCGGGCTATGAGCTGGCAATGGAAGCTTATAAGAAAGCGATCAAGGATAAATATCGTTTCTTCAGTTACGGAGATGCGATGTTGGTGGTTTAATGCTAAGAATTCTTAAAAGTTTAAACCCTTTTCAATTGGGTAGGCTTTTATTTTTATCTTGGAGAAACAAACTCCTGGCTTGAGAAGACCGTTCACCTTAGTCATTGCATTTTTCCTTCTGACTGCGCGATCTTTTTCACAAGACAAGGTGAGAGCCGCTCTGGATACTCTTCAACAATTTTATCCTCAGGAAAAAATTTATTTTCTTTATAATAAGCAGGAATACATAGCAGGCGAAAGCATTTGGTTCTCTGGTTTTGTTTTTTCGGGCTATGATGTTTCCAATATTTCTACCAACCTGTTTGTTGAGTTGTATGATTCAGATAAAAAACTGTTGGCGAGAAAACAACTCCCATTGTTCAACGGCCAGGCGGCAGGTGAAATTCCTTTGCCGGCAAAATTAGAAGAAGGTGTTTATTTCATTCATGCCTACACGCAATGGATGCTGAATTTCCCCCAGTCTGAATATGTTCATCAGTTTTTAATTTACAATCCTAAATCTTCAAAGAAACTTCAACAAAGAGATCTGCCATGGAAAGCGGAGGCATTTGTTGAAGGAGGGAATTTAATTAATGGCTTGTCAACAAAAGTTGCCGTTCGGTTTTCCTCCACTTCATCATTACCCACACATTGGTCAGGCTACATAACTGAAACCCGTGGCAGCGAAAAACTGGCCTCATTTCAAAATCTTGATCCGAATATTGGTATTGTTCCATTTACTCCCGTCGCAGATCATCAATATCAACTCACTGTAGAAGATGATCAAGGTCGGAAGCAGCAGCTAAACTTACCGAAGACGATTGCAGATGGAGTTCAGCTGAAGGTTGATAATTTGTTTGATTCGATCATCTACACGATCACATTCAAAAATGTTTCCAGTTCAGGATTCAGGCTGATTGGAACAATGAATAATGAGATGATATATGAAGCGGTCATTAAGAAATCGGTAACTGTTCTAAAAAAATCAATTCCCACTTCAGCACTTGATAATGGTATTCTCCGGCTGTCTTTATTTGATGCCAATGACAAACCGGTGGCGGAACGGCTTTGCTTTGTGAAACCGACTGCTTTGGAAATAAAGACCCCGGCCTTCTCAACAACCCAGTTTAATGCCTCAGCAAGAAGTTTAAACAAGCTGGAGTTTTTATCGGACACGACTGAAAATCCATATTCAATCGTAGTAATGGATGCTTCGGTTAACGACCCGATGGAAAAAGAAAATTTCCCGAGCGCCTTATGGTTTAGTTCAGATATTGTTTCACAAGTGGAAAGTCCTGCACAATATTTTACTGATACGGGTGCCGCAAAAGCAAATGCCCTGGATGCGGTATTGATAACAGAGCGTCTGAAAAATTTTAGCTGGAATGAAATTTTGGAAGGAACTTATCCTTTGCCAAAATACATGCCTGATAATTATATTTCTTATAAAGGGACAGTTTTCCATAATAAAAAATTAGTGCCGAACGAAGATGTGAATCTCATTTTTGTTTTTCCTGATTCCTCCTCTCATTTTATGCAAGCGAGAACAGATAGTTTGGGAAGTTTTTTCCTGCATAATTTATTTTTCTATGATACTGCAAAAGTCTTTTACCAGTTGAACAGCAAAAAAAATTTCGCAAAAGACATCAACATACAGTTTGAAACTCTGAACAAACCATCCATGCTTCTTAAAGATTTCCCTCCCATCGCATTTGATCTTGTTCCAAGACAATCAACCGATAGCTTGCCGGAGGTTGTAAATAGAAGTTTATTAGTCATGACGACACAATTGGAAATGGATAATAAATATAAAGTCATGAAAGAAGTGATTGTAAAAACCAAAAAAATCAAATCTCCAAAAGAAAAATTGAATGATGAACTAAGCTCTCCCACTTTCAATTCATTTAACGAAACAATTTTTGATTTTGTGAATGAGGATCAGCATGCAGCAGGATATATGAATATTTTACAGTGGCTGGAGGGAAGAGTTGCAGGCTTAAGGATCGACTACAAAGATGGTGCTTACGTACCGGTCATCAGGGGAACACAGGTAAATATTTACGTGGATGAAATGCAGGTGGATCCGCAATTCATAGAAGGTTATTCAGTTAATGAAATTGCAATGGTGAAAGTGATCAAAGGTTTTTTTGTCGGTGGTTTTGGCGGCGGTGGCGGTGGCGCAATTGCTATTTATACAAAAAAAGCAGGTATGCGATCCGCGAATGGGAACCCCTCATTAAATAACAATAGATTGACAGGTTATGAAAAACCTAAGTACTATCCATCGATAAATTATTCTGACAATTTCTACAGAGAAATAAAAACGGACACAAGAGACGTTTTATTCTGGAATCCTTTTACAGTCTCTGCAAACGAAAAAATGAAAGTTCCCATTCAATTTTATAATAACGACCTGGCAAAAAAATTCAGATTAATTATTATAGGTATAACGCCAGGAGGCGAACCGGTTTATTACAATGCTATTGTCAAATAGAACTCCGGCACGTTTATTTCTGTTTATTCTTTGGACCATTCTTAACTAAGCTATAACGGCTTTATTCAGTAAATTAGTGGTGGAGGAAAAGAAAAATGAAAAAGATATTATTATTAGCCGCAATGAGTTTGATCCTGGTCTGGGCAAATGCGCAGACTTATGTTGGGAATCGTTTGCAAACCCCTGAACAAAAACTGAATGATGAATATTGCAGCGGCCTTTTTAGATCTGCCGAAGGAACTATTATTGACGTTGGTTCGAGCAATACTGCAAAAACTTATCTGAATGTTCTCGACTTTTTGCAAGGACGGGTTGCAGGCTTACAGATCTACCATCAAAAAGACGGATCAGTAGTGCCTTTTATTCGCAATCAAAGAGCCAGCATTTATTTAGATGAATTACAAGTTTCAGCGGGAACGGTGAATATGTTGTCATCTGCTGACATTGCCATGATAAAAATTATCAAAGGACCTTTTGTCGGTGCATACGGTAATGGTGGAGGCGGCGTAATCGCCATTTATACTTACAAAGGCGATGGTGAAGAAGAAGACGATGAGGCCGAAACACACTGATCAATTTTCCAGCATCACAGATCAAACATTCCTTTATTCAATTGCTGAAGAATTTGCGTTTTGAATGCAGCCGGCACCAGTAGTGAAATATTGTGCGGACTTCCTCCATAAGAAACCATTCTTACAGGAATATTCTGGATCGATTCAAATAATTTTTTGACAATGTTAGCTGTTTGGGAGATCTCATTCCCCACAACAGAAATAATGGTTTGATCTTCGTCGATCTCAACCGTCCCGAATGGCTCCAGCTCTTTTAAGATCTTCGCCAGGTTGGTTGCATTATCAATGGTGAGTGAAACCGCAACTTCTGATGTCGTGATCATATCGATCGGTGTCCTGTATTTTTCAAACACTTCAAATATCTTTCTCAAAAAACCATAGGCCAACAACATCCGGCTGCTTTTTATCCGGATCGCGATGATATTATCTTTTGCCGCAACGGCCTTCACTCCTACCGAACTTGCCTTCTCCTCTATAGTTGTTCCTTTTGCTTCCGGTTCCATAGTGTTGAGCAATTTCACCGGGATATTATACTGCTGTGCGGGCCAGATGGATGCAGGATGCAGGATCTTTGCTCCGAAATAGGCTAGCTCTGCTGCTTCATCAAAACTTAATTGCTCGATCGGAATGGTTTTCTTTACTACTCTTGGGTCATTGTTGTGCATGCCGCTGATGTCCGTCCATATCTCGCAGACTGAAGCATCGATTGCAGCAGCAATTAATGAGGCACTGTAATCACTTCCTCCCCTTTTCAAATTATCAACTTCACCTTTTGCATTGCGGCAGATGTAACCCTGGGTGATGAAAAGCTTTTTACTTTTTTGTTGATCGAGCAGCTGGGTGAGTTTGGATTTAATGGCAGGGATCTGCGGTTCATCATAATGATCAATGGACATGAATTCCAAAGCCGGAAGCAGGGCATGATCAATTCCCTTCTCTCCCAAATAGACACTGAATAATTTTGTTGAAAGCAACTCACCCTGGGCAAGAATATCTTTACTCAATGCTTCACTGAAAGAGATTTTCAGAATGATATTGAGAAATTCAAAATGTTCGACAACAATTGCATTTGCTTTTTGAACAGCGCTTGTTTCATGAACAAGGTCTTTAATAAAACCGTGATAATGCTGTTCTAATTTATCAATATGCTTCTTTGCAGCATTGCGGTCACTTTTTTCAATTTCCGAAATGATCTCCACCAATGCATTGGTGGTTCC
>Ga0137463_1000521_pt1 | contig 13064 bp, 21 predicted proteins | sample EasRivERMGT800_2_FD_102333 | JGI IMG/M metagenome (GOLD analysis project Ga0137463, IMG submission 102333) | Soil microbial communities from meander-bound floodplain in the East River, Colorado, USA - East River MetaG ERMGT800_2 | ecosystem: Environmental > Terrestrial > Soil > Floodplain ...
GCTGGCTAGATAACGTGCGTCGTCTAGGTCGAGGAAGTAACGACGAACAACCCACTTCATGTTCTGTAAGCGCTTAACGGCCGGTTGTGGGAAGAAGTCTAGGAGGTCAATCTCTTCTGTTTGGGGGCCGTCAAACATGACGACTTCGCCCTTACGGAGTGAGCGGACAACCTTACCGGAAAGAGGCATACGGTCAATTTGCTCGATGACACGCATACGCTTATCGCGCTTCCAACCAACCTGCATGACGGCTGTGCCGTAGAGATTAGCGGATACGATAAGGTCAACTTGCTTTAAGAACAGATTGTCGTCCTTCATTTGTGCAGAGATTAGAGCCTCGCGCTTGCGCGCAGTAGGCATGTCATCTTGGCCGTAACCGAGGAAGGAGACTGTTGGATAGTTATTTAGAGATGTTGCGGCTTTGCGCGCGGCATCAGCCCATACAGCCGAGAAGATTAGGGGGATGTGCACGTTGTTCTTGTGGGGATGGAAGCGTCCTGACCATGTGCCGCGCCAGAGGTCATAGAGACGGGGCCACCGCGCACGAATCGCATTGAAGTGTTGCTCGCTGTAGCGCATATGGTCAATGACCAGATTCACCATCTGTTCACGATACGCTACCGCGCCGACTGCGCGTTGAATAACATCCGAAACCATGAGTTCTCCTATGACCCTAATTTAAGCCACGAGGGCATCGGCAGTGTCATATATTTGCCATTAGCATTAATAAGTCCGCCGTCCCTCGCTGCTTTGATAAACAGGTCGTAGGTCAGGTGAACGTCGTCTGAGCAGTAGTTGAAAATCTTTCCCCACTGTCCATCTTTGATTAGCTGTTTGATGTTTGCGCCATGGTCAATCTTCCCGCGACCTAAGTTTTTACGTGAGAGGGTGTCGAGCTTTAAGTCGCCGCGATGAGTCCGCATATTGCGTTCAGCATGTCCTCGCGCGAGTTCAACATAGAGGTCGTAGTGGTGCTTAACGCGGAGAGCTTTACCGATGATTCCTTCGAGAACTGGTATGTCGAAATGTGTAGAATAGTATCCAACAACAATGTCCGCTGCTTCGATGTGGCGAGCGGCGGCGACGGCAGTGTTATCATCGTAGGAATACAGCCAGTTATCAAGAGAGTCGTAAATGCAGAGTGCACTGATTCCACCCTTTCCTTTCCGTAAAAGTTCCCAACCGTAGTCTTCATCATCGGGAGATAGGTCTTTAGCTAGTTTACGTGTTTCAATATCAAAGACGACTATGCGGGTTGCCATGAGGCATCCTTTCTTAGTATGCCTTCATGCGCGCAAGAGCTTCTTCTTCGGTGAGTTCGACAGTATCGAGGACCACTTGGGAAACACCGAAGTCATTGCGGAGGATGATGCAATCGTTGGGGAACACAAACTTGTGGTATGTGCTGGCGGGGTAGGGGATAATCTCGTGGGACTTGACAAGGAGAACTTCATTTAAGCCTGTCCCAAGGAGACGTACCATGAGATACTTTGATTTACGTGCCATGTTAGTTCCTATTTGGGACAAAGCGTAAGTCGCCTTGTGCAATCTTCTTCGCGGCTTCGGGAAGGATTTCAGCTTCCGGTCCACCGATGAAGAAGAGGCCAGTTGAATATGATGAATAAACTCGTCCGGGTTCGACAGGAGGTGTCGTGCCGGAGAAGTAGATGTAGATTACAGTGCGGTGCTTAGGAAGAGCGGCATCAACAGAACAGTTATCAATGGTGACAGCAATTGCAATATTGGTTGCAGTGACGGCATCAGCTTCCCACCCACTATGTGTATGACCATTACCGGCAAGGCTATTAAATCCGTTGGCTGAACCGGTTGTCGTTCCAACCGCGCCAGCGTCAGCAATAGTGTGCGAGTGGGCGTCTTGCGTTGGCTGACAGTCTGAAGCTGTGTGTAAGTGCTGTGATGAGCCGCCTGTTGTTACGCCGGATTCGCCATTAGCATTTGCGCCCTTTGCCCATTTGGCATCCATAGCCGTGTAGCGTAACCAGCCGGATGGAATGGAAGCGTTTGTGCTGAGCCAGAGCGCAATGATGTTCGTAGGAAGGTCATTGGAACTGGCGGAGACGATGTTGAGCTTTTTGAAGGGAGGTTCGTGGTCACCGGAATTAATCGTCGTTGTGACTGATTGATTCGTAGGTGGAGAAAAATCTGCATTCAGTGTCAGCGTGTGGGTGTGAGAATTACTAGAAGCAACCTGAGCACCTGCACCGTCAGCGATAGCAAAGTCACCAGCGCCCGATGTTCCTGTGTGTTGATGCGAGTTCTGTGTGTGCGTGTGGGCTGGTGATGTGTGCGTATGCGTGTTAGCACCGCCGTCTGCCGCAGGATTCGAAGCAGCCGCCGCTCCCTTGAGGTAGCGGTTACCCTTTACACGCGACCAGCCCGCAGGCAGGGAATCCGATTCAAACCATGCGTAGCAGCCCGAGGGAAGCGTAAGTGGTGAACCATCACTCTTAATCCAAATCACTTCAGTGTAGGCAAGGTCATTTGATGTTGTATCAACTGTGATTGCAATACCGTTGTTTGTACCAGTTCCCGCACCAGTTGTGAAACCAGAGTGAAAGTGATTAACTTCCTGTGCCGAACCGCCCGTAGGAGGTGGACCGCCAAGGATAGATACGCTTGAACCACCCTCATGCCCCAAAACTTCGTGCGTGTGTGAATTTTGTAGAGGCGTGTGAGATGGTGAGGTGTGGGAGTGAGTGAGGTTCCCTCGGTCGGTGCTAAGGTCAGTGTCGGCCCCTGTTCCTGCGCCGAGGATATAGCGCGCATCAAGTGATGTTTCGCGCGACCATCCAGCAGGAATGGATGCAGCAGTTGAGGGCCATGCGACGCAGATGTTAGCGGCTACCGCCATAGGTACTCCGGTATTTCTTAGTAGTTATTTAGGAAAATAACTTGAGGTGTCCCATACTCAGCAGGAATTGCAGTATCATTGATATCACGTACAATGGGTGTTCCTTCATCCCCTAAAAAGTTACTGAAATTAACTTTTGGATTAGACAGGGGATTTCCACTGATAACAACTTGGAAGAATCCTTCCACGGGGATATCAGGTGTGCCAACAATGGTAAATTCATGTGGACCAGAAACACCATTAATTCCACAATGGGTGCACCGAATCATAAAAGTAATCGTATGCGGTGTAGGAGAACTACCGCTATGATTAAAAGTAACTAGATAGTCACCAGAACCTTCGGGTCCACCCGGTGTAGCTCCTTGATAAGTGACACCGCCAAAATTAATAACAAGTGCACCACCACCACCGCCTTCACCACCACCGCCTTCTTCAAAAGGTGTCATTTTTGTTTCTCCCGTTGTTTGCGTAATTCATCTTGTAGTTCGATTAGGGATTGTTGGACTTCTTTCGTAATGTCTCTAAGAAAGCTGCCCCATGAGAATGAACGAATTTCAGGAACTCCACGCAGAAGAGTGTCACCGTTCCCAACGCTTTTAAGTGCTCGATAAGCAACGTAAATATCGGTAAGGTCTTGGAAGACTTCTGTTTTTCCATTGTCGTATTCAATAGTCAGCTTCATGGAAGCTTTCCTTTCAGGGGTTTTGTCCTAGTGCGTTGAGTGCCACGATTACAGCATCAATTTCATTTGCAGCAATCGTCATGTCCGCGATGAGAGCATTTTTGACGATTGTTTGATTTTGGACAGTAAGAAGAGAGAAGATTGAAGCGCCAAGGCCATCCTCAAAGTATGCGTTAATCCGCCCTCTGTCATCGAGAAGGCGGTTAACAGCAGCGTTGAGAGCATTAAGTTGTGTTTGGATGTTAGCTGGTAGAGCCATGTTGCCTCATACGGGCTCGCGTGGGAGTGAATAGTCTTCGTCCCACCCGTGGCCGGGGGATAAGTAACCTTCATCTAAGAGTTCTTGTCGTTCGATATCTAATTGACGAACTTCTTCATTAGTGGGACCACGACCAATATCCTTTAAATCCGTGTCCCAAGGACGAAGGGGTGTAGCTCCCTCGCCTCCCGGAATGCCGGGGTTGGAAGTTGGAGGTGCCCATAACTCACGAATGAAGCCGTCAGTCGCAGCGTCCGCAAGGTCTTCGTGAGATACCACGTCAATGCGGAGGATTTGCGAGAAGAGTTTACGGATTGTGGGATTGAGGTGCCATTCGCCGTTTTGCTTGTTAAGGAGGATGCGAACGTAGCCTTCAGCCCAATGGCCCGCTGCGGTACGAATACGGGCGCGCTTGTTTGATGTACGATTCAACTGAATGAATTGGTCCTCGCCCATGTTGAAGCCTGCTGAGCGAAGAATACCCAATAGGCGGTTCTTGTAAGAACCCGCCTTGCCACCCGGTTCCATCTCGTCTGTGATTGCGCGAATGAAGATTCCGCGACGACGAAGGTTTAGACATACTTTGATTAACTCTTTGTTGAAGTCTTCTTCACGCCATTCGTTAGAAGAACGACACAACTCAGTATCAAGATAAAGAATCCCAGTTCCAGTAGCATCTTTAAGCCATACCACGATAGCAGAGTCATCACCTGTTCGAACATTTTCTTTTGTCTTAAAGGCAGTGTCAATGTGAATGGTCGCCCATTCGATTTGGCGTTGCCAATGGAAGTCCTCATACGTCATGTAGAGGTAGGGGAGTTGGGCTTCGACTAGGGGAGCACGTTCGCCCGAGCCGGGGTTGTTTTGCTGCTGACAGGAGAAGTCTTCCGGGTCACGGGACTTGGCCTCTTTAATGGCTTGCTTCGTCCAGAGAATAGGGTGAGTGGGTTCGCCTGTTAGTTCATCTTCAGTTTGATAGAAGAAGACGTGCCAGATTCCTGCTCCGAATTCGACCTTATCGAATAAGGCCATGTGGGGGCAGGGCATTCCGGTCCAAGTAGAGATACCTTCTTCACGGAAGTGCCGTCCGGCAATGTCGTCGTCCAAGTAGCGGGTGAGCGTAAGGGCCATGAGCCCGTTTGTAAGGAGCGCATTGTAAGATGCGTTAACAGCAGTATGTGCAGAACGGAGGTAAGCATCACGGCCTTCGCGGATTTTGTTAGCAATTAAAGGGTCATCCCACCAGTGTTGACGGTGGTGATATCCGGTCATACCGATATCGGTAGCGGAGATATCATAGGTGGATTCAGAGATGTTACCGGCCTTGCGATAGCCAGAGACTAGAGCTTCGCGCGGCTTCCATGTGCGCGCACCTTTCTTCCAATCGCCGTAGAGCCAGACGAACCAAGAGTCAGGGTCGTTGCCGGAGACGACTGAAGCAACGGCTTCTAGAATGTCACGGGATAAATCAGCGGTAGCAGAACAAATCAGGGTCGTCATGTCTGGCTCGTCTAGGTGTGACCAGAGAGAACCGGCTTTTGTAGCTGATACCGTTTTACCATAGCCTCGCGGGAGGACCGACGCAATGTGGTAGCGACCGGGCTTACCAGAGAGTGCGTGTTTCTTCCAAGCGAGTAAATGTGTTTGTAGCCAGACAGCGTAAGGCTCGTGGATTGGGTCGTAGAGCCATTGGGGCTGTTCAGGATGTGAGCGCAAGAAGAACTTGGCTCCCCATGCTACGTTGAGGAACCAGTAAAGCGACCGAGGGTGAGTAGTTCCCTCGCTTGTGTGCCATGACTTCGGGGCACAGATTGCGCGCCATAGGTCGCGCTCAGCTTCTAAGTTCCAGTCAAACTTCATGGGGTTCCTTGGGGTGACTAGTGGGAGTCGCGCCCACTAAAGAAGCTTCACAGGCTTCCCGTTCCACTCTTCACGTTTAGTCACAATGGAGCCATATGCAGGAGTTGCACCCGCGACCACCAGCTTACAAGGCAGGTGCTCTTCTGTCTGAGCTAATATGGCAAATGGAGCGGTTAGTGAGAATCGCACTCACATAGCTAGTTTGGTAGACTAGAGCATAACTACTCTGCCATAACCGCAAAAATGGACCCCTCAGCAGGACTTGAACCTGCGGCCTATTCGTTCGTAGCGAATTGCTCTAATCCGCTGAGCTATAAGGGGAAATGGAGGAAAGATAGGGAGTCGAACCCTAAAGCCCGTGGGCCAGCCGTTTTCAAGACGGTATCTCACGCCAATGATAGTCTTTCCAAAAATGGTGAGCCGATATATTTTACATGCGTCGGCCAAGCGCATCAATGTAACCTCGACAGGACTTGCACCTGCACGTCTTAAAGACACCTGCTTCTAAGGCAGGCGCGGCTTCTATTACGCCACGAGGCTGCGCTGTAACATCTTAAAGGAATCGAGTAAGCCACCAGTACCATTAGTGCCGATGCAGCCGACATGAAGGGCAGTGATGAGCTTGTAACGAGTTTCCTTATCCTTCACAGGAGTACGGTTCAGGGCTTCCAGCATTGCGTTGAAATTGGATACTGAGTGCTGGAAGTTCATAACTAAGCGCCACTGCTCATCGGATAAGAAGAACTTATCGAAGCCGGAGAGAGCAGGCATCGTTGGAACAGGGAAGATGACAGCAGCGGGATTAAGACGCTCCATCTTAACTTCCTTAGGAAGAAAGTCGGCTGAGTACCAGCCACGGTCCCACTTACCTACAGCCCATGGGCGAACCTGATTGAGATACTGCTGAAGACGAGTACGAACGTTGCGCTTGATTCCGAACATTGTGAAGCTCCTTTCAGTTAAATGGCTGCACTAATAGGATTTGAACCTATACGGGGTGGGTCAAAGCCACCTGCTCTGCCGTTGAGCTATAGTGCGATAGATGAAACTTGCTGCCCCAACCGACGATGCGGAAACCTTGTGAGATTTTACAGGGCAGCCTGTTGGTAGCGGAGTATGGGACTTGCACCCATGACCTTGTGGTTATGAGCCACCTGCTCTGCTGCTGAGCTAACCCGCAATAAAAATGGTAGGAGAGGCAGGATTCGAACCTGCGACCCGCTGCTTCCAAAGCAGCCACGCTGACCAGACTGCGCTACTCCCCTATGTATGGGCGTGTTGGCGGCGTGTACCTTTCAAACCTCGCCGAAGCCTTGTTTCACCACCTTCTGTACTTAGAGACTTACGTCTCCGCGATTAGCAGTCGCTTCAGCCTCGGTCTGTGGAACCCGGTTTGCCGCCCGGTTTTGATAGGTTTTTGGTTCACGCCCAAATTGGTACTTCCGGTAGGATTCGCACCCACGACACCGGGATTAAGAGTCCCGTGTTCTACTCCTGAACTACGGAAGTACATTGCCTCGCATATTTTGATTGAAGTCCTTGGGATTCTTCCAGCCCTTGAAAGCTGTATGGGCTCGTTGCGAAAGTGCCGTCTTACCAAGGCGAAGCCTTTCGTCAATGGGAGTTCCCTCGGGTGCTGCTTCCTCTGCTTCCTTCTTAATGGAAGTGCAGTTAACGCAGTAGAGGTCAGCGAATTGGGTAATCAGTTTGGGTTCGCCGCAGTTGCGACATGAAGATGAGAGTGTGCTCATTGGTTTTCCTTTAGGGAGAGAATGCGCGTCACCCAATCTTGGATGGCTTCGCGGTTGTTGACGATGACAAGTCGGTTTTGAAGTTGGTCATCGTTATGCTCTACGACTAGCATAGTTACATTTTTGTCGTTCGTGTACCAGTAGATTCGATTCGGCTCACACCAACAATCAGTTGAGTGAATGTGTCCGTTGTTGGCGAGCGTGAGATGTACTTCGGGTCGTGGCATTACGCCTCACGGTCAGCCTCCTGTAGTTTGGTGTTGATGAGTTCTGTCCATTTAGAAAGACGTGCAGGAGACTTCCGAATGTATTCAAGCATTGTCGCGTCTAGGGCAAGAACTATTACTTCTTCTAGGTCGTCCGTAAACCAGCCGAGTAAGACAGGAAGGATGACTGTGTGGATTAGTTCGTGCACGACTGTGGAGATGTGGTCGAGCACTCCTGTTTGCTGATTAGCGTCTACTTTGATTCGAATGTTTGTTGGTGGATGAATCTCGTCCCAATGATTAAATCCCTGTTGGGCTACCATCGGTTGATACGTTAGGCGTACTTCCGGGTGAGCTAGGAGTTGAAGCAGGGCTGCGTTCAACTTCTGCTTGTTCAGAGGATACTTTCCCTTCATCAGCGACCCCAAATGCTTTGTAAGTTGCTTTGACCCAAAGTTCAGCGCCGACAGCTTTAGCTAGCATGACGAGTCTTTCCATCGCGTCCGCTTCGGTTAGGGGTTTACCCGGACCGAGGGAGCGCGTAGCAGTCATGTCACGCAGCTTATTCCAAAGTGTCATCGCCGACATTCGGGTGTCGGGATGCAAACGCAAATCAAACGCCATGCGCTTGACTTGGCGAAGCATCAATTTCTGTGATTCAATGTCGTCTTCATTCTCGTCAATGGTATCGAGCATCTTGGATAGTTCGTCCAAGGCTTTTGCATCAAGGAGATTATTTTGCTTGCCAGCTTTCGTAGGGGCAGCGGCGACTTCCGGCTCATCCGACGAGGAAGGGGACTCGGGAGCGGGTGCGCTATTACGGCCACCGGGGAGAACACCTTCGTCAACGAGTTGCTTGCGCGCTCGTGCGATGGTTCTCACGCCCATGTTGGTAGCCTTCGCTGCCTCTGCGATGCTGGCGTCCTGATTCTTAATTAGGTAATTCCGAGCAGCCTCGCGCTGCCACCCTTGTAAGGGCTTATTTGGCATAGGGGTGTCCTTTTGGGTGGTACCCACCCTTCTCCCCCCTCCCTGTGATTCATGGGGGGTTGATAGGGGTGGCCTGCTCAGCGTGCCTCGTAGCGTGCGTGTGCGTGCCACCTGTGCCCTGTGCGGGCCGCATGATACTAGTGTCTCACTATCGTGTGTGCAACTTGCACGGTTCTGGCGGATTCGCATTCTGCAATGCCCGCGTTGCATATTGCGACAATGCGGGATGGAGCATCAAGTGTAGCAAGCATCGTGCCAACATGCAAGCGCTGCGCGTCAAACCTTTGTCAAATGCACCCGTGGGGCGGAATCCGCACTTTGCACGCCATGCAACCCAATATTGCAACGCTTTCGACCCCCCGTGCCATAATGGCAAAACGCAACGGTCGCGTAACTCGTTGGCGTGCATGAGGTTACGCGATTCCGGCCGGTCAGTAATGCCGTGGCACGGCGCGTGCACTACCTATCAGTGCCGCCGCAACCGGCCGTCACTCTCCGAGTGGCGCGACGCACGCGGCAGCCGAGACGGGCAGGCGAGCCACCAGACGGCACCAGTGGCGCGAGAGTGCGAAAGCACGTTGACGCAACCTGTACCACGACAGCATGCGCAAGAGCGTACAACGCACAAGCGTGCGCAGCGTTCCGTGATTCACTCATTCGGAATCGTGCACGGGTGGAGTGCGATGCGCGAAGCGTGCACATAATAGGGCACATTAAACCCGGCGGGATTGCGTCCACTGTGGGATATCTCCCTTGTGGTAAGCATGACAGAACATGCAAGGCGCTCCGGCAACCGGTCAAGTGTGAGTGGTGCACGGCTGGCAACCGTGCGAGAGTGAGAGTGTGCAACGCCAATCGCGCGCAGTCCGTGAACGAAGGTTCGCGCCTGTCAGAGATTAGCGTTGCGCACTCCCTCGCGGTCGCTTACTTCAATAGTAAGCCTGACGAAGCCTACAGAATAGGCTAAGCGCATAAGCGCGAAACCGCAATCGGAGGTTATCACAATGCCGAAGTTTGAACGCGCGCAGGTTGGCGCATCGCGTACCACGGATGAGACTTCCCGCATTCGGATTTACGTTTCACGCTGCGACGCTGCGACCGCTGGTAAGGAAAACATCACGCGGTCAATCGTAGTGGAGTCTGCGAAAGTGTCCGAGGTTGTGGACGCTATCAACGCGGCACTGTTCACGGAGTCTGCTGAACCTGCGAAGCCTGCGAAGAAAGCAGCCTGACACATTCCAGAGTGTGCGCGTGTGGCTGATAACAACTATCGGGCACAACTAGCGAAAATCCCCGAGCACGCGCACACTTGAAAGGACACACACAATGGAATATGTAACGTTGGAACCGCACTGGCCGTCACTGCTGAAGTTTTTCAAGCAAGCTGCGAGTGAAGCTACCAGCAAGAAAAAGCGTGCAGAGTTTACCGCACGCGCAAACGAGATTCAACGCTACCTTGACGCTAACCCTGACAAGGCTGTATAATGAAATGCACGAGGGAAACACACTATGCACTAACTTGCGGGTGTGTGCAAATCGCAGAGTCAAACAATACGCGCGTGACACTATGGCATGAGCACGGAGTCTTTCATGTTCGCGCGCATGATTTTGACTCTGGAAAACGTATCGTGTGGAACGTATACCGCACACTAACTTCCGCACGGAGAGCATGGCGCGCATGGAAGCATGCGTGCATAACACAAGCAAGAAAGGTTGTGTGATATGAAACGCAATGCGAGCCTCATCGCCTGCGCTATCGGCTGTGCACTAATCGCAAGTGCGATTGACACAATCTCTAGACTCATGCAATACCTTCCGCGATAATGGGTGGGCGCACGAATCCGCAATAAGTCCTAATGGCAACGGCAGGGCGCAAAAGCCCGCATCCGTAATGAGTCCTAACGGCAACGGTAGTGCGCCCGCTCCACCTAACACAATGGAGAAAACATGAAAAACCTAGTAATCATTCTGAACGATGGTGAGACATTCTCTCTCGCCGAAGGTTGCGTGCTAGTGCAAATGGAAGATGAAGCGCTCGAATGCATGCAAGATTTGGGAATGCGCTATAAAGATATTAGGGATGATGCGAAGCACATAATCGCACGCTTCTAATACGGAGGATGCAATGCGCCGAGTATTCACAAACGATATGACGATGCACGTTTACTGTCAGCAAACCCAAGATTGGGGGCGCAACAGTAATCATAGCATCTCATTCTCTGGTGATACGCTGAAGTCCTACGCTGCACGCATCGCACGGATTGTGCCTGCTGCAATCTGCGGCAACATCATGCTTGTCACTAATCGAAACTACAGTGTGACAACGCGGCAACACATTGGACGCGCAATCCGAGCATGGGAAGGAAACTACATTCGGGTTGAAACCCTCGGAGATGCATACTTTGACGGTCCCTTGCGTCCTGAGGAACATGAGCGCAATCTGTCTGCACTTGAGACAGAATACAATGCGCGTGTGGGCAGCATCATCCGTATGGTAAGTGAACCATACACAAGTTATCAGGATATGTTGCTAGATGCTGCAAAGCCTGCTAACGATTACGCGCAAGCATTCACATTGCGCACACCCAACATTGACACTGCTGTAGACTTGTCACGCATCCTAGACAATCGTGCTAAGCGCTTGAAGCGACAAAACCAACCTGCGCAAGTGTGGAAGCGCACAATGAAAGAGCAAGCGCGGCGGATTAGGGAAGCGGAACGCGAGCGTATCAATGCGGAGTTCAGGCGAACAGCTAGATTGAATGCTGCTGAGAAAATCGCAGCATGGCGCGCTGGACAATATGTAACCTTGCCTTACGATGCACAAACATTGGAGAATGGTTCTGCAATGTTGCGAGTGCAACGTGACAAGGGTATGATTGAAACCTCCCTCGGTGCTGAGATAAGCATAGAGGATGCGCACAAAATGTATAGGTTCATCCGTGGTAGTTACTCCGAAATGGGATTCACATACGATGGAACATACATAGACCATAATGCGGGCGGCTGGACCGGTGCCTTCATCGGGTCAATGAGACTCGGACACTGGACACTGACACACATTACGGAGCGTGCAATCCGAGTAGGCTGTCACTACATTGCACAGACTGAGATTAACCACATCGCAATGGAAATGGGGTGGAGCTAATGCCTAATCCTGAACCTACCAAACGTGCGCGGCTCTCATCACTGCTCGCACAATATGATGCAGCATGTGTCACAGCGAATGATGCATTCACTGAGAAACTGAGATTAGAGGTTGCGATTCAATCTCTAATGGAGAGTGACTAATGCATGAGTGCCTGATTGAAGATGATAATGGGGAACTTGTAGACGCAATCCCCCTATGCTCTGACTACTGTCATAGAGCATACTGTGAAAAGCACGGCATTGAATATCAGGGATGGAATGGATGCCATGAACCTGACCTAGAATCAATCACAAAATGCGCTCACTGTGATGACACAATCTATGACTGGCGCGATGGAGGAATGGACGATGCCTAGAATCTATGACAGCCAATCCAATCCCATTGACTACTGCAAACGTCACTTCCCTACTGAGGATGTGGCATACTTCGTGCATGGTCACAAGGGTGATGGACCGGACGGTAGGGGTAACTGCTTCGGCTACGATTGCGAGCACCCTGACTATGATGACGACCCTGAGATGTACAAGTGCGAAGTCTGTGGCTGCACACTCGACGGCGCGAGGGACGCTTGACATGCACACACCCAATGAGTTAGTCTTAGCACGCATCGCTGGCTGGAAAGCGGGCGCTGCTGATAAGTTACTAGGCACTCGCTCCATGCTCACCATTGGCGAACACTCTAACCGATACTGCGAAGAATACACACGCGGTTACATTCAAGCACAACGCGAAACGGAGGTATCATGCCTTCCTTCACTGCACTAGTTACATATCATGTGGATGATGAGAGAGTCACTGACCTTATCACAACCGCACTTGAAGGTGGAAGTAACTACTGGTATTGGTGCGACCTAGAACGTAGTGTGCGAAACGGTGCTGAGTTCATTGTAGATGAGCCGATGAAAGGCGGCAAGCTGTGCATCAAGTTGATTGAGCCTGACGAATTGGACACACCTATTAAGGGAGAACGCGGTCCCGGTGGTGTGCAAGAGTGGTGGCTCACACGAGACACTGCAATTGATGGGCTCAAGCTAATGGCTACAAAGTATCCGAAGCACTTCGCAGATTGGATTAACGAGAACGACGATGCAATCACAGGTGATGTGTTCCTACAGTGTGCACTATTCGGAGAGATTGTATTCGGATAGTGGGAGGTAACATGAACCTCGCATTTGAAATCATGCTCCATGATGCTCTCGCTAACATTCCACAGGAGGAAAGCAATGAATTCTGAAATCAAGAAAGCATGGGTTGACGCTCTCCGTTCGGGAGAGTATACTCAAGGACAGAGAC